>Ga0233438_10000913_pt1 | contig 35022 bp, 32 predicted proteins | sample SI_123_September_FD_182720 | JGI IMG/M metagenome (GOLD analysis project Ga0233438, IMG submission 182720) | Seawater microbial communities from Saanich Inlet, British Columbia, Canada - SI_123_September2016_10_MG | ecosystem: Environmental > Aquatic > Marine > Inlet | place: Canada: British...
GGCCTTTTTTGTAGCTCCTGCACAATGTGTTGCGAGGTCTAATAAGCCTACTGTTTTCGCGTGTTTGGATATAAAAAAAGCCCTTCAGTCACACTGAAAGGCTTTTAGGTGGTGGTGATGGACGCTCTACATGAACCTGTATCACATCTGTGCAAATCGTTGTAAAATCAGTGCAATAAGGGCAAAGTTGTCACTAAAGTAGACGCAAGTCTGCGCAATTTGGCGCAAAGCAGCGTACCCCAAATCGTACCCCATTACTTTTTGGGGTATGATTTCGCTCAATGAAGTGCTGCGCGAAGATTGCGCTCGTTTGCGCGCTTTTGCGTAGCTGGGTGTTGCGTAGGGTTTTTACCTTGCTAATGCGAAATTAGGAGACGTAACCAGCCTTGATTTAATGCAACATCAAGGCATAACATTGTTACGTTATGAAGTCAAAGAAAACGACCTTCAGTATTCTATTCTTTCTACGATTAGAAAGAAAAAACAATTCAGGTGCTCCACTAATGATGCGGGTAACCATTAATGGAAAATCTGCTAAAATATCCTTAGGTATTCGGTTGCAACCTGGTGACTGGGATTCCAAACGGTCTAGATGCAGGTTGCGTGAGCACATTGAAGGCAAGCGTATCAACATCTTTATTGAGAATGTCATTAGTAAATGCAATAGAGCTTATACCACACTTCAAGATGAGTATGATGTAGTGACTGCTCAAATGGTTGTGAATACACTGCATGGAAAAGGTGAAGGAAAACACCAGGGTATCATAGAAGTATTCCAAAAGCAGGTAGATGAGCTAGAAAAACTCATAGGAAAGAACAATTCTTATACACATTGGGTGAAAAACAGAACAGGAATGAACCATTTACGGGACTTTTTGAACAAAAAAGACAATGTTTCAGACATCCCAATAGGTAGATTCACACATGATCATGTAGTTGGATTTTACAATTTTCTTAGAACAGAGAAGGGCCACGCTCATAATTCAGCAGTAAAATGCATGTCTTTGGTGAAGAAAGTCACCAGTAGAGCTTTTCATTCAGGTTGGATCAAACGCGACCCGTTTATTGGCTTTTCACTAGGATGTAAGCCTGTTGAGAGACCTTACTTAGAACAGCACGAAATAGAGAGTATCATGAACTATAAACCTGAAAAGGCAAATCTGGAGCTCATTCGTGATTTGTTCATTTTCTCATGCTTTACGGGATTGGCTTATGCAGATGTAAAGTCCCTCAAAGCTTCTGAGATTGTGAAAACCAGTGATGGAGTTGAGTGGATAAAGACCAAAAGGACAAAAACTAAGACCAAAGCTAATATTCCACTTCTACCAATCCCCAAGAGCATCATTCTCAAGTATGCCAATCTAGACAGCTTGGATCTTGAAGACTTAATCTTTACCGTTTACTCCAATCAAAAGGTTAACCAGTATCTAAAAACGATAGCAAAAGACGTAGGGATTGACAAAAATGTGACCTTTCATATAGCACGTCACACTTTTGCTACAACGGTGACGCTACAGAATGGCATCCCTATAGAGACAGTGAGTAAGATGCTAGGCCACACCAACATAAAGACCACTCAGCATTACGCGAAGGTGTTGGATGCAAAGATCTGTAAGGACATGGAAATCTTAAGGAATACTCATTTAAGAATTGCTTAAAAAGTAAACTCTAGGAGAAATTAGAGTGACTTTTATTCAAGTTCAGTTCGCGAGTATTAAGCCAAGATTTTTATAGGACAATTGTAAAATAGTAACTTGGATATCAAATTCTTTCAAAGTCAAAAACCGATTCTAATGAAAAGCTATTCTCTTAAACTTAAAGCACTGTTGTTTTTAGCTAGTTTGTTATCTATTCCAAACCAAGGCGTTGCTCAAACGGTAGTTAATTCTACTGCAAACGGTGGTACGGGAACCCTTAGAAATGCAGTGATAAATTCTAGTGCGGGGGATACTATTACTTTTTCACCAACGCTTTTGGCAAACGGATCGGACACCATTACGCTGACTTCTGATATTATCCTTTACCACGGATTGGTATTTCAGGGCATCAATACGGCCACCGACACTTTGTATATAGACGGCAATAAGCAAACCCGCCTTTTTTACCTAAGCATGGGGAACACTGCCAACAAAAACGTGGTGTTCGAGAACATGGCTTTTATAAATGGGAAGCCAATTGTAGCTAATCCAGTTGATATGGAACATGGTGGTGCAATAAGAACTTCAAGTACGGATTCTTTGATAATAAGAAACTGTGTGTTTAGGGAGAATGAAACTTTCAACGGCGGTGACGGAGGAGCGGTATATGCAGAAGATACTTATATAGAGATTTTTAATTGCTCCTTTGAAAAGAATAAAGGCGTAGTAGGAAATCCTTATGTTGCGGTTGGAGGAGCGCTATGTGTTGAATCTGCTACATTAAAAATTGAGTCTACTGTTTTTAATGACAATGAGGCAAGTTTCTGGGGAGGTGCTGTTATAACCAAGGATTCTGATGTCAGGTGTGTGAATTCAGTATTCATAAACAACAGTGTTTCTAGCACAACAGGAGGAGCTGTTAGTGTTACATCGGGCACTGCGTATTTTGGGAATACTTTGTTTAAAGGAAATTCTAGTCCTTTTCGTGCGAGTGGGTTAGCAATTTGGAACTATACCTCGGACCCAATGCTTCAAGACACTGTTGTTAATTGCATTTTTGATTCCAACACGCTTACTGGAACCGGGTTTTCTGATGGCCGAGGAGCACTAAATGTAGAAAAAACGGTAGTCCTTAACACCGTTATTAAAAACAACTCAAGTAACAGAAACTGCGCAGGTGTTTATGCTAATAACAGCCAGCTTATCAATTGCTCGGTCGTAAATAATACGGCAGCAAGTAATAATGTTGCCATTGATGCAGACGATTGCGTTCTTAGAAACACCACTATTTCAGGAAACATTAGTCAAAACGGTAACCATACGATTAAGTTGGGAGGAAATACGGTATTTAGAAATGTCACAGTTACTGGGAACTCTCAAGACGATGAGGCTATTGGTTCTGGCATTGGGGATACGCTAGTGATTTCAAATTCTATAGTCTGTGGCAATGGTCAATATTGGTATGAAGATGGTATAGATGTATCCACGCTGATTTCTGGTGGTTATAATATCATTAGAAACAACCCAACGGGTACTGTTTCAACTGACCACACCAATTATAACAGCCCGCTTAATCTTGAACCTTTAGGTTTGTATGGCGGCACCACGCCCACTATGCCTCCAATGAAAACGAGTGCTGCCTATAACGCTGGAGATCCTACCAAATTCCAAAGGGCGCAGAACGGACCTGTTTATGGAAGAAGAGACATTGGGGCTGCAGAACACCGCCACATAGTAACAGATACCACATTAGGCTGTGGCTCGGTGGCATTCTGGGGCACCACCTATAATTCCCCAGGAACTTACTTCGACACGGTATCCAACACCAATTCACTAGATTCTGTGGGGATCTTGGTACTCACTGGATTAGATTCGGCAGTAGTAAACAACAGCGGTGTTTTGATTTCTCAGGACACCAATGCTGCCACAACCTTCCAATGGGTGGACTGTAATAATAACTATGCACCTGTCTCTGGAGCTGTGAGCTCAACATTTGTTCCAACGCAAAACGGTACCTATGCACTTATCCTAAATAATGGGAATTGTACGGACACTTCTTCTTGCTATCAGTACAATGAGGTGGGAGTTGAAGAACACACAAAGCAATCCCTGCACTTTTATCCTAACCCTGCTTCTAATCAGCTTACTGTTGTCACACATGGGCCTCTTCCAAACCGATTGCAAATCGTTGATCTTACGGGCAGACTAGTGCGCAGCATTCAGGTGGAATACGCTACGGTAAACCTACCGGCTATTACTGGTGGTGTATATCTGCTTCAGTGGGTATTTGAAGACGGCACTATTCAGGTGGACCGTGTGATTATTCACTAAGGGGGAGTCAAATCTGACGTTTTTGGTGGTTTTTCGATTTAACATTTTTACGTGAAAAATGGTAAATGGTGCTTTGTGAGTGGTAATTTTCAGAAATAAAGTGTTAAAGTTTTGTTAAAGCCTTTTTAAAGCTGAAAATCTCGTTTTGCCCCGTAATCCCTCATTTTTCGGTTGGGTATACATTTTTATTTTTTAAATCGCTTGATAATTTTTTACCAAGTGAAATTTTATTTTAGAGTCTCAATCGTGACACGACTACAAATTCTAGTAGTCACTTACTCTGCGGGTATTTTATATAGCGATAAACTGTTATAACTTCAAAGGGCAATAACTCAAAAGCACCTGATTATGTCCTTTTTTCAGAGAAATAGCACAAAGGTTTGGTTAATAATTACCGCCTTTGCAATGATGAGCGCTACTACAGTTTTTGGCCAAGAGGGGCCAGGCGGTATTGGCGCTTTTTCTTCTTGGGAGCACCAAGGAGAGCACGCTGCGTTGGTTAACAACTATAACAGTATTGATCTGTTAGAATTCTCTTCCCATACGTATGCCAATGAGTTGGCCTTAAAAGAATCTTCCGTACTCTTCTTTGTGCTTCAGGCTAAGAGCGAGATGGCCTCTAGTGAATTGTTTCTCCAACTGGGTGACATTAGCATATATGGCAATAGAATCACTTTTGGCAGAACCACCGCGCCTCTAGAGTTAAAGCCGGGCTCTCCACAAATAGTAACCCTAGAGCTTCAACGCCCTAGAAGGGTTGGTCTAGCAGCAAACACAACAATAGCTGTTGGCGACACCTCTATTTTCTCCTTGGCAGAACTCGTGGTCTACAAAGGAGGCCTATCAAGAGAAGAACGCAGAAGGGTAAATACCTACCTGGCACTTAAATACTCAGTACCCATTACTAAGAATCAAGATAACCAATGGCGCAATTACCTTTCTAATGATCAGGGCACCTATTGGAACACCACTCATGATTTGATTTACGGCACTAATGTTATTGCCTTGGGTCGAAGCGACGCTCAAGACTTGTATCAAACTCAAACGCGTACCACAGCAGAAGAGGGGCTAATGTTGGCCTTAGAAGGATTTGCTCCTTGGGGTGAAATGCCAACAGTGAATGTCGGGAACGAATCTTTTATCATTTTCTCACAGAGGGATGATCTAAGCACCTCTAACGTACTGTGTGATCAGGAGCAAGGCAATCCGCTTTACAACTGGAAGTTTCAGTTGCAGGGTTGGAACAGTACTGCCCAACACATTGCGGTGAGAGTGCATGTCGCAGGGGAAATAGAAAAGCTTTCGGAAGTCTACTTAACGGATGGAGCATACAGTGTTTTGCTACCCCTTCAAGGGTATTCGGGCGACTACGCCTTATACTCCATTCCAACCCAAAAACTCCAGCAAGAGCGCCACTACTTCTTCACCTCTGAAAAGGAACTAAATACTTGTGAACGAATTGCTGTAGAGTGCCAAGAAGGCATCATCACGATTAAAGGTGATTTGCTTACAGAAGGGTGGAGCGTCACGCTTTCCTCATTGTCTGGGGATCACTCTGAATTGTTTTCTCTTGACACACAGTTACTAAAAATTGTCTGCCCAGCTGGCCAGCAGCTTCTGAGCTTAAAAGACAGCGCGGGTGTTGTTCAAACGGTGGTTGCTATTGACGGCTCTTGGTGTGCTGATCAAAAGAGCAGCACGGGTACTCCACTAATAAGAGCTACGCTTTTCCCTAATCCTGTGGGATCTGGCAGAAACGCAACGCTTGTTGTTGAGGGTTTTGTAGAAGGCCAACCAGTAGAGATTTCAGTAATGAATGCTGTTGGCAGCATAATCTCCAGTGAGGTTATTCCTGGCAGCGCCTATATGGAACACCCTATCTCTATTGAAGTGGCCGGCGTTTATATCGTTCGTGCTACCCAAGGAGACCAGACCGTTTCCCTCCGCCTAATTGTAGAATAAAACCCATTTCCAATAATTCCTGAGTTATGAAAATCAAAGTACTCGCCACAAGATTCATGGCCTTACTAATGGCCACATTGATGATTACTCCAGATGTGATTGGCGCCGTAGATGCCTATCGCATGGGTATTCCAGTATACGAAAAGGCTTCGCTGGCAAACAGAAGCGTTTCTGCTACGCCTATGCCGTGGGAAAGGAACAACGCTGGGCTAGAAGCAGCACTAACAGAAAATTTTGAAGTGCTCAGTGCCGATGTGCCCACTTATAGTGTGAGCAAGTCGCAGTCTGTAGCATTGCCACAGCATATCACGAATGTAACGCGTGGTTCATTTGCCTACCATTTAGATGGGCAAAGTATGGAGGGTTACCGCATTGCCATTGGAGTGGACGCTTCAAAGGTGCGTACAGAAACGGAGCTAAATGAAGTACAGGTATTTTACTTGGACGGCATCAGCCAGAGCTGGCAAAGGGCTCATGTTCTAAAGGTGGATCATGAAAAATTAAGGGTAGAAGCCATGGTTCCCGGGGAGACGGATTATTTCTCTGGGCTTATTCAATCCCCGGACATGCCGGAGGCCAGCGCCTTTGCACCTACCAGTATATCTGATATAGAACCGGCTAACCCCGCTACAGGGATTAGGATGATTCAGCCGCCTACGGCGAACAGAAAAGGAAGTGCCAATGTAAACTACCCACTATGGGTACCTGCAGGTCGCGCGGGACTATCGCCACAATTGGCGGTGAGTTACTCTTCAGACGGCGGCTCAGGATGGGTAGGCCACGGCTGGAGCATTGCCATTCCTACTATTGAGATCGATACACGATTGGGAGTGCCCAGGTTTGATGGCACAATGGAAACAGAGGGTTATCTCTTCAACGGCGAAGCACTCTTCAAAGAAGGTGGAAAACGCCCCAATAGAAGCGACAATGATGGACATATTGACACTAGACCTACAGGGTCCAATGTAGAAACACACTTCTTTACAAAAACGGTCAGCAGTTATTCGGAGATTGTAAGGCACGGTTCTAGCCCTGCAACTTATTACTGGACCGTTAAAGACGGTGATAACAATGTCTTTTACTACGGGACATTAGACGGACAAAGCTTAAATACAGCTAGCGCGCTTACCTCACCCACCAACTCTAACAAGAGCACTAGCCCTGCACCAATAGCAGGTGTTTCACGTTGGTACCTCACAAAAGTTACGGATAAGTGGGGCAACACGATGACCTATAACTATTCCAAGCAGCGCAAGACAGTTTCCAACAACAATTTGAACTCTGGAGGGTTTTCCATGGTGCCTTCTAGTATTCAGTACACAGGCTATGGAACAGATGCAGGAAAGTACTCGGTGTATTTTATTACTAGTGGTAGTAGGGAAGATGCCCGCGTAAGCATGAACATGGGATTGAAGTTTGTGGACGATCAGCGCTTGAACCGTATAGATGTAAAGTATGAGAATAATGTGGTGGTTCAGTACTTGATGGACTACAATCAAAACCATAAAACGGGCAAGGCCATAGACGGTTCTACACGATTTTTCAAGACGCTACTAACGGAGATTTCTGAAAAGCGCAACGGCAAAACCTTTTACTCCCATAAGATGGACTATCATGAGGGAGAGTATGGTTTTTCTGAAACGCCTGACCAAGTTATAGAAACGAGTGTGTTAGCGCCCTTTCTTGGTGGTGCGCCTGAATGGACTCAAGATTTCTTAGGGGATGTTGTAGCACATGTGATGCCTTCACCGTTGAGTAATTCTTTGACCAGCGGCGCTTCAGGAGGCGGCAGTGCAGGTGCGGGGGCTGATGCTATTCCTTCTTTGGATAAAGACCAAACACTTAGTGGGAAAATAGGTTTTTCCTCCAGTAAGACTACTGTTTCTAGGATGTTTAGAGATGTCTCTGGAGATGGCCTCCCGGATTTAATTTACCGCCATGGCGGCAAGATGGCCTATAAGCCGTTGCAACGCGACGACCAAGGAAATTACTCCTTAGGTAAAAGAAGGACCATTGATACCAAGCAGGTTCAAAAGTCTACTTCAAACTCCCTAAACACTTCTGTAGATTATGTGGCAGAGAAGGATATTCTGTATTTCGGGGCCAACTGGAACACCTCGTGGAGCAATACCAAGGTGAGCATGACGGACTACAACCTTGACGGTATTGTGGATCTGGTTGAAAAGGATAATGACGGCAATTACCATGTGGTCTTTGGTGAGATCAGCAGCACGGGAGACTTGAGTTTTAATGCTTCCAGTGAGCAGACCTACTCACCGGTGCTGAAAGACAGTGATGTTGGGGCAGGTGACAGTGATGCTTTAACCAAACCTTTTGAGGTGGTGCGCTCGTGGACAGCGACTAAAAATGGCACAGTTAACATTAGCGGGATAGCGAGTATTTTTTCTCCTTTTGAGGGAAAAGTAAAAGTGGCGGTTCAAAAAGAGGGCGATTATCTACTTCCTAATGGGTCTACCACCACCAACCCTACAGGGGCCGTTAGAACTATAGAAACGGGTAGTACCGAGAGCATGGACTTTACCACTACGGTAACTAAGGGTCAAAGGCTCTTTTTCAGGGCAATGCCTGAAGAGGACGGCCAGCAGGATTTTTTGGTGTGGAATCCACAGGTGAGTTATACGAACAGCGCTTCCTATACCGATGGGAATGGCACGCCATTTAATTCAAGTACTTATGACGATGGATTCTTGCCTTCTGGAGGGGAGGCGGTCTACTTCCAGGCCAAGGATGCGGTAAAGATTATTCCAAATACGAGCAACCTAGGTGCAACATTTGGGGATGATATTCAACTGCGAATTTCGCTTTACGAGAAAGAGACTGGCGAGCTTGCTGAGCAGCATATAGAGCAAGTAACCAAGGGCACTACTCAGGTTGGAAGTGCTTTTAATGGCTTTTCTATGGTGGGGTCTTTTCATACGCTTTCTAACAATACAAATATTGACCCAGAGAAAGAGTACTATCTGGTCTTCAGTGTGTGGGCTCCTTCAACAGTGGATTGGAAAGAAGTGTCTTGGCGCCCTACGGTAATCATTGATGACGATTGCTACTCAACGCCAATTTATCCAACCATAGACTTCAAGACGTATAACGGGATTTTTTCTCATGGCGGGAGTCATGGCAATCTCAATTTAAACCCCAGCGCTTTCTACGAAGTGATGCCTACGATTCAAATGAATCAAACATACCTAAACCAATTGTACGCGGGACAAAAGTCAAGGGAAGATGTGATCTACATGGTCGTAAAAAGTGACGGTCAGGCCATTGCACACAAGGCTATTGAAATTGTTTATAATAAAAAACTTCCAAGCAACATTAACATAAAGTCCTTGGATGGGGATTGGAAACTTGGCGGGACACTGAGTAATACCAGTATGAATAACAATGACCCTAGAGCGCGATTCTCAGGGATTGAGGTGAAGCAAAACACCCTTTGGGTGGAGTTTTTTGCTCATGGGGAAATGGGCCAACAGATGGCTGCCTATCTCTCTGCAAACCTTAGCGCCTTAAAACTCTACAGCAGTGTAGGGGGATTCACTACACTACCGCTAAAGAAGAACATTTATAATACGAGTTATTCGCTGTTGCAAGAAAAGCACCTTAGTTGGGGGCAGTTTGCATGGAGCCCTAAGGATGGAGAGGAGCTTTTTGTTATAGACCCTGCTAAAATTCAGCTGCTCGCCCAAGCAGAAATGGATAATGGCGCCAACTTTGAGGATCCCAATTACCTCTCTGGAGCCAAGGCCGATGCGCTCAATCCCCAACACCAGGAATTTTTCATGATGCAGCCCATGCGTGGTGAGAAGAATTTTACGCTGCGCACCTACCAAGTGGATGATGCCAGTACGGCTGGTACTATTGATCCTACAAAGGTGGACCGCTGGACGGTAATGGGCTCTCATATGGGCCTTTTCCAGGCTGGAAAAAGCTTTCCAGGCTTTTACGGGGAAGAGGAAGACGAGAAGAGCGAGTTTGCACCGGCCTCGAATGATACCTACACAGCTATGGCCGTTGGGAGCAAGAGCAAGTCCTTCTCCATGGCTCTAAATGGAGGTGCTGGGCCGGTATCTCTTACAGAGTCAGTGGTAAATGACAACAAGTACTTTTCAAGAACCACGGCCCAGTTTGTTGACCTTAATGGTGACGGTTATGCAGATGCAATAAAGCAAAATAACGGAGACCTCAAGGTGCAATACACAAATGCTACAGGCGGTCATGGCAGTGAGGAGAACTTTAGCCTTACCAATCTCAATAAAGGAGCGTCGAACAATTCATCTTTCGCACCAAACGGGAGCTTTATTAATAAGGACAAACGATTTGAGGAAATGAAGTTTTCTGGCGGTGTAGATTTTGGAGAAAGTAGAGGCATCAAGAGTCTGACGGATATTAATGGTGATGGCCTTCCAGATGAAGCCTTAGACAACGGCAAAGTCAGTCTTAACAAAGGGTATGGGTTTGCCTCTCCGGTTACAATAAACTATTTAGCAGATCGTAGCACAAACAGCTCGTTCAACCTTGGAGTATCTCAAGGGCTCTGGAAACTGGGTAAATCCAAATCCTCAGTAGCGCAGAGCTTCTCCGGGGGATTGAACATCAATTTTGTGGGTTCTTCAGCCCAGCAATTCTACATGGACTTTAACGGTGATGGCCTTCAGGACAGGATGATGGTTTATTATTATAATGGAAAGAGCAACTGCACCCTTCTACTGAATACGGGTAGTTCTTTCAAGCTATACGCGCCAAACAGTACTTTAGATCAGCGCATCAATCAAAATACAGGAATAGGCTTTTCGGCAAACCTTTCTGGTACGTTCTCCTTCCCGTTCATGGCAAAGATTTCTGTGAACGGTTCTGTTTCAGGTAACCTATCTGTGAATCGACTAAAATCTAGCTTCATGGATATCAATGGAGACGGCGCTATGGATTTTGTACACAGTAATGACCTGGGCAATACGGAGGTCTACTATGCTACTTTAGGCAAGGCCAATAAGCTTAAAACCGTCTCAAATCCACTGGGAGGAAGCTTTGAGGTGGACTACAAGGTCGTTGGAAATAAGGTGGGTTATAAAGAAGCTATAGTAAAAACGCCAGCATCCAATACGCAAAAAGAGTTAGTGATTTGGGATATGCCCACGGCCAAATGGGTGATGAGCAGTGTGACCGTTCATGACGGAGTGGATTTACTATACCAGCCTGTAGTTGCTGGGAATTCAAGCAATAAAACTACAAATATTGATGCTACACCGGCTGAAATTGACCTAGACGGTGTAGACAGTTATACAACAACCTTTGCTTATGACGGAGGTATCAAGAACCGCCGTGAGCGTGACTTTGTTGGTTTTACAAGGGTGGCGACTATTCAATCGAATCAGTTGGATGAGAAGAGAAGCGAGATTTTAATTGGAAATTCAACGGAACATATATATGGAATAAATAACGATAGGCAGGCGTCAGAATTGATGGCTGGGGCTTCAGGTACTTCAACTGCGACCAAGACTAGTGTGGTCAATAGTTCTGTTCAAATCTTCTATTCACCAGAAAATCTCACGCCGGAATTTATTAATGAATGGAGCTATTCCTCATCATTGATAATGAGATCGATGCAGCTCCATGTTCATCAATGGTATGAAGAAATTGACCATATGGTCAAAGGCGTGCCTGTGGATACAAAATGGTATTTTTCTAACTATGAAATATTATCAGAAGAATCCTACGACTATACTCTTTATGAAGTAGACACGGAATCCGGCTCTACTCAAGGCCAGGTTAAGTATGAAAACAATGCCGCGGTAGTTGCAGATCTGTCTTCATTGGGCGAAACGGGCTCAGTATTCCCAGCAGTGGTGATTAAGGAAGACGTATCCTTCCCTGTTGTTTCAGAACGGGAAAAGTACATCGCCCATAAGTATGAGATTACCTACGACGAGTACTTCAATGTGATTCGTTACAAGGATTTTGGAGAAAGTCAGCCGGGACCTTCAAGCCTGGTCCAGGTTGGTACGCATGAGTACTTTGATTATGAGTTTGTTGAGCAGACGAATAATTGCGCCGATAAAGACTCTTATGATAAATTAGAAGGCCCTGGGTTCTACCCGTTTATGGGGTTGGTGGTTCCTCATAAGTCAGACCCGAACTGTGAGCCTGCCATTGTCTGGCTATTAGACGGTAGTTTGCAGCCTTGTTTGAATAACGCGCCGTACTCTTATGCAACGCAGTTATGTGGTTCAGGGGAAGAGTTCTTTGAGACGGAGCATAGAAAGAAGGTATTGCGCCAGGTGCCAATCTATGAAGTGAAGTACACCCCAATTTATACCGGGGCGCGGATAGCAGAGTTGACCTACTTTGATCCATCTGATGCCGGTGGTAGAGTTTCAGCGTTGGAAAAGCAAGAGATCTTCTTAGGCACTACAAATTCAACTCCAGTAAGAAAATCGGAAGTAACGGCGCTTTGGAGTGGCAATGACGACAGTAAAGAGGCTCCGAGTACGATGCGTCATTACCAAAAGATTGATAACCAAAACCCGGTCTACGGGGAAACGGATATTGAGTACGATACCTACGGCAATGTCATTAAGATTGAAGGGCCACTAAACGGTGCTGCTATGCCTGTGCGCTCTTGGGTGAAGTACACTTATGACCCTACGCTCCATCAGTTCGTAGAGGAAATTGAAAACAACTTTGGTGAAAAGGTGTGCAGTAAGTACGATTACGGCACGCAGCAATTGTTACAGACAATAGGTATTAATGGCCACCCTATTCGCTACCAATATGACGATGCTGATCGTCTAGAAGCAGTTTGGGCAGCAAGGGAGCTCTATGACGGCACGCAAGGGCCAACAGTTTCCTTTGAGTATTACCCTGGCGGTGATCCTAATGCCACCAACCCAGCTCCGGTAGCTCTGACTTACCACAACACGGGAGTGCGCACTGCAAGTATAACCACAGGGAATGCTGCACCAAGTTGTAACCTATTGACCCTCCCTGCTTCAACTATGACTAAAAAGGTGGGCACAGCCACCTTTGTGGACGGGCTTGATAGGGTGATTCAGCTCAAGACGGATGTAGATGCCTATGAAAATGGGGCGCCGGTCCAAAAATACAGGGTCTCGGGCATTACGGCCTACAATAAGTTTGCTCTTGAAACTGTGGGAAGGCTAGACTTTTTGACTGCATCATCATCTGGGTTGACTTCACTAGAGATTCGGAACTCTGATATTGTTACCAAAATGTTGTATGACTATGCTTCTAGAATTCATACAAAAGAATCTGCTTGGTCTAAAAAGGATGCTGGTGGAGTAGATGAGTTGTCACTTATGCCAACCACGTATAGTTATTCCTGGAAAGCAGACCTAGAATACGCGGCATTCAAAAACAAAGACTACTTTACAACAGGGGTGTCGTTGGACGGGACCACTACAAGGGAGTATGTGGATGCAAGAGGCAACAAGATAGCCAGCAGTGTATTGCATGGTACGGATAAAATCCTTACCCAGTTTGAGTTTGATGATTTAACACAGCTTAAAAATGTCATTAATCCAATTGGGCTTGTAACCAACTACCGTTACAATGATTTGGGTCAGGTTACTCACGAATCTCATCCAGACCGTGGTGTAACACATACTGCCTACGATCCTGCTGGAAATGTTACCTCGATTGTTACCCCGGCCGGGACAACCACACTGGCCTATGACTATAACAGGCTTATTGGAAAGTCGCTATCAGATGCTAATTCCGCATTGCTCTACAATGTTGCCTTTAGCTATGGAGAAAGTACGGATGCACAGGACGTGGCCAACAACGCCGTGGGTAGGCTCTCCACCATTACACAAGGAGATGTAAGCAATCCTGTGCTACAGGAGGCCTATAAGTATGATGAGCTAGGAAACATGGTGTGGAATCAAAAGACCATAGCTGATCCAAAAACAACCTCTACCGAATCTTTCATAACACAGAGCCATTACGACTCGTTCGGCAGGCTTTTAAAACTCATTTATCCTGATGGAGAGAATGTGAACTATGGTTATAGTGATCTGGGATCACTGCTAACTATTCAGACAACCAAGCCGGGAATGATCTTAGGACACATTATTTCCGACATTCACTACGACGGTTTTGACAACATCAAGGAGATTCAGTACGGCAATGGAACCAGTACAACCTACAATTACCACCAGTATACGCGTAGTATGAGCACCTTTGCTACCGAGGCTAAGGCCAAGAGCATCTCGAGCTTTGGGCAGGTGCAGCATAAGAACTTTGACTACAACAAGCGTGAAATGATCCAAAGCGTAAGTGCTCAAGTGGACGGTGAAATGTTCCAACCAAAAGGGGCCACAACTTCTGCAGCACCAATGAACTACACCCACACGTTGACTTATGACGGCTTTAACAGGCTGACTGATGCGGTACTGAGTGACTATGACTTTGGTAATAACACTGAAGCGTACCGTGTTACCATGGCATTTGATGACGCTGGGCGTATCACTGAAAACACGGCTATTGATGCCAACGCTTCTAGTCTTGTTTCAAGTGGGGGGCTCAGTAGAGATTGGACCTACGGCTATAAGAGCGGCACGCACCAGATAGATTATATCCAGCAAACGGGTGCACCGAGTAGAAAGGAATACGACTTTAATACTTCAGGTAGCATCAAACGCAGGGCTGAAGTGGACATTGCCACGAAGACTACCAGCAATGAGGAAATCTTCCTTTGGAATCAAGACCAACAGTTGGTGGCCGTGAGTAATGATCAAGGTGTACACCATTACATCTATGACCATAGTGGCACACGAATAATGAAGTCGTCACTCAACCAAAGTTCATTGTCTGTGAACGACAATACGGTCAGCAGCAGTTCCATTCTCAACCCATATATGATATATGTGAACGAGTATTATGTGAAATCTGACTTTTCAAACGGCGCTCAGATTACTAAGCACTACTACATGGGAATGCAGCGCGTGGTGAGTGATATAGGAGTGCAGCCTTATGTGCCAATAACTCCAGGTGATGGTGGAAGTGGTACGGAGTCCAGTAATAAAACAGATTCTGAGGGCCAAGGAGAGAGCCCGGTGATAGACCACCTAGTTAAGATGTTGGTTCAACTAGGCAAAGTTGAGGGCAAAGACTTTACCCGTAACGAATTGCTGGCCTCATTCACTATAGAAGAGTATTACCCTGAGTATTCTTCAGTGCTGAGTCAACAAGGCGCTACAGACTCAGGCACTGAATCTCAAACGGGTTCATACACTGGAATCCGGTATTGGTACCATCCAGATTATTTAGGCAGTGTTGATTTGGTTACTGATGGTGATGGAGTGGTGTATCAGTATTTCTTGAATAACCCTTGGGGTGAAGAGTTGCACCAATACAAAGCTCAAGGTACATTCGATAGTCCGTATAGGTTTAATGGGAAGGAATGGGACCAGGAGGCGGATTTATATTATTTTGGTGCAAGATATTATAACCCGTATGCCAGTGTGTGGTTGTCTGTTGATCCTTGGGCAGACAAATACCCTAATCTTTCACCATATACTTTTGTCAATAACAATCCAATTATGTTAGTTGACCCAGATGGTCGGCATATTGATTTAGCCATTCTTGATGAAAATGATAAAAATTACAATGCTGAACATGCCCAGGCTTTCCTGGAATTTGCTCAGTCTGAAGAAGGACAGGAGTTTCTCAAGGACTATGCGTCTGAAGGCCAGGAAATTGCAGGTGTAACATACAAGCAAGGTAAATATGATAAAAGCGGTTTGGATATCTCTTATTCCTCACGTGATGATGAAAATGAGCATAATGGCGAAACCGAAAAATCTATCGTTGATGGAAGAGGGAAAATCAGTATCTATATTAACTCTTCTTCTGAGCTTGATGCTAATAAGGGTTATGCCAATGGTGAAGTGAGTAAGGATGAGCACTTATATGATATCGCAAAAACGATAAGTCATGAGTCATTTATTCATGGAGATTTTTTCTCAAATGATTTTATGGATGACAGAAGTTTTAATTATTCAAATGTTCGCGGAACTATAAGTGGAAGTCCACATCATTATCAAGTACGAAGAGATTATGATAATAAGAGAAAATCTATTTCAAGGTTTAGTACTCTAGGATATTCATTTTTGAAACAAATGAATAAAAAATATAAAGTTTTTGATACAAATGCTGAACTATGGAAGGATATGTGGTGGTTTCAATATTAAAATGGAGTGTATGCGTTGCTTCTTGATTTGTGTCGTATTTTTAATACTCTCTGCTTGTCAAACATCAGACTTGCCCGAAAGATTGGTTTTTAATGTTTACTCATTAGATGAGAATGAATGGTTAGGCGTAGACACTTTGTGTATTCCAGTAGTTAAATCAAAAGACCGTTTTAGACATTTTCGTATGAAAGACTATTTGCTAATAAGTGATAAAGGAATTGAAGAAATAAATCAAAAAAAAATAGAAAATTCCCTTTTATTTAGTTTTCAAGATACTTCTCAATTTTTTCCAGGAGATGTTAATACATGTATTCCGTTTATTTCAAGTGACTCAAAATTAGTTGCAAGAAAGTTCATGTCATCTAATTATGAAATATATAAGTATAGGACGGACTATTATGCGCCATCGGCTCACGATATAAAGTTTGTCTACACTAATCCCAATGATGGTATATTACTGTGGATTGATTATTTCGGGAATAGGTCATATGTAAATTCTTCTTATGAATGTATTTTAAAGGAATTACGTGAAGATAGCACTCTATATGAGTTTCCAAAGTACATGCCTGCACCTCGAATGTTAGATAATGACGAAGCTCTGAATGTAGACTTCCCTTAAAACAGTAACGGTCAAAAAAGAAAATCATTAACTTTTTGAAGAGGGTATGAAAAGGGTAAGTCTACTAAAAAGAGAAATTATAATGACTCTTTGAAAAAGTTAAGTGTGTTGTCAATTACCTGACGATGTTTGCCTCCAGAGGAGCTATGCCGTAACTTTTTGATATTTTTTTTAAAATTTAGTGAATCTTCTTGCAACAAATTTATTATTAAAGGCCAATTCACATTTTTGTGCATGACTATTCCATTTTTGAAAGGCGTTTTCTCTGTTAAGATAATTTCTTCAGCCCTATCTAGTTCTTGGCATATTGATCCAAACTCATCGAGTTTCTTTTCAGCAGTGTGGTGAAGGGTTAATCCGAGGTAGTTCAAGTCTCGCTCTAGTTCGTAGGCATCTATAATGGGCTTTCCTACATAGAGTTGTTCTTCTTCATTACACAGAACTTCTCCATAAGCGATAGCTCCTTTTAAAAGTATTTCTTCTTTTATAGAAATGGCCATCAATTGTGATGAAGTATGAATTAGGTTACACAAATCTTCTTTAGAAGCTCCTCTTGTGAAGATGAATATGGTATCTGAAAACCGAACTATGCGAATTGGTTTGTCTTTAATTGCGAGATCTTCAATATGGAATTCGTCCTCAATTTTTGAATCATATTCTGAAATTGTTCTCAGCTTAGCAATAGCATCTTTAAAACCGAGGTCGCGAATAATTAGGTTTTTGAATCCAACGATATCTAAGAATGCGACAAACCCCTCCCTAATACCTTGTTCAGTATATTGTTGTTTTTCATTTTGTGAAATTTCACCTATATCAGAATCCTTTTTCTTTAATTCTTGTGAAGAAGGTTCCTGGATTTTGTTTATTTCTAATCCAGACATGTTCTAACCTTTGATTTTATTGAGATAGTGATTTTGAATGTCTTCGTCTGGAATCGTGACACTCTTTGCTCCCTGCGCGGTGCCCCATGTTTTACTCCAAGGGGTATTTTGTTTGTGTGTTAGTTCTGATAATTCTATGGCCGAGAGTCCACGATATACATCCCAAATTCGATCAAGAAATTCTACAAGTTCAGTATTGTTAGATATGAATTGTTTCAGGTCTTTTTTGTGTTGTTCTGGATTTTCGTCCCAAGAAAATGGTTCAATCATAGCGGTAATGGGCCTAGCTCCGTAAAACTTGAGATTGTGATACAGTTCAGGAAGTACAGGGCCATACTGCCAAGCCTCAGGCTTTTCGTTATCAAAAAGCAATTCACCTTTAGAGAGTGCTAAGTGCCAGCCGTATGCAATATAAACTAACTTGATAAGCTTCATTGGGGTGAGTGTAGCCCCTTCTTTGAAGGCATTTTTAATAAAGAAGTTTGCGATAGTGATTGAATTACTCATGGAGGCGGGTCATTAATTCAATGAATACTATCACAAAAATAACACCACAATTGATTCAGAGCATGATTGATTGAACTATTTATCCTCTAGAGCCTTATGCTTTTCTGACGACCTTGGTAATATTGAGCCAGGACCAAACCTACCACTAGCGTTAATTTCTTCAGGACTTACCTCAATGATGACGTCTACTTCATGTGCATAGTGGTTCCCGCCACGGAAACGCCCATCCTTGGTTGTATGAAAGATGTAGATAAACCCAACTCTAGGATTCTTTTCCTGAAGTTTGATCAAGTCTTTTATCTCCATTCCTCCACGCGAGATGGAATCAATAAAGACAAAGTCTAAGCCGTCAAGATTCTTAGGCATCTCAGCTGCGAAAGAGAGGTTTCCAGAAGTTGCCCCAACACGCTGAATCTTATCCTTGAGCGTATACCCAAACCCTTCCTCAATGGCCACATAGAGTGTTTTGCCGTGGTTTTCTGCCAAGTGCTGCGCAAACTCCATCATCAATGTGGATTTTCCGCTTTTTGGCTGTCCAAAGACCATCATAGAAAACCCAACAGACGGGTCCCCGATGAGCTCTTTCCATTTTCCATTAAGACCAATAGTCTCAAACTCCATTTTTAATATTTGTTCAGAGCTCATTACATCTGGAAGCTTGCCTAAGTGTTGTAGCGTGAATGACAAGTCTGGATTATCATAGTCCATATCCTCTATGTAGTAGGTCAGTTCGTCAAATGCCTGTGAGACCCTGTAGTGGTACATTTTATCCTTTTGGAAGGATTTGTTTTCAAGCAGCACAGAAGCACGTTTGTGGAGCTTTACCACCTGCTCATCAATACCTGATTGTCCTTGAAGGGATATGAATTTTTTGAGAATCCTCACAGCTTCCTTAATGGATTGGGAGCTGGCTATCTCTTTGTAAGAAGCTTTAAGCTTTGGATCTAGCTCAATTCTCAGCATATCGTGCTGCCCCACAGCTAAGTCCCATAGATAGTCATGAATCTTTTGGATTTCATCAGCATAAGGTGAGTTCTTACGGATTCTGCGTTCTACCATGGCATTCTGAAGAGAAAACAGCAGACTTTTGATGCTCTCCTTTGACCTGTTCTTACCGTCCAACCACAAGAACCTGCGGATGAAACGGATTTCCTCAGAAATCAATGATACTTCACCTGTAATGGGCTTCAATGTAGCGCTGCGTTTCTTTCTCTTCTTAATGGTCTTAGTAGGCTTCTTACTAGCAATGGCCTCGTTAAGCTCGCAGAGGTAATGGTCCATTACAGCCTTTACTGTTTTGTTACCCTTGTAAGCCGACTGAGCATCCTTAAAAGCGTTTAATGCCAAATCATGCCCTTTTGACAAAGCCTTTGGCAACTGATCAAAATTGACCTGGCAAGATTGTTCTATGTAGTTTTTGGGGGTAAGAATCATAACTCAGTGGCAAGGTTTAACGCTGCGTATTCCAATTTGTCTCCAGGCTGTGAAGGGCCAGAAAGACCTTTCTTCTCTTTGCCCCCAGGTAAGCCATTTAGACTCTTTTCTCCATGGTCTGCAAAGCTGTAGTAGCCATCCTTTGTTGCAATGACATGATCCAGTACTGAGATGCCAAAGATTTGAGCAGCCTGTTTGAGTTGTTTGGTCATTCTGCGGTCTGCCTCACTAGGTCTCTTCTGCCCAGATGGGTGATTATGAGATACAATCATGGCCTTGGAAAGTGTCTTGATAGCTACAGCTAGAATCACTTCAATATCCACGTTGGTGGAGTTAATGGTCCCCTTAGTGTGACGGTAGTATCCAGTAATGGTATTGCTGTGGTCCATGAATAGCACGATGAAGTGCTCTTGAATCTCAAGATCCTTGAACATTACATCTCGAATGAATTTGTAAGCATCAGCTGAAGAACGCACCTGCTTGAAGTGAAGTTTCTCCTCTTTAAACGTGATATCCACCTCACGAATCTTAAAGTCCTTCTCAAGCTTCTTGAGCTTTTTGTCTAGCTGTTCAAGCTTCTTTGAGTCTTCCATGACCATTAGGCCGTAGTGCTTTGTAGTGCTGTAGTTTTTCATTGCATTATCTGAATGTATTGTGAGTAGTTAATGGTGACATCAGGGTTCTGCAGGGCCACACGCTGCTCCAGCTGTCGTGGAGAAAAGATCCAGAGCCAGGGTTTCTTGCGTTTGCCTCTGTATACTGTTTGTATTAGGGTGTCCTGATAGGTAATGTTCAAATGCTGGGTATCGTTAACGGCAAGGCCCTCTATCCTGTAAAACTCATCAGCATACTTGAACTGTTTCACAGCCACTGTGTCAAAGACTGTAGAGTCTCGTAGCACCGTCTGCACACTAGTGTGACTAGAAAATGAAGAGGTGCTAACAGATTCTACTCTTGAGGGCTTCACCTGTAATGCTTTTATCTCTTTATAAAGTTCAGGGACAAGGGCTTCTAGTTCCTTTTTCTTGAGTTCAAGGACTTGGTTTTGACCCACAATACGTCCATTGATATCCAGAACATTTGAGTATTTGGTATTGAGCTCTTCATTGGCCACAATGATACGCTTGTAGCCTGCTAGTGATTTGCTAGCCTTAGAAAAGGTTAACATCACAAGGGAAAAAAGCAGCACATTGAGCCAGAGAGAATATGTCAATACATTAAACTTCATTATTCAGTAGTGGACGGTCTTTTAGTCTCACCCCAGATGTACGAGGTAAGCGTTGTCATTACACCAGTAACAGCGATTGTAGCTACGCTGCTGCTCTCCTTGAATAAAGCCACAATTGCCGTGACCATAAGGAATACTAGGACCATAATGGTCAATTTATATCTGGTCTTTGCCGTCATCATTATCATATTCGCATCCAATCGCCGTCAAACACTTCTGAAATCATTTGCCCGAACTCAAAACGTATCCGGGTGTTTCCTGATTGATTTAGCATTGCAGGGTTGCTAACCCAGTAGACGTATCCACCTGAGATCACAATGGATTGCTGCTCACCCAAGAAGGCCTGAGCGGAAGAAAATGTCTTCTGCCCAGATACTTCTTGGGAGGAGGTGGCGTCCAAGACACCATCTACTTGCTTAGCGGTGAGCTTTGCCATGGATTACCTCCAATTGTAGGTTACTGAAATGTAGTCCGTTCCCTCAGTCTCGTAAGGCACTGTGAACTCTAGATCTGGACTCCCTGCATTGTAGGTGATACGGTGCACCTGAAGTCCATTGAAGAACACCAGTGGAATAAATCCTGTAGCCATAGGATGCTCAAGTTTTACTAATATGGGTGTATCTGCGCCGCCAGAGAGGCCAGTGAAAGTCTCTATTGCCTGAGTGAAGGCTTCTTCTTTGCCATTAGCAGTACTCTGAGCTGCCGATGCTGCACTCGCTGCGGAATCAGCAGTGGATTGAGCTGCTGTGGCTGCCGTAGAGGCTGAGTTAGCCGTGGACTGCGCTGCTGCTGCATCGGTTACCGCGCCATCGGCTGTTGACTGAGCCGTATTGGCCTTTGTCGTTGCTGTGTTAGCTGTGCTTTGGGCTGCCGAAGCTGCTGAGCTTGCGCTATTAGCAGTAGACAAGGCTGAGCTTGCAGTAGTTGTCGTAGTCGCCAAATCACTCTCTACAGCATCCAAGTCAACCGCTTGGCTTACGCTGATATGCGCCAGCTTGTTCTTTTCTGCATCTGTGTAAGCATTGGTATTGCTGTTGTTTTCATAAGCAGCTTTCACAGCACTACCAGAAATGGCATTAGTGAAAAGGTCTTCATCAGCAATTTTTTCGAATGTTGATGTTGAGCCGTTGCCATTGGTTATGGCTGTTACTATGTACAATGCCCAGTTAGAATCACCGTCATTGGAAACAAACACACGGTCTGCTACTTTAAGGCCAGTGAGCGCGCCGCGAGCTGTAATTGTTGCTACACTATAGGCATTCTCTGCACCTGCCACCATAGCATCTACCTCTGAGCGAGAGTACACACCTAGGTTTGTTCTTGCACTTCCTGCGTTTACATCTGATAGGTTATTGGACTTCTTTACAACCGCGCTATCTGCTGCTTTAGCTGCGAGGTCACTTACAAGTCCTTGGACCTGCTTTTGTTTGATGAGATTACTCATATTTCTAGTTGATTAAAGGGTTATGGGGTATTTGATATGTAATTCATCAGTTGGCTCAAGGGCAAATGCCTGATGCCAGACGAGTTCTTTGTCTTCAAAATGGTAGTGCACACCGTGGGTGTAGTCCACGTTGTTTACCGTGAAGAAGGCAGACTCTGGATCAAGGATGGCTACGGGTAATTGGAATCTATCCTGACCACTGGCCTGGACAGTTAATGGCGTAATTACCCAATCAACCGGTGAGGCACCGGAGCCGATTGATTGCGCTGTGGAAATACGATAAGTGTTTTCTCCAATGACGATTTCATCATTGATCGTATCACCCAGGACTCCCAATAGGTCTTGTATACCAAGTGTTTTAGTTTGCCCTCTAAGCGTCTTTATTTTAAAGTTCATTACGTTGTCTTGTTAGTACTATGGCTACTGTTCCTGCTAATAGTGCGCCTACAACTCCTATCATTAAGGGACTAGGTCCACTAGGGATTATGTGCCTAATTGCGGATGCTTTTTTTTTATCAATTCTGAAATACTGCTGGCTGCCGAGATGATGCCCTTGCGATAGCCCTCACGGTTGTCGCCATTGTTCTCACTGATGTAGGGTGAGTAGGCAATAGCTTGGGCATATTGAGTAGTATCACTGCTCACCGCAGAAGCTGCTCGGTACTTGCTAGTAATAAGCCTGGCAAAGTCGTAGAAGGAGTCTTGTTCGGTTTGGTATACACGGAACTTAAGCTTGTACTGGTTCTTGCTCACAGAGTATGAACCGTCCCAGTAGGCATTCGGTGAACCTGCTGCGGTAATACCGAAGAAGTTCTTGCGTACTCGCGCTCCATAACTAGAAGCCCAACCGCTTTCAATAGCTGCCTGGGCTAGGATTACTTCAGGGTTGAGTCCAAATGCATCACCGGCTTTCTTAGCTAGTGGATAGTAGGTATCTACAAATGCTTCTTTAGTCATCTTACTGCTGCGTTAGAGATTCAGTGCCTATCCAGCGATCTTGGCCATTAGCCGTGCGAATTAGCGTGTATTCATTTAGGCCACCTGTTAAAGCCATTACGGGGTAGCCCACTAGCATATTAGCAGGAATGATTTCAGTGGGTTTGAAGTCTTTATCATATACCTGAGTAGACTCAGAAGTAATCATTCTATGTCCTGAAAGTCCCATCCACCCTAGCATAGAGAGCGGCTGCATGGTCATAAGTGCTGTGCTGTTCTGAGGGTATTTCTGTAGTAGCATATCCTTGCTAGAGAACTGCTCTGTGTACTTTGAAGAAGCACTCACCCAAAGGACTTTACTTGTGCCGTCCTTCTTGTAAGCCACTTCAATGAAGCGTACACCGTTTTTAGCATCGTAGTGCTGCTTTCCTGTGGCGTATCCAATGAACTCACCTGCTTGAGCTGTCTTGTGAATGTTTTTGTTTTCTCCTACCTCGTAGAACCGTCCGTGGTAAGAAGCATCTGGAGAGGCGCGTACATAGACGGCCTGAATAGCCACAATGAGCTTCTGTGGAGCTGCATAAGCGCCATCGGTCACCTTCATCCCTGAAGAATTACGATCATTCACCCTTGAAGAGGAAACCGCTTGAAGGAAGGCATTAAAATCGTCTGTGCCCAACTCTGTTTGCAGGTCCTTAACCAGCTCTTTTGAATAGAGGTTGCGGTATGCTAGCGCTACAGCATCTAGATCAGTGATTTGCTGAGCTACCTGCCATATCACGTCTTCTTTTGTGCCGTCACCCCACATAAGCCATGAAGCTCCAGAAGGGTTCATGGCACTTCGGAGGCTCATTGCTTGGCGAACTTCAGGGCTTTTGTCGGCTAAAAGAGAGGTCTTGCGCTCTCTAAGTTTTTTAAAGATGCGCATCCCCACGAAATAGCCCAACGTGAGCGAGCCAATAATGACTACACCACGAAGGACTTTTCGCTGAACATCAGGGGCTACGGATGGAAGGGAGATATTAGGGCTCATTACAGGAGTGCTTTTATTTTCATTCTAACCACTGGGCTTTGGAGCTTTTGCGCAATGCGTAGGAGCTCTTTACCTGAGAAATGTGGGGCTATCATTTCCATAGCCTTGGCTTTTTCACTGGCTTCAATGGCTGTCTTTGCAAAGGTGTTAGTGTTGAGTTTCATTGGAAAATGCGTTATGGTAGAGCGCTGGAATGAGCGCTGGTTTATTTTGTAATTCCAATACAAGCATGTAGAATGCTGAGAGTTGTTCTTCACTGAGTGCTTCAACGAGCGTCTTAGCAGAATCCAGCACTGTGGTTTGGTCATCTTTTTCAGTCTGTTCACCAGCTAAACCTGAAAGTGCCGGCCCTAATGAGGTCTTCTCAAGTGCCTTAGCAATACCAGGTAAGAGGTCCCCAGCAACTTTGGAGTAGTACTCTAGGTTGCTTTTTGCTTCCACCTGCGCTTCAAGTGTTTCGACTTGCCCTTGGAGCTCTTCGTTTTTAGCTTTGAGCTCTATCTGTTCTGCACGTAAGCGCTTTAATTCTTCTGTTTGGCGAATCTGCTGCACCTTTTGCTCAACAAGAGCTCCTAGGTTTTCAGGAGAAGGCCCATTTAATGTGGGCTCTACTTGAGGTTGGAGGACAGTTATGGGCTGAATGGGCTTTAGTGCTTCACTAGAATCTTTATCGCTGTACACTTCATAACCGCCTTCCCAAATGCATTCATCGGCTTGATCGTAGAACTGAACCGTTAGGTTATCAGAATAGGGATGTCTGCCAAATTCACGTGTAAGGCTAGTTCTAATATGGTCTCGATCAGTAGTCCATTGAGAAATAACCTCCGTGTCGCTACAGAGTTCCATAACAACGCGTTCTATTACATATCCACGTGTTACCTGAGTTGCAATACGGCTTTCAATAAGTTTTGCTACGAGTCTAACCCTTTTCATATCACACTGATTTTGGAATGATTCGGATAAAGTCGAGACGATCAAGCGTTGCACCCTCAGGTAATTTTACCAGCATCTGACCTGTGAATTCTTGCAATGTGCTCGGTTGGGCAGTGCCCACTCTGAGCGCGTGTGTTTCACTGATAATCTCAAGGCCACTAGGCAGGTTGCTGCTCACCAGGAAATACCATCCTCGATTAGCTGGAGTGATTTGCTCATGGTCCAAAAGCAGCATGGTAAAGAAGTCCATGTGATAGTCCTTCACACCCCGTGAGGAGAGCAGCATATCAATGGTCTGAATGGGGTCTGATGTTATCACTCGGTGATTAGGTTAAATGAGATTCGTACTTGGTAAGGTTTGAAAGGTTCTTGCTGCCTACCTAGATCACGATAAAATCCTGTAACAGGACTACCGCTAACGAGAGCAGTAGAAAGCGGAAGAAGACCAATCCTAGTAGTTGAAACCTGGCGCGCCTGGGCACATTCATAAGGCACTAATTGGTGGATGGGATGATTCTGTCTGCCATTAAAGCTGACTGAATACTCCCCAAAATCAATCACTGATTCCACCCCAGGATATAGTCCCGTGACTATGGCCTGAAGGCCGAAACACTCCTTGGCTTCACTTGGAAGTAACAGGTCTATTGGAACAACTGCTCCAGCCTGCTTAACCTCCAATACTTGGGTTACTCTTCTTACACTCTCCATTGATTAACTCTCACTTACCAGGTGAAGGATGATTCTAGTCTCGTATGGGTAGCCTTCTGCTGTATTCCCTGCATCGACTAGACGGCCTTCAATGGCTGCGCCTCCTGCCTCTATGTGCTCAGGAAATGCAAAGAACTTTTCGTTGGGAGCTACCTCACGGCCACAAGTGATCAGGCGTACATCGTGATCGTCATCAAAGACCTCTTGGCCTCCAACTTTAAGACCTAATGCAGCACCAATTTCTTTGACTGGCTCAGGCATAGCCACGAATATCCCTGCAAGGCGCTCGTAGCTTCTGTCGGTCTCACCCGTAAACCGTACCGAAGCTCCAGGCTCCGATACGTTTACGCGAATGAGTTGGTATTTGTGCTGTCTCATTAGACTTAACTATTAAGCCTTAGTGACAACACTTCCACGCAAGATGGCCTTAATAAAAGTGCCAGCAGGAGCATCAGCTCCCCACTCAAGGTTGAGCTCAATGGCTTTCTGCTCGTCAATCATCTTTGGGTTGTCCAAGGTGTAGTGACCTACAGCCACGTCTTGGCCAGCAGTGTTGAACAACTCCAATGACGCGCCATCAATGATGGTCGTGTTATTGGCAGAAAGTTCAAACTGACCGTTACGGATGAAGTCAGGAAGAACTGTGTAGTTCACATCATGCGCAGTCTCACCTTCGCCAGCAACACCAGCTAGCAAAGTGATACCGTCCAAAAGGAAGTAGCTGCCTTTCTCCAACTTACCAGAGGAAAGGTTAGAGATTCCAACTACTTTGTTGTCGTCATCACGAAGCATCTTCTGGCTGCGTGAACCCGCAACAGATTTAACTACATAGAATGCAGCATCAGCTGCTTGCAATTCACCTTTAGCAAGGCGAGCACGCGTCTCATCAGGAAGTTGATTTACGCGACGTTCGAACTGTGCGCGAGAGCCACGTGAAGGTGCTGCGCTACGAGATTGTGTCATAGGACGGAGGATTTGGGGTTTCATTTGATAAATGGTTAATGGGGTTAAATGATTTCGAATTCTTCCTCCACAATGGCTTCTGGCTCCATGATGTCCATTGGCAAGTCACCGTCTGGATCTGTGAATTCTGGAAGTGCTGGAAGTGCAGTCATTGGCTCGTAGACATTCAAGTCACTACCGCTTAATGCAGGTGCACCAGCAAGGAGGTTTTTCTTAGTGGCAATCTGTACGGCACTAACAACACCAGAGGCACCTACACCTGAGGCCAGGAGCTTCATGTCAGTGTTCTTGAGTTTTGTAGCGCCAATAATTCCTGCGCCCAATTGGACAGCGGGTTTTACAAATCGCTTGGCGTTAATTCCTGGAATTCCGGAATCAACCTTTAGTGCTCGGTCAATGGCCGAACCGCCCATAGATCCAATGACGAATCCAGTGGCGACCACCGCAAGGTTTTTAACCTCGCCCATGATGGCTTTTGAGTTTGTTGCTTTTGGCATGATAAAAGGGGTTTTTGTTTGGGGTTATGAAAGGGTCACTTTTTTGATCTTTGGTTTCTTAGGTCTGCCTAGGTTAGCTTTCTTCTCACATGAAGAACCGTTTAGGGAATCGCCTCCTGAAAGGGTCTTTTTGGCAGGCTTCTTTCGAAGCAGGAAGTAGCCTCCTACGAGTACAACACCAGCTCCTGCTACAATGAGTGTAGAGTTGTTCTTCAAAAAGTTTCTTCCAGCACTTGGGGCTGGGCCCACAGGTGCTGCAGTTGTAGGGTAGGCTGAACTAGGCGCTCCTGCACGCATCTCTGCTTCAATGCCAGCTTTGGAGGTATCCGCGTTCTTGGGAATCAATCCAGCATCCTTAAGGATCTTGATGACCGCCACGATCACTGGAGTAGCTGCCGTAATAGCTGCTGCTGTGGTTACAGGTTCAGCACCAAGCTGACCTTTAAGACCTCCATCATTGCCCTTGAGGATGATGTTGCGCAAGGTTGATTCTTTGCCAAAGAGTTTCTTAGTCCAGAGCTTACCTACCTTGAAAAGTGCATCCTGGATACGTCTGTGTGTGTCTGGATCAATTCCTGCACGCTGAGCTTGGCTAGCTGAAGCATAGCCCCACATCAGGTGCTTACGCATTCCGCGTAGGTTCATCTTCAATGCCAACATCAATCCAGTTCTAGCCAGTGTAGAGATTGGATTGTACTTCACTACTGTCTTCAGGGCTTTCTTAGCGCCACGGCCAACCTTCTGTAAGCTTTTGAAAAACTTGCCCTCACGGTTGAGTCTTCCAAGGCCTTCACTTGCCTCTAGATCGGCTAAGAAGTCTAAGGCTTCTTGTCGCCTAGGGGTATGCCAATGCTTGATCGCATAATCCAATGCAGCAATAAACTCATCTGAATAGCCTTCAGGCATGGCCAACAGAGCAGCTTTAGTCTCTAAGAGGTAGTTATAGACAGCATCGTCTTGAGGGTTGTTGGTTACGGGCTGTAAGTCGCTTATTTGGCTGCCGTGCCATGATTCACTGACGCCGGGCGTCCCAGAGAGGACGGCCACATCAATTCCATTAAGGTTCATAGGGATATCTCGTTTAGTTGAAAAGGGTTTCTCGTAATTGAAGGTTGACAGCACTGGATCAATCTTGATCAGACCACCGCCATATGGCACAATCACATAGACATGTTGGAAGTGCTCACTACCGTCGTACTTGGTGATTCGGAAACTGTGCGGAATCTCTAGGTTGGTTAGAATGGAAGAGGCGAAAATGGCAAAGCAGTCGCAGTCAATACCACTCTTACGATCTGCCCAGCTTCTGTCTGGTCTGCGCAGTTGCTCCAATCCTTCCTGGTCTAGCTTGTACTGAATGTGGTGGTACAAAAAGTTCCAGATGTTCTCACTAGTTCGCTTCACACTGGGACTCTTGAGTTCTTTGGCAATAGCCTCCGTATCTGATAGGTACTTCCAAACCACCTTCTTCATAAGTTCCACGGTGTCACTCACCTCACCATTCTGAATGATAATGCGGTCATCCTGCTCTGGAGCCTTGAAGTACTTGTCGTACTGCACTCCAGAATGGATTTTGCGGTATCCACTGGTTATTGAGCCGATATGTAATTGGCTACGACTCATACTATGCGCTCTGAATTGGATTCATAGAGTACACCGTTCACATAGGTAGTGTACTTGTATTCTAGAGGAATGGCTAGGTTTTCTAGGGTGCGCTGACCATCAGGAAGCTCCTGGAACTTGGTGAGCATACCACCTGCATAACGCACTAATGAAGTCCAAGGCAGCTGGATTTCAACGGAGTTTAGCATGGATTGGCTCAGCGCCTCAATCCTAAAAGTGTTGCGCGTTGGAGGTGTGCTGGCTAGGTGAGCTCCATTACTAGAAAGCGTAATCACAGGTGAAGTGATCGTGACAGAGTTGTTAGTAGGGTTGTCCACCGCTACATCCAGGGAAATGATAATTCCATACCAGTTTGTTCTAGAAATGCGAGGCCTTAGGATACGAACAACGGAGTTTTCACTCATCTGTTTCGCACTGAGCATTCTACTGACCCATAGCAATGCTCCACCCGCTGCTGTAAAGAGTAGGGCCTTATTCATCGCTTTGAGTTCTTTCGACCCAAGAAGCGATCTAGGGTGAGTTTAACTCCGTAACCTACGCTAGCACTTACAAGTGCATAAATGGCTACGTCAAGAGCCCCAGCTACTGAAACTGTAGTTGCGGAGGCGTGGTCTGCTACGGCTTTAAAGAGACCTCCAAAGAGTCCAGAGGCTGTTGTGGCAATTGAAAGTCCGTGTTCGTTATGGGGCATAGAATAGAATTCTTACCCCGAAGAAATCATAACTAACTATGTCAAAAGTGTTTACACGTATTACTGATGATACTTAGTTGAGAAAAGTGTTAATACATGGTTTAAAACATCCAGAAACTGAAACCTGATTTTGATTTCCTTCAATTAACTTAAAAGGGCATTAAGTCAGTTCACAATGAAGGGAGATAAAGTATATAGAATGAACCCAAAAATTGGAGTTCTTTTTGGAATCTTTGGAATAGAAGTAAAAACGAAACAAGATTCATATAAGCCAGCATCAAATGAAGGTATAAGGTCTCCTGAAGGCATGGACTTATATCTTAAGAAGGACGATAAAGAGTCAGTTCGAGTTACCAAAAAAGAAATTGCAGAGGTTGCCACAGATGTGTTACGAAAAAACAACCTCTCTATGATTGGTAAACCATCAATGGTAGAAGTCGTAATTAGTATTTCAATTAAACAAAGTAGGTTTGAACAAGTTGATATCGACAACTTGTCAAAGACTGTTCTAGATGGACTTATAGGTATAGCTTTCGAGAATGATTCACAAGTTGTAACACTTTTAGCAAAAAAGCACGTATATGAAGAGAATGCGGTCCTAATTGGAATAACAGATCTAAGTAATGTTAATATGGGTCTTTGTAGTGATACTTGGCTCTTTAAACCAGAAGAATAAACATGGATACTCAAAATCAACTTGCAGAAGAGCATAGAAGTCAACAAATAAAATATAGATACTACTTAATAGCTTTGGCAGTTGCGTGCATAGGGTATTCCGTTCATTCAACTGTTGACTACACCCTTTCAAGGGTCTCAATTCTATTAGGTGTTTCTGTCATTGCTTGGGGCGTAAGCGTATACTGTGGACTTACGTTTCTCAAATATTCAATGAGCATTCTTTACGCAAATTTCTCATTGTTCAATATCAGGGACGGTAAAGATCCTATGGTTGGGAGTAACCCCGAGATGATTGAAATCGGTATTGATGCTGTTAAAGATGCTATTGAAGAAAATCAAAAGGCTTCAGGCGGATACTCAAAATGGCAGGAATATCTTCTTGTAATAGGAGCCATTTCTTTTCTATTGTGGCATACACTTGAGCTATATAATAAGGTCTAATAACATTGTACACTATGGTTCGCCAAGGGAATTAACAATGATTTGAACCTGCTTCGGTGTTAGCACTTTGATGTACTTTTTATATCCAGTTTGTTTTAGTTCATTATGTAAGTTTTTATTGATTAGTATCCACTTTCTAAGGGTGTTACTCGCACTACCTTTGCCTATAGTTGGGTTATATAATTGAGCTAACTCCCCAAACCCCATTGTCCTTATTTCAAATTCTTCTTTCATAGTCGTGTTGGTTGCGAATCAGGAGACGTTTTGTTTTGGAATTTGTAATTAGAGCTAAACTTCCACCAGACGGTAAATACCCGTTTCTCCACTACTGGTGCTGATGATTTTGGCATCCCTTAGAGTCTTGATGTACTTTCTAGCGGTTCTTTCCTGAACAGGGAGCACATCGGTAAACTCCCTGACAAGGTCTTTGTAGGCGATACTCTGGTTTTCTGTGAAAGCACTCTTGGCGATACTAATGATTTCATTTTGCCTGCGAACAGATGGGGAGTCACCGTGCTTTTCACCTTTGGTGATATGGGCTTTGAGCTCTTTGTCCCATCCCATGATGTACTGAGGCACATCCAGAGGACTTCCTTCACGCACTTTTAGAGGTTTGACCACGGAATACTGGGGGTCGTCATCCTTTTCAATAGAGATGATCCCAGCTGCCTTACGCTGCACCTCGGAGCCCAGGTGTCCACGTAGTTTGTAGCCACTAGGGCTTAGGTGAAGGACTCCCACTATACAGGTCTTGTAGATTCCTGCTAGCCTAAAGAGTTCGTCAATGAGTCCTACAGCGGAGTCTTCATCGTTCACACCCGTCATTAGGTCGGCAATACCGTCTATGATAACCATATGAATGCCTCCCAGCTCATAATAGAACTTATCCATGGACTGAAGGATGCTCATTAGGCGGTCCTTTCTATCCATTCCAACAAGTCCATAAGTCTTGAACCACTCAGGTGGAGTTTCTGCATCCGCACGCTTTAAAATGCGCTTCATGTTTTTGTAGAGCTGTTCCTCGGATTGTTCTGTATCATAGAACAGGACAGCCCTGCCATCAAGGTTGGGTACTACTTCAGCACCTAGTAGATCAATGTCTTCAAACTCATCAAGCATAGTCCCTGCTAAAATGGCTCCGAGGTAATTGGATTTACCTGAGCCTTCACTTCCTGTGATGGCCATGATATTGCCCTCTGTTCCAATGGGGACGTCATTGATAGAAATGACAGGTTCGGCGGGTATTGGAGGCTTTGAAAAATCCAGCTCAAAGCTTTTGAGCATACTCATGGTCTCGTCATAGAGTCTATCGAGCATGTCCGTAAAGATTTTGTTCAGGTCTTTTGCGGTGTTTCCCAATCGGAAGAAGTCACTAATGTCCTTTTGGTCTTTTGCACCACTAAGTGGTAGGGCCAAAGATTTTACATCAAACTCCTTGAGACGCTCACGCATGGTGTTCATGGATTTGATACCCGTCTGGTCCATGTCATAGACTAAGACGATGTGCTTGAATCGAAAGGAGAACCTGCGTATAATCTTCTTGGGGATGTTCGCTGTTTCAGAGTTGAAGCAAATGGCGTTGAACCCATGTGCAGCAAGGCTTAGCACGTCCTTTTCACCGCCTGTGATAAACAAGAGGTCACCACGCTGAGGAAGCTGTTCAATGCCAAAAGTATAGCCTTCATGGAGGTTGCCACTGTAGCGAAATCGGTCCTTTGAATTTGAATAGGGGCGATAGATCTTGACATAGCCGCTTCCAGGGTAAGCGAATATGGGTGCTGAATCCGTGGACTCTAAACTGTACTCTTTGTCTTCTTTAGTTACCCCACGAAAAGTCTTAACACTACGTACGTTGTATTTCTTCAGTGTATCCATGTTCACGCCATACATCAACCAGTACATCTGTTCATCTGGGGTAAAGGCCTTGTACTGTGGTTCTAGATACCTTTTGCTTACTTCTTCTCTGTTTTCAGATATGGTTAGTGGGTCCACTTCGCTGGCTTTTTTAATGGTGTTTGGATATCGATTGGTCAGTTCACGCACCTTGTCCTTGTTGCTGGATAATCCGAGGCCGAGCTCCCGATTGATGATTTCCATGACATCAATGAAATCCTCTCGGTCAGCCGTGTTCTTATTGAAAATCCAACCTACAAATGAGAAGCAATCACCTATGTAGTCTAAGTTGCCGTGATCTACAAAGCTGTAGTTGCCACAGTCCTTCTGTCTATAGACATAAGCACTGGGCTTAGTGTCGTCATAGAAAGGGTTTAAGAATGCCTTTCCAACACCTGGGAAACCAGTGATGTATTTCTTGAATATATCCAACCCGCCATCCGTGGCCGATAAGATTCCTTCCTTGCTCAGCGCCATTAGATCTTCTGGTTTTGGATGCTTAGACTCTTATTCGGACCATTCTCTAACAGCTCTTTGATGTCTCTAAGCTCATAGTAGTCTTTGTTCTTGACAGTCGTGGGTACGAGGTATCCCTGTTGCTTGTAGGTAACAAGGGTTCTCCGTGAGCAACGCATGATTTGCATTGCCTCCTGGGTTGTTACCCATTCCCTGGCAATTTGCCTAGCTGGGTCTTGAAGTTTGATGATCTCTTGATGAACCCTTTCAATCTTTTCTAAGAGGTTCTTGTAGGCCTGCTTTTCCATCGTGATTATTTCCATAGTTGCGGTGATGTTTTGTACACCACAATGCTAGGGAGGCACGGCGAGAAAAATTGGTAACTTACTAGTAACTAACCAAAAATATATTTTTAAATATTTGATAATCAAGGTCTTTCGGCAGCTGCTTTTTCAAAGCCTAAAGTAAGTTTATCCAAGAACGGTGTGATTGAATTCTGCCTAACTACAAGTTTTGACATGATTTGCTCAAAGTCATGACAGTCAAACCCAAAAACGTCTCCCCACTTGAGCATGAACGCCTTTCTTGTCTCCTCCTCAGAAAGTCTACAGGCGTCAATGGCCATGCCTAATTCTACAACAGCATACTTTTTAATATTATGCTTGAAGGCAGCGCCTTTGGACCGTTTGACCGGTGGTGAGAAATCGTGAGACCTATAGTATTTCCATTGTTTATCCAGGCACTTTTTTAGCTTTCGGCAGTAACGTTGTTGAAGTTTGACAAATAGCAGTGTTTTTTTTTCACATCTTCAATGTCAACCTGCTGAAGTTCCTCCCACTCTTTGGCTTGAATTTTTGCATGCGATAGGGATATATCCTCTCCAACATGCTTGAACGCTTGTTTGAGCTCTTCCACGGCAATTCTTACTTCAACAAGTAGTCTTTCAAGCGTTACACTGCAAGATTCTTGAAGAGTGAATTTGAGCTTATCTATATTGCTGGTGTAAATCCCATTGAGAAATTGCTCATAGGTGATTAGGGAAGCGTGACCATTGAATTCCATGGGCGACTCATAGCTAAAGTCTAGCATTCCATGTAGGTTTTCGCAAGGATTAGCTGAGATATTGATATCGGCCCGACGTAGCTCTTTAACAAGTTCATCAATTGGCAGTGTGTTCGTCATTATAAATTAGTTTATGATTTAATGTGGAAAGGTCTATTGATTTCCTCATTATGTTGAATGACGCCTAAGAGCAAGTTTTCACACTTTCTGGCCAGGCAGCCCAATCGGCCTCTAAGATGCTCTTGTAGATTTGGATTACGCCTACTGTTATCGCGATGGGGTTGTTCGGAATACTCCAAACACACGTTTGGAATCACGTGTAATTCCAGAATCCTAGTGTTTTCAATATCTACACTTATAGATCAAAGTGAAATTTTGATCTCAAAGTATAGAAGGGTAGTGGAATAGATTGACTTGTTCTGCTCTGGAGCGCTCTGATATCACCCTGGTAAGGCACGCGGCATCCTATCTATATAGGAATGCCGCGTGCCCTACCTAAAGAGATATGATACGAAACTGATAATCAGCGTGTTAAAATAAAATCGAGAAAAAAAAGATAAAGAGACAATGTCGCCTTTCACATGGATTGCGTCGTTTTGCGTAAAAGCTTACCTTGCAATTTAACGCAAAGGGACGCAGTTTCTGAGAAGTCTCCATCAGGCATGCTGAGTCCCCAAATCGTACACCAAGTGTGCAAGTGCGCTCTAAAAACGCTGGGGAACAGCATATTGCCGATGTGAGTTGTGGTGATGGACGGAATCGAACCGCCGACACAAGGATTTTCAATCCTTTGCTCTACCAACTGAGCTACATCACCTGCCGGGCGGCAAATATACACCTAC
>Ga0233438_10000915_pt1 | contig 34922 bp, 26 predicted proteins | sample SI_123_September_FD_182720 | JGI IMG/M metagenome (GOLD analysis project Ga0233438, IMG submission 182720) | Seawater microbial communities from Saanich Inlet, British Columbia, Canada - SI_123_September2016_10_MG | ecosystem: Environmental > Aquatic > Marine > Inlet | place: Canada: British...
AACAACTGCAATTGCTCCCAATCAGTCCTATCATATAAAACTTGTGATCGCCGATCAAGGAGATCAATTTTACGATTCGGCTGTTTTCATCGAAGGAAATACTTTTGATGCCTCCATAGATCTTGGAACAGATGTGGAAACTTGTTCGAGCGATTTCCTATTGTCTTCAAATCTGGAGAGCCCTTTGGTAAATTATGAATGGTTTTATGAAGGAGTTGAAATTGGGGGTGCTTATCAGAGTCAATACAATGCAACGGAAAGTGGCACCTATAGCGTGAGAGCAACGATGCCGATGGAAAATGAGGTTTGTGTTGTAGAAGATACAATTGAGGTGGTTTTGAACAAAGAACAAACCATAGAAAGTATTTCGGATTTCGTAAACTGCGACACAAACAATCCAGGAGATCAAGTGGAAATATTCGATCTGTCCACGAAGAATACAGAGATTTTAAGCAAACTTTCAAGCTCAAACCATACCATCAGTTACCATTTCTCTGAGGATGAATCAAAAAGCAATTCCAATCAAATCACGACTCCAATAAGAAATACTGCAGTTCGTGAAAAAATATATGTGCGAGCGGAGAATCAATCAAACGGATGTCTGGCTTATGGTTCTTTCTTTATTCAAGTAAATGAAGTTCTTTTGTTTACGGCTCCGGAACCTATTATAGTTTGTTCTGAAGGAAATGACCCATTGAGCAATACTATAGATTTTGCAGAGACTACTGAGACTATTCAAAATGGAAATCCAAATCGAATTGTTTCCTATCATGAATCTAGGTCAAATGCCCTTTCAGGAACAGATGCCATTGAAACACCTTACCTCTTAAGGGGGTCGAATCAAACGATTTATTTTAGAGTAGAAGATGTTAGGACAACATGCTCTATGGTTTCAAACGTTGATGCCAGCGTTTTTAGCCGTCCAAATATCACATATGGAGATTACATTATAGACGGCTGTGAATTGACGAACGATGGAAGCGAAGTGTTTGACATTACAATTTTTGAAAACGAAATTCTCGGAGGGCTTGCGGATGTCAATATAAGCTACCACAAGACTGAGTCAGATGCGGTGTTAGGAGCAGATTCCATTTCAAACACAAAGAATTATCCCGTAAACAATTTCCAAGAAAGCGTCTTTATTCGGGTAGAGGATAACAATTCAAAATGCGCCAGTATTGAGCGTATAGTCTTGGCAACGGATCTTTTGCTTACAGGCACCAATATAGGTGATTTTTCCACTTGTAACGACTCGGACACCGATGGTATTGGATTGTTTGATTTGAATGTCATTGAAAGTAAGTTTGCAAACGGCTTGGAAGGTGTTTCGTTTCAGTTTTTTGAAGATGAAGAAAAACGGGACCGCAATATTGAGCCGCTGGATAAGAATACGGTGTATACAAATACCAATCCATGGAGGCAAACGTTGTACGTTCGGGTCAATTCTTCCGAATGTGAAGAAATAGCAGACTTTGACCTAGTGGTTCAACCAAATTTTGAATTAGAACCTCTCGAAGTGCAAGAAGTTTGTGATGAAGATGAGGATTTGCAAATGCTTTTAAATTTGGGGACTTACGATGCTTATGTGTCCAATGGTATTCCAGGAACAAGCGTACGTTATTACTTAAATGAATACACTGCAAACAATGCATTAGGCAGTCCAATTCCAAAAAATTACAACACCACAACAAACCCTCAAGTAGTATATGGTCGCGTAGAGAATCAAAATGGATGTGTCGCTGTGAATAGGTTGGAAATACAAATCTTACCCGGTCCCACAGTTTCTGAACCTTCGGATATTTATATTTGTGATGATGACGATGACAATCTCTTCAGGGTAGGATTGGATTTGGAATATAAAATTGAAGAAATAACAGCAGCCAATGCCGAAGATGTTTCTGTTGTCTTCTACACTAGTAGACTGGATGCCGAAAATGAAACCGATCCAATTACAGATCCTGGAAATTTTGAAACAAGTCCTCGTGAAATTTATGCAAGAGTAACCAATACGGTTTCAAATTGTTTTGAAATTACATCGTTTAGCATTTTTATAAGTCCCAAACCAATTTTTAAAACAATCGAGCCTTATAAAGTTTGTGCAAATGAAGAAGGAATGGGGCAATTTTTGTTTGCTACCAAAGACAATGAAATTCTCTCTGGTCAAACAGCAAAAGAAGTTTTGTATTTTGAATCTGAAGAGGACGCCGACGCGAGAAGAAATCCTATTGACAAAGAGAGTCTGTATCAGAATACAACAAATCCTCAGACCATACACGTGAGAATACAAAATACAGAAGACGCATTTTGTTACATTTTGAATTCTTTTGAAATAGAAGCCAATCCAATGCCCATTTTTAACAACCCAACGGATGAGGAAATATGCTACACTGCAGGCGAAAATGGATACGTCACTTTTGATTTTAGAACTAAGATCTATGAAATAACGGAGGGCGCTTCTCAAAATTTAGAAGTGACATTTCACAAAAGTGAAACGGATGCAAACAATCAAAGAAACGCATTGGATTACGACTATACAAATGACGCTTCACAAACAATTTATGTTCGTGTAGAGACAGAAGATAACTGCTTTGAAATTGTTGATTTTAGAATCAATTTGTTCAAAACGCCTCTCCTTGGAGATGCCCAAGAATTCAAAATATGTGATGAAGATTACGATGGGAAAACCATCGTTGATTTGACCGGTTTAGATTTGCCAATTTTAGATCCAAGATTATCCAATTACCTCACAACATTTTATGCGACAGCAAACGATTTGTCCAATGATATTTCAATATCAGACCCTGCCAATTACGAGGTAGACGGCAGTACAACTCTTTATGTAAAAATAGTCAATAATACGACGGGCTGTTTTGCCGAAACATCTTTGGATTTGGTTGTGGAATTGCCACCTGTATATACCTCAATTTCGAGTTACGAATTTTGTGAGACAACCGATAATTTTGTGAATTTAAATGAAATCACCCCTTCCTTTGAGCTTGCTGAATCGGCCACACTTGTTTATTACAGGAGTAGAACAGATGCAGAGTCGCAAAGAAATGGCACGGTAAATCGTTACCAGTATTTTGCTACAAATGAAACCGTTTATGTGCGCTTCGAAAGTTCGAACGGATGTTCTTATATCGACCAATTCGATTTGATTGTCAATTCAAATCCAGAGATTGTTGTTCCACAAGATGTTGTTGGATGCGATGCGTTTGGAGATGGATCTGCTCTGTTTGACTTTTCAAGCATCCAAGATGCCGTTTTATTGAATGGAGCCAGTGCCTCAGATTTCACCATTACCTATCACAATACAGAAGAGAATGCGTCAAATGGAACAGATGTATTGTCTGTGAGCTACCGTGCGGTTGACGGAGAACAGATATGGTTTCGTGTAGAAAACAACCGAACAGGTTGTTGGAGTGTGGACGACTTTTATGTCATTGTAAACCCTTTGCCAGTAATTGATGTTATGGACACTCATACCGTGTGTCTGGATGGGAATTCTTTTGTTTTAAGAGCAAATAATAGTTCAACGGATACCTATGAGTGGTCCACAGGTGAGCGTTCCCAAAGTATTGAGATTGCCAAAGCGGGGCCTTATTTTGTCAAGGTAACAAATGAATATGGTTGCAATCTTGTGAAAGAATTTACCGTCAATTCAGCAACACTTTTGGGTATAGATGTTTTTCATTTCCAACAACCTTCCAAAGTCAGTGTTGAGATTTCAGGCAATGGAAACTATGAATATCAGTTGGACGAGAGTTTCCCACAAAGCTCCAATGTGTTTGAAGATGTCTCTGTAGGGACGCATCGCATTACAATTTACGAGACCAATGGCTGTGGCTCTTTGAATCGAAATATTTTTGTTTTGAACCATCCTCTGTATTTTACTCCAGAAGGAACATTGCCGTATTGGCATATTCTTGGCATGGACACCATTACGGGTATGACAGCAACAAAAGTGTTCATATATGACAGAAATGGAAGGCTGGTTGGGATTTTAAATGAAAATTCTCCAGGTTGGGATGGAACAGATTTGAATGGTGTACCATTGCCAGCTACAGATTATTGGTTTAGTGCCGATGTCATGGTAGATGGCAATCATATTATAGCTACGGGTAATTTTAGTTTGGTGCGGTAGGCTTGCAAAGCGTTTAATTCCTTATTTTTGCCACTTCAAAGAAAATATATGGAACAGAATTTTAAAATGGTTGCCACCACTTTGTTTGGATTGGAGGAAGTCCTTGCAAAAGAGTTGAGAGACATGGGTGCCCAAGAGGTTGTGGTTGGGGTTCGGAGTGTTTCTTTTAAAGGAGACAAAGGCTTTCTTTACAAGACAAATATTTCTTTACGAACGGCCATTCGAATTTTAAAACCAATTCGAAAATTCAAAGTGAGATCGGAAAAAGATTTGTACGATAGTTTGCAAAAGATCCGTTGGGAACAGTTTCTAAACGTTGATGGAACTTTTGCCATTGGTGCTGTAGTCAACTCTTCTTTTTTCACGACCAATTCTCATTACATTTCTTTGAAATCAAAAGATGCGATAGCAGATTACTACCGTCACAAATATAGCAAGCGTCCGAATGTTGATTTGAAATATCCAGACTTGAAAATTCACGTACACATCAAAGATGATTTTTGTACGGTGTCTTTAGATAGTTCCGGGGATTCACTGCACAAGAGAGGGTATAGGAGTTCTACCAATATCGCTCCAATAAATGAAGTACTCGCGGCAGGTTTGGTGATGCTTTCTGGCTATACCGGAGAGGGAAATTTCATCGATCCGATGTGTGGTTCTGGAACAATTTTGATTGAGGCAGCGATGATAGCCTGTAGGATACCAGCCAATATCAACAGGAAACATTTTGCTTTTGAAAATTGGCCAGATTATGATGAGGATTTGTACTTTGTCATTCAAGATTCTTTATTGAATAAAATCAGTAGTCCCCATTACAAAATCATGGGCTTTGACAAGGCGCCATCTGCGGTGCAAAAAGCCAAGGAAAATATTGAGAATGCCAATTTATCAGATTTCATCGGGGTGCATCATGTAAATTTTTTCAACTCTCGAAAAGAAGTATTTGGTGATACAACCATACTTTTCAATCCACCTTACGGTGAACGCTTGGAGTTGGCAGATTTAGAAGGTTTTTATAAAAATATTGGAGACACTTTAAAAAGTGGTTATCCGGATTCTACCGTATGGTTTATAACCTCTGATTTGCAGGCTTTGAAACATGTTGGTTTGCGAACTTCCAAAAGAATTCCTTTGCGAAACGGAGATTTGGAATGCCGTCTAGTGCGTTATGACATGTACGAGGGTTCTCGAAAGATAAAAAAAACTGCCTGGGGAACAACTGAGGAATAAGAGTACATCAGACGATTCGTCATTTTGATCTTGGATGAAATTTTTCAACAACGGTTTTTAAATGCGATGTGTCCAAATGCATGTAAATTTCAGTAGTCGTGATACTTTCATGTCCTAACATTTGTTGAATAGCTCTCAAATCAGCGCCGCGTTCTAGTAAATGGGTAGCAAAAGAGTGTCGAAAGGTATGTGGACTGATTTTTTTGCCAAAATGCGCCTCGTTTGCTAGTTTTTTGAGAATGCTAAAAATCATGACACGTGTGAGTTTTCTTCCTCTTCTATTCAAAAACAAAACATCTTGATGTCCTTCTTGAATTGGGTCGTGGCAACGTATGAACTGTATGTAATGCTGCAATAGTTTTTGCGTATCGTAACCGATGGGCACAAAACGGTGTTTGTCACCTTTTCCTAGGACACGGATAAATCCTTCGTCAAAGAACAAGTCTGACAGTTGTAAGGAAACAAGTTCACTTACCCGAAGCCCGCAGCTATACAAAGTTTCTAAAAGCGCTTTGTTTCTTTCTCCTTGCGGGTGGCTGAGGTTTATTTGTGATATAAGGAGATCAATTTCTTCTAACGAAAGGGTGTCTGGAAGTTTTCTGCCAGTTTTAGGAGTTTCTATGTGTTCGGTAGGGTTGTCGCTCCTGTATTTCTCAAAAATAAGGTAGTCAAAAAAATTACGCAAACCTGAAATAAGTCGTGCTTGTGATTTGGCTTTGTTTTTTTTAGACGTTTCGTAAACAAAAGTCAACAGCATTTCCTTATCGATTTCAATTGGGGAAATGGATAGCTCTTTATCCTCCAAGAAAGCGATTAGTTTTTTTACATCTCGACTGTAATTTTCTACGGTGTTTTTAGAAAAACCTCTTTCAATATTGAGGTAATGTTTGTAGTCGTTTGATATGGCACTCCAATTCATGCGCTAAAGGTATAAAATAATTAGCCGTATTTTTTTGTTCTTGTAACGACCAAAAAGAATAAGTTTTTTTCTGCAAAGACAAAAAGTCTTGAGATTATGAATAGGTAAAGAGGATGTACCTTTGTTTTTGCTACGATTGTTACGTTCAGTGCAGCATTCTAAAAATCAGTCCGTCTCCTAAATGTACTGCATGGAGATAAAAAAATCTTTCAAGAAGAAGATTGCTTTTTATTTCAAGAACATTCTTATTTTTGTGAAACAACCAAAAAAGAACGTATGAAATTATTGATCATCAATGGGCCTAATTTGAATTTATTAGGAAAAAGAGAACCTTCCATTTATGGGAGTGCGACTTTTGAAGAATATTACAAAGAGTTGGTGTCAAAATACGACGGTGTTTCTTTGGAGTATTATCAATCAAACCATGAAGGAGAATTGGTAGATAAATTACACGAAGTAGGTTTTTCTTACGACGGTATTGTCATCAATGCAGGTGCTTATACGCACACCTCGGTGGCTCTTGCGGATGCGATCAAAGGGATTGAAACCCCTGTCATTGAAGTACATATTTCCAACGTGCACGCCCGAGAAGAATTTCGACACAAATCTTACTTGTCACCAGTTTGTAAAGGCGTTGTTTTAGGTTTTGGTTTGCAGAGTTATGAATTGGCAATTCAAAGTTTTACATTGTAGTGATGCAAAACTTTACAAGTTTTATAAACGAGCAAAATCAAATATTTAGACATGATGAAACTTATTTCTAGTTGGATATACCAAACACTTTTGGGATGGAAACACAAAGGTGTATTTCCAAAGGAAATAAGGAAATATGTAATCATCGTATATCCACATACGAGTTGGCGCGATTTTCCGATGGGTCTACTGATCAAATACATGACGGGGATTCAGCCTTTTTACATTGGTAAAAAGAGTTTGTTTCAGGGAGGTTTTGGTTGGTTTTTCAGATATCTTGGAGGAATTCCAGTTGATCGGACTAAGAATCAAAAAGTAGTCGATCAAATCGTGGCCAAATTCAATTCAAAGCAAGATTTTATTTTCGCCTTGTCACCAGAAGGTACACGAAAAAAAGTAAAAAAATGGAAAACAGGTTTTTACTATATTGCGAAAGAAGCAAATGTTCCTATTGTGAGAGTTGCCCTGGATTATGGTCTGAAAGAAATTCGAATTTTAGCTCCTTATTTCGCCAAAGGTGATTTGGAAGAGGATATGAAAAACTTACAAATGAACTTCAAAGAAACAAAGGGTTACCATCCAGATTTTAGTTAGAACCTTTTGTAGAGAAGCAAGCTTGTGTTTTCGACGAAACGAAAAAATTTTACAAGAAATGAAGAAATTAGCCCTGCACTCAAAAATTTTGATCGGAATGCTTCTTGGAGCGTTGCTCGGTTTTTTAATGCTGCAATTTTCGTGGGGCAAACCATTCGTTCAAAATTGGATAGAACCTATTGGTGCTGTTTTTGTAAGGATGTTAAAATTGATAGCAGTGCCTTTGATCATTGCTTCTCTTGTCAAAGGAATTTCAGATTTGAAAGATATTTCCAAATTCAAAACTATGGGTTTGAAAACAATCTTGTTGTACGTTACAACAACTGTGTTGTCCATCAGTATTGGTCTTACCGTTGTGAATGTTTTCAAACCTGGCGAAGGGGTTTCTAAAGAAACAGTTGTGCATCTGAAAAACACCTATGCTTCTAGTAATCAAATTAAAGCACGTATTGAAGAGGCGAACAAACAAAAAGAATCCAGGCCTTTGCAATTCGTTGTCGATATGGTTCCTGAAAATGCGATCAAGGCAATGAGCAATAACAAATTGATGTTGCAAGTTATTTTCTTTACCATATTTCTAGGCATCAGTCTTTTGTTGGTTCCAGAAAAGCAAGCCAAGCCCTTGAAAAAGTTTTTCGATTCTCTGAATGCGGTGGTTTTAAAGATGGTAGACTTGATCATGTTGATGGCACCCATCGCTGTTTTGTCGTTGCTTGCGACTGTAATTGTAGCGACCAATGATCTCAATGTATTGCTTGCTCTTCTGCGATATGCTGCTGTCGTTGTCTTTGGTTTGTTGCTGGTTGTGGTCGTTTATTTGATCTTGATAATGCTGTATTCAAAGAAATCCCCTATTTGGTTTTTGAAGCAAATTGCACCCGCTCAATTGCTGGCCTTTTCTACCAGTTCAAGTGCGGCGACCTTACCTGTAACGATGGAGCGAGTGGAAGAGCATATCGGAGTGGATAAAGAAATTTCTAGTTTTGTTTTGCCAGTGGGGGCTACTATCAATATGGATGGTACAAGCTTGTATCAAGCTGTAGCATCCGTATTCATCATGCAAGTCTTATGGCCAGAAGGTTTGATTTTTAGCAATCAATTGGTCATTGTCCTTACAGCATTGATGGCTTCTATTGGATCGGCAGCGGTACCCGGAGCTGGAATGGTGATGTTGGTGATTGTTCTGGATGCAATTGGTTTTCCGAAAGAATTGTTGCCCATTGGGTTGGCCCTCATCTTTGCCGTAGATAGGCCTTTGGATATGTTGCGAACCACTATTAACGTGACAGGTGACGCTACTGTTTGCATGCTGATAGCGAAGTCAGAGGGTAAATTAGGAAATCCGCGTGTTCAAAATTGGGACGATAACTATCCTAAGAGATAAAAAGTGCTTTTTCTTTTTTTGAAGGAACTCTACAATTTTTTTTTTTGCCAAACCATCGGTATCGATTGCGCGCAATATATTGGTATAGAAAATCTCGGAAAGAAATAGGAACGATACGAAACATATATAACAACGGCCAAATCCCGTCTAGTTCTCTTGCTATTTTGAGGACTGCAGTTGACTTCGTAGTGATGCTTTTTTGATCAATCAATACAACGCTATCGGTTTGGGGTAAATCGCAATCTTTTAGAAAAGAAGTCGCATGCTCTGATTGCAATTGGCAAAACATAAAATTTGAATGCCGATCTCTACGAATGATAAATGTAACAATGGTGTTGCACAAATTACACGTTCCGTCAAAAAAAATTATTTTTTTGAATTGCCTCAGTTCTTCTATGTTTAATTTGGCCATCAACGATTTATAATCTATGAATTTGTGTTTTCGAATGCGCTCATTGCCTGGATTTGAGTGTTACTCCGGTAATCGGATCCAAAGAAAGCCATTTTGAGTCAAAGAAAGCTTGTGTTCATAGGACAATGTAGCGTGCACATCTCAAAAGTACAAACTTCTTTTAATTCCATAACTTTTCAGTAAAAGTAGAGATCTTTGCCGATTAATTCCTAATTTTAGCCAAGCAAATTCAATTCATTCGTGAAAGACACATTCAAGCATCAGGGACTTAGGAATCAATTGGCAACCCTACTTTCCGAAAAAGGAATTGCCAATAAACAAGTGTTAGCAGCCATTGCTAAAATTCCGAGGCATTTATTTTTGGACTCAAGTTTTGAGGATTTTGCGTACAAAGATCAAGCGTTTCCTATAGTAGCAGAACAAACCATATCACAGCCTTATACGGTAGCTTTGCAAACAGAATTGTTGGACCTTCAACCAAATGAAAAAGTATTGGAAATAGGAACAGGTTCTGGATACCAGACAGCAATGCTTTTAGAGTTAAAGGCAGAGGTCTATACCATTGAACGTCAAAACGAGCTCTTCAAAAAAACCAAACTTTTTTTACCTAAATTGGGCTATCGTCCTAAATTGATGTCATTTGGAGATGGTTACAAAGGTTTGGAAGAACATGCTCCTTTTGATAAAATTCTTGTTACTGCAGGCGCTCCCGTTGTGCCCAAGGCACTTCTAGCACAACTGAAAATAGGAGGGAAGCTCGTGATACCAGTGGGTGAGGAAACGCAATTCATGCATGTTTATATCCGCATTGGAGCAAAAAAATTTCAAAAACAAAAATTGATGGAGTGCAAATTTGTGCCCATGCTAAAAAAGAAAAATTAAAATGTCGTATTTAGAAAATAGTTTCAAAGGAAAAATAGATTGGTGGAGGTATCCTATTGTCATTGCATTTGTATTGTTTGGAACGTTTTTATTTTCACTTCCGCTTTCTTTTGCCATAGGCGCCAAAGTAGAATCAGGCGCAGCAGACCCATTACAGATAAAAAACACAGACTACGTTTTGACACTCTTTGAAGCAAATACAAGTCTTTTTTTAATGTTATTGCCTTTTGTCGGAGGGCTTATCGTTCTTTTGTTTGGTGTTAAGAAATTGCATTTTCAAAGCGTAAAAGCGCTTGTTACAAGTCGTGTTGAAATAGATTGGAGTCGGTTTTTTTTTGCATTTGGTGTTTGGGGAGGATTGGTGGTGCTCACTTTTGGCATTCAGTATGTCTTGAGTCCAGATTTCTTTGTCTTTAATTTCAGACCAATTCCCTTTTTAGGAATGCTTGTTTTAGGTTTGATTTTGATTCCTTTGCAAACAAGTGCAGAAGAAATTTTATTTCGAGGTTATTTGCTGCAAGGAACGGCGGTCTTATTTCGTAACAAGTGGCTACCACTTTTCATAACATCTCTCTTTTTTGGAATGATGCACTATGACAATCCAGAAATTGACAAATTGGGTGAAATCTTATTGGTTTACTATTGTTTGACCGGTTTGTTTTTAGGAGCAATCGTTATAATGGACGATGGTTTAGAGCTAAGTATGGGTTTTCATGCAGCAAACAACCTCGTGACAGCAATTTTGGTCACAGCAGATTGGACTGCCTTTCAGACCAACTCCATATTTGTTGATGTTTCGAAACCCACCTTGTTATCGGCATTTTTGCCTCCATTGGTGTTGTATCCACTTCTGTTTGTTGTCTTTTCAAAAAAGTACCAATGGCAACATTGGAAAATAAAATTGTTAGGAAATGTTTCGCTTCCCACAGAATCAAATTCACATGACATTTCATAAGGCTTTCAAATTAAACGGTCAATCTTTTCGAAATTCGGAAGCATTACTTGTCTATTGCAATCAATGGTCACAGGAGTTGCACTCTTTTCTTCGGGAATGGTTGAATGAGTGTTCTGAATTGAAAGTCATGACCTCAGGATCTACAGGATTGCCAAAAGAAGTTCGTTTGCGTAAAGAGCATATGAAAAATTCAGCGAAAGCTACGGGGTCCTTTTTGAAACTAGGAGCCAACACGAAGGCGCTTTTGTGTTTGTCTCCAAACTACATTGCAGGGAAAATGATGTTGGTAAGAGCTATGGAGTTGGGATGGGATTTGGATATTGTGAGAGAATCTAGTTCACCTCTTAGTCAATCGGACAAAGTTTATGATTTTGTTGCGATGGTTCCGCTGCAATTGTCAAACTCACTACAATTTTTGCATCGTGTAAAAATAGCGATCGTTGGAGGTGCTCCGGTGTCTTCGAAATTGTGCCAATCTTTACAAAATGCATCTTGTATTGTATATGCCACTTATGGAATGACGGAGACGACGAGCCACATTGCTTTGAAAAGATTGAATCAGAATCAAAGTAAAAAAGAATCAGAAGTTTATTGTGTTTTGCCAGAGGTGAATATTTCTGTGGATCACAGAGGCTGTTTGGTAGTGGACGCAAATAGGGTGGCTTCGAATAGAATTACCACCAATGATTTGGTTGAGATTGTTACCAAAAAGACATTTCACTGGTTGGGACGTCAGGACAACGTTGTGAATAGTGGCGGTATCAAATTGTTTCCAGAACAAATCGAATTTAAACTTGCAGAAATCATTTCACAACGTTTCTTTGTTGCGGGTTTGTCAGATGATACATTGGGTGAAAAATTGGTATTGCTTATCGAAGGTAATGGGAAATCAATGCTAAGATCAATAGAAGTAAAGGAGTTTTTAAAGAACGCAAATTTGTCGAAATTTGAATATCCAAAGGAAATACATTTTGTTACGACGTTTGAAGAAACAGGAACGAACAAAATACTGCGCAAAAGAACGCTAGAGATGATTTGATACTTCCAGTCAGAGTTGGAAGTGATTCGCGATAGAAGTATGTTTTTTGTACAAAAGGGTTAGATGGGGCAAAAAAAAAGCTTGTTATAAATAACAAGCTTTAAGATCTTAAAAATATCGTTGTAGCATTAAATTACTTTAACGTCTACCGCATTCATACCTTTTCTACCTTCTTTCAAGTCAAACTCTACTGAGTCTCCTTCTCTGATTTCATCTACTATTCCAGAGATGTGTACGAAGAATTCTTCGTTTGTTTCTGATTCGATAATAAATCCAAATCCTTTGGATTCGTTAAAGAATTTTACTGTACCATTTTTCATTATAATATATGTTTTAAAATGCAAATGTAGTGTTAATAAATAAAATACTGCGACTTTCTGTAAGAAAAATAACAAATAAAAACGTTTTCGTCATTTTTACGTCATCCTTCAGTCCATTTCGCTCTGGCTCGTCTCAGCGATTGTTTCTAAAAGTAGGGAGCATCCTTCTCTTATTTCATCGTCGGTAATGATTAAGGGGGGAGTCAATCTTATGGCGCTGTCTTCAAAAAGGAGCCAAAATAAAATGAGCCCTTTTTCCAGACATTTCAAGATGATCTTCGAGGCAGTAGCTGAATTTTTCACAAGAATAGCAAGCATCAATCCTACACCACGAATTTCCTTAATTTCGGGATGTATGAGCAAGGATCTAATGAGTTTTTCTTTGCGCAAAGCTTCTGTCATCAAGTTTCCTTCTGTAATTTCTTGCAGGGTAGCCAATGCAGCTGCCGCTATTACGGGATGGCCTCCAAAAGTAGTAATATGACCAAGAGTAGGCTGTTCTTTGAGTACTGCCATTTTTTCTTTAGAACTGATAAAGGCACCAATTGGCATTCCGCCTCCGAGTCCTTTCCCGGTAATCAGTACATCCGGTGTACAATGGTAGTTCTCAAAACCAAATAGTTTTCCTGTACGCCCAAAACCTGTTTGTATTTCATCTAAAATAAACAGCGCGCCCACTTCATCACAACGCTTGCGAACCTTTGCGAGGTAATTGTTTTTTGGAACAATAAAACCGGCACCGCCTTGAATGGTTTCCATTAGAACAGCAGCGGTTTTTTCTGTGATTGTTTGAAGATGATCTTCGTTGTTGAATTCTACAAATCGCACCCCTGGCATGAGGGGGCGAAAGGCTCTGTTTTGTTGTTCTGCTCCACTAACACTCATGGCTCCTTGAGTATTTCCATGATAGCCATTTTTACACGCGATCAACTCACTTCGACCTGTCCATTTTTTTGCAAGTTTCAATGCTCCTTCTGTGGCTTCGGTTCCTGAATTGGTTAAGTATGTAGTGGAAAGAGATTCCGGTAGATGGTTTGCGAGTAACTTACATAGTTCGAGGGATGGTTTTTGAATGAATTCCCCGTAAACCATGACATGCATGTATTTTGAAAGCTGGTTTTGAATGGCTTGGATGACTCGCGGAGGATTGTGACCAAGACTGTTGGCAGAAACTCCGGCAACAAAGTCCAAGTATTTTTTTTCATGATTGTCAAAGATATAAACCCCTTCAGCACGAGAAATTTCTATAGCCAACGGGTGGGGGGTGGTTTGTGCTTGAAAATTGTAAAAATCTTCTTTCATGATGTTGGGTTCTTCTTTAAAATACTACGGATTTTTGTTCTTCGCATTCCAATCGGTCTTGTTTTTACCTTTGATGAAAATATCTTCTTTCGTCGTTGGTTTTTCGTCTTCGCGCCAGACAAAGCCTTTGAGCTTATTTTCGGTCTCAGGGAATTGCGATGGAGGATATGTTTTTCCGTCAGGTGTTTTTAAAAATTGTATGCGCTGTATCGCATTGTTTTCGAGTTCAAAAACAATATTGCTACAACTCATTTTCATCACAGCAATTAATTTATTTTCTTCGTCTCGGGCATAATTGATCACTTCGCCATTTCCTTTAGACAGTAGAGATTTTAATTTATTTCCTTCAAATTTTCCAAACATATTTTTCCCTTTTATTTGGTTGAACCCAATGGAGTCTTTTTGATTGATAAAGGCATTTTTTCTGATGAATAAAGAGTCTAATTTGTTTGTTTTTGTGTCAGACAATAGTTCGATTGTATCTCCAGTAATTTGATTGCCTCCAGACCAAATGATAGGGCTTTTGAACATTCTTGTCAATCCGATTTTTTGATTTGTATGAAGCGAATCACATTTGCCACTCAAATCGGTTTTAAAAAATTTCACATGATGAAAAGCTCGAACGATGCGATTATCGGGAGCTCCTGTAATTAAGAGAGTGTCACCGTGAATGTAAAGAGAATCTTTGTCTGCTATGGAAATGGCAAGGGCTTTTTTAATTACGAAGACGGAGTCTTGCAATCGATGAAATTCGGCATAACCTCCCTTGACAATCAAGTTGTTTACCGTGTCTGTGATGACGGTATTTCCTGTAGAAGATGCAAAGCCTCTTTCTTTATGACTGTAGATGCTGTCACCCACAATAACCCGGTTGTCGTATTTGATTTTTGAGTGATGTACTAAATTTGAGATGCCCAAATGGGTGTCGTAAAATCCTTTTTCCGCGGAGGCAACACTTTCTTTGGTTTCGATGGTAGTAGGACCATAAAAATAGACATGGCCACTGTCGGTGTAATAATTTAGATGGTTTGATTTTAGTGTGTTTTCCGGGTTTCGGACGACGACGTTTGTGGTGGCCTTGAATTTCTTTTCAGTTAAATAATAGGTGCCGTTTTTACTGGTCAGTTTGTTTTCACTATTCGTAATTGTACCCTGGCAATTGTAGTACAATTCTTGCTTGATTCTGTTGAAGTGCAAAGTATCTGTTGTAAGTGTCATGCTTGGGTCGTTAACTTTTACATTTCCCCAAGAGACGGACTTTTTCAATGTTCCATCGTAACTGGTGTATTCTGATTTTTGATGCAAGGTATCTCCTTGATTGATGCGAACATCTCCATAGGCATGCAATAAGTTTTGCGCAGAATAAAGAAGTGCTTTGTTACAAGTAAGAATGGCACCCTCATGACTTACCTTCACACGACCATTCAAAACAACAGCACCTGGATATTTTGCTTCGTTTTTATAAGTCTGCTCAGAATTTAAAATTTTGATTCTCTTATTTTGAGCATTCCCAAAAAATGAACTCGCAAAGACAAGTATATATAGTAGTTGTTTCAATGTGTTTTCTTTGAAAAACAAAAATAAGCAAAAAGAAGGGAGAACAATTTCGAAAAGAATAAAATATGGCACAACTGCAGAAAACCGAGCTGCTAGAATTTTATAAAAAAAAACGAACGTCTGTGAAACGTTCGTTTTTTTTTGCCATATATTTTGGATATTTACCTCACAATAGTTTGTTTCCTATCCGGTCCAACAGAAACGATAGAAATACGAATACCAGTTTCTTTTTCTATAAAATCGATGTATGTTGAAAGTTCTTTTGGAAATTCAGCTTCTGAGGTAATTTCAGTTATGTCTTCACTCCAGCCTTTGAATTCTGTATAAATTGGCTTTACATTTTCAGGCTCTATATTGTATGGGAAGTGTTCAATAATTTCTCCTTTGTATTCGTACGCTGTACATACTTTTAAGGTTTCGAATCCAGATAAAACATCTCCTTTCATCATGTTCAATTGTGTCACGCCATTTACTTGACAAGCATATTTTAAAGCGACAAGATCTAACCAACCGCATCTTCTTGCGCGTCCTGTAGTAGCTCCAAATTCATGACCAACTTTGGCCATTCTAGCGCCGTCTTCGTCGAACAATTCAGTAGGGAAGGGACCCGAACCTACACGTGTTGTATACGCTTTGAAAATCCCATAAACTTCTCCAATGGTGTTTGGTGCAATTCCTAGTCCTGTACAAGCTCCAGCTGCTGTGGTGTTTGAAGAGGTAACAAAAGGATAAGTTCCAAAGTCTACATCTAACAAAGAACCTTGTGCTCCTTCTGCTAAAATAGTTTTGTTTGCTTTGATTGCCTGGTGTAAGTATTCTTCGCTGTCAATAAAAGTCATTTCTTTCAAGCGAGCAACTGCTGTAAAGAATTCTTCTTTGAGAGCGTCAAGATCAAACTCTAGCTCAATGTCAAAGAAACGTAGCATTTTTAAGTGTTTGTCTGTCAAAGTTTGGAAAATTTCTTTCCAGTTGTCCATTTCTAAGTCTCCAACACGCATTCCATTACGCCCCGTTTTGTCCATATATGTTGGGCCAATACCTTTGAGCGTAGAACCTATTTTCGCCTTTCCTTTTGAAATTTCGGACGCCTGATCTAACAAACGGTGTGTTGGTAAAATCAAATGTGCTTTTCGTGAGAGCAATATTTTGGCATTCAAATCCAAATTAAATTTGCCAAGGTTTTCCAATTCTTTTTTAAAGATGACAGGATCTATAACTACCCCATTTCCAACGACATTCAAGGCTTCGTCATGAAATATTCCAGAAGGAATTGTATGTAGTACGTGTTTGTGTCCATCAAAAATCAAAGTGTGTCCAGCGTTAGGTCCACCTTGAAAACGAGAAATTAAATTGTAATTTTTTGTAAGTACATCTACAATTTTACCTTTTCCTTCGTCTCCCCATTGCAAGCCTAATAATAAATCTACAGCCATTATTTTAAAAAATTATTTAGTGTTGTTTTTGTTTTTCTTTTTTCCGTAAAAATAGAGTGAATGGTTTTCAATTTCAATATCAAAAAACTCTTCAATAGATTTTTTGATGTTTTGAATCCTTGGATCGCAAAACTCAATCACCTCTCCATTGTCTAATATGACATGATCGTGTTGTTTGTTAAAGAAACTTTTTTCGTAATGTGCTTGGTTTTGACCAAATTGGTGTTTTCTCACCAAACCGCTATCTAGAAGTAATTCAATGGTGTTGTAAAGTGTTGCTCTACTGACCCTGTAATTTTTGTTTTTCATACTGATATAGAGAGACTCTATGTCAAAATGTTCTTCTAAGTCATATATTTCTTGAAGAATAGCAAAGCGCTCGGGTGTTTTTCGGTGACTGTTTTTTTCTAAAAACTTCACAAAAACGCCTTTCGCAGTTTCTTGATGATTACTTTTGTTTTCCATTCGATGCTAATATTAAAATAGCAAAACGCAAATTTAGTGTTATTTTTGATTTTGTGAGGAGGTTTTGAGATTTTTATTTGAAATCTTTCTTCCATCTTCCCAAACTATTTTATGCCAAAAAAAGGGCTTACTTTTTTGAAAATCATGAACATAATAAAAAAGATGTAAAATATTTAAAGCGGAGATATGAAAATAGTTGTACTGGATGGTTATGCATTGAACCCTGGAGATTTGGATTGGAATGGAATTGGTGCGCTTGGCGAGCTAATCGTGTACGACAGAACTCAGAATACTACAGAAGCAATTTTGGCAGCCATAGAGGATGCGGCTATTGTTTTTACAAACAAAACCATCTTGTCTGCCGAAGTTTTAAGGAATGCCCCTGCATTGAAATACATTGGTGTTTTGGCAACAGGTTACAATATTGTGGATTTCAACCATGCCAGAGAGCAAGGAATTGTTGTTACCAACGTACCGGATTACGGTACTGCCGCTGTCGCTCAGTTTGCAATGGGTATGTTGCTGCAGCTTTGTCATCGGATTGGTGAACATTCGTTGGCAGTTCATTCGGGGGAATGGACACTTTGTCCAGATTTTTGTTTTTGGAATTTCCCGCTCATAGAGCTGACGGGTAAAACTATAGGAATCATTGGTTATGGGAAAATTGGAAAGAAAATGGCGCAAATCGCAAAATCTTTTGGTTTGCAGATCCTTGTGCACACTAGAACTGAAAACAGTGAACAAGATGTCGGAAAATTTGTTTCTTTTGAAACGTTATTACGAACATCTGATATCATCACGCTTCACTGTCCTTTGACAGAAGAAACCAACGGCTTTATCAATAAAAAGACGATTCAAAAAATGAAAACTGGAGTTTTGTTTGTGAATACAGCGAGAGGTGCATTGGTGGTAGAAGAAGACTTGAAAGAATCTCTGTTGAATGGCAAAATTGCAGGTGCCGCATTGGATGTTGTGTCTACAGAACCTATGCAAAAAGACAATCCTTTGAGAGGGCTTGTAAATTGTATCATTACTCCTCACATTGCTTGGGCGACCAAAGAGGCACGCATGCGACTGATGACAACCGCAACAGAAAATTTAAAAGCCTATTTGAACGGAAAACCGGTAAATGTAGTGGTTTCGTAAATCAGCTAGTCGATACGAATCACTTTGTTGATGCCGTCAATTTTTAAAATATTTTCAATCAATTTTTTCAATTGGGTTTTGTTTTTTACATCCAGTGTAATATTTCCGCTGAATATAGAGCCTCGAGTATTCGAGTTGATATTGTAAATATTCATATTGCTATTTCCCGCAATAGTTTGTGTTATTTTATGTAGAATACCGTGTTTGTCTTCTCCGCTAATTTTCAAAGTGACTTTGTAATTTTGTTTTGAGGAGTCAATCCATTTGGCGCGCATGATGCGGTATGCATAATTTGATTGCATGCTAATTGCGTTGGGACAGTCTTTTTTATGAACTTTAATACCATCTTTGATTGTTAAAAATCCAAAAACTGGATCTCCTGGTATAGGATTGCAACATTTTGATAGATTGTATTCTAACTTTTCTTCGTCTTTTCCAAAAACAAGAAGATCGAAATTACTGCTCAATTCTTCAATGTCCTCTTTGGAGTTTAGAGAAGTTTTTCGTTGTATTTTTTTCTTGAAATAATTGTAAAGTGCATTGTTTCGCTGGTTGGCAAAATTTTTCAGCTCGGAATTTTCGATGGTAGAAGCACCGATTCTATAAAACAAATCAAAACTTGTTCTCAGCTTGAAATAATTCACCAGCTCATTGGTAACTTCTTCATTTAAAACTATTTTTAATTGTTTCAATTTTCGAGCGAGTAAAACTTTCCCATCGGCAGCAATTAGTTTTTCTTCTTCTTTCAAAGCCGCTCTTATTCTAGCTTTTGCACGGGCTGTAACCACAAACTCCAACCATCTTGGATTGGGTTTTTGCATTTTTGTCGTCAATACTTCTACTTGATCTCCACTCGATAAAACAGTGTCCAGTGGCGTCAGTTTCCCATTTACTTTGGCTCCGCGACATTTCAAACCAATGTCCGTATGAATAGCGAATGCAAAATCCAACGCAGAGGCGCCTCTTGGCAGTGACTTGAGGTCCCCATTGGGTGTAAAAACAAAAATTTCTTCTGCATACAGGTTCAGTTTGAAATCTTCTACAAAATCAACAGCGTTGAGGTTCCCGTTTTCTAAGGTGTCTTTCAGGCGGTTTAGCCAAATTTCTAATCCACTCTCACTGACATTTCCTTGTTTGTATTTAAAATGCGCTGCATATCCTTTTTCTGCAATTTCATCCATTCGTTTGGATCGAATTTGAACTTCCACCCAATTTCCTTCCGGACCCATGACGGTGATGTGTAGAGATTCATACCCTGTGGTTTTTGGATTTGTAATCCAATCACGGAGCCTTAAAGGATTCGGGTTGTAATGGTCGGTGACGATCGAATAAATCTTCCAAGCATCAAATTTCTCGTTTTTATGACTCGAATCATAAATGATTCGAATTGCAAATTTATCGTAGATTTCTTCAAAACTTACATTTTGCACTTGCATCTTTCTACGAATAGAATAGATGGATTTTGTACGCCCTTTGATTTCGTAAGAAAACTTCTCTTTGGTGAGGGTTTTTTTTAGTTCGTCTGAAAAGCGTTTGATGTAAAAGTCTTGCTCTTCCTTACTGGCTTTGATTTTTCCAAGAATGTCTTGAAACACCTCTGGCTCGGTATATTTTAAACCAAGGTCTTCCAATTCTGTTTTGATATTGTACAAGCCCAATCGATGTGCAAGGGGTGCATAAATATAAAGTGTTTCGGAAGCTATTTTGACTTGCTTGTGATTTGGCATTGAATCCATGGTTTGCATATTGTGCAAACGGTCTGCAATTTTGATCAATATCACGCGAACATCATCGTTCAAAGTAAGCAGCATTTTCCGAAAATTTTCTGCTTGAATCGAAACGTCGTGTTCCTTGTTGAGTCGCGAAATCTTTGTAAGTCCACTGACGACTTTTGCAATGCTCTCTCCAAAAATCTGTTCGATGTCATCAATGGTGTATGGAGTGTCTTCTACCACATCGTGAAGGAGTGCTGCAGCAATAGAGGCAGCTCCGAGGCCAATCTCATAAGCCACTATTTTGGCAACAGCAATGGGGTGAAATATATAGGGTTCTCCCGTTTTTCTTCTTTGTTCGCTGTGTGCGTCCAAAGCCAAATCAAAAGCTTTTCGTATCAGTTTTTTATCATCTGACGAAAGTATCTGATATGTCCCTTTCAAGAGGTCTTTGTATCGCGTTGCGATTTCCTTGTTTTCTTCTTCTATGGTCGCATGATAATTCATAAGTGAAATATATTGTTTTTTTGACGGAATCTCTGAATTATTTTTTCAAATTTTTGATGCGTTTTAACAATGTTGGATGTGAGTAATACAGAAATACCGAAGTGGGATGTGGTGTTAAATTACTCAAACTTTTTTTGGACAATTTTTTCAGCGCTTGAATCAAATCAATGGCATTTGAATTTTCTTTTGCGTAGTTGTCTGCTTGGTATTCAAAAGTTCTTGAAACAATATTTAAAAGCATTCCTGTGAATTCAGAGATAGGCGTATATAGTATGCTAAAAACGACAATACCTATGTGAAAGCTAGGGAGAGATAAGTCTAAAGAAGCCGATAGCAAAGGGTTGTTTATCAATACAGATAGAATAAAAAGTGTCAGTCCAGTAAATAGGATTGATAGGAGAATGTTGTAATACAGGTGTTTTCTTTTGTTGTGTCCAACTTCATGTGCAAAAACGGCAATAATTTCATCTGTGCTCAAATCTTGTATCAAAGTGTCGTACAAAACAATTCTTTTTTTGGAACCAAAGCCTGAAAAGTAAGCATTTGCCTTTGAGGAGCGTTTGGATCCGTCAATTACAAAAATTTTGTCCAGTTTGAATCCTACTTTAAGAGCAAAATGTTCCAATTTGGTTTTTAAGACACCTTCTTCCAAAGGGCTTTGCTTGTTAAACAAAGGAACAATGATGGAAGAATAAAACAAATTTAAAAAAAGAGAAAATATAGATAGTAGGATCCAGGTATAAATCCAAAACAGGCTTCCGGACTTTAAATACAGCCAAGTAATTGCATAAAGTAAAGGAACTCCCAAAAAAAGAAGGAGCAACCATCCTTTTAATTTGTCCATAAAAAATAATTTTTTGGTGGTTTTGTTAAATCCAAATTTTTCTTCAATCACAAAGGTCTTGTAATAGGAAAATGAGGTGTAGATTAGGTCACTCACAAATAAGAGGATTCCTAAAAAAATAAGGCTTATTGAAATTTCATTTGCGGTCAAACTTCTCACAAAAGTATCGAGATGGAAAAAACCTTGTGTCCAAAAGAAAAGAAGTGTTGCTGTCAAGGAAAAAGCATTTTTGAGAAGTGAAAATAAATGATTCTCTTTTTTGTACAACTGAGATTTTTTGTATTCCCTAAGATCGTAAATATCACGGAGTTCTTCTGGCAATTCATCCTTGAAATGTTTCGCATTTAGCAGCCCTAAGATTGTCTCTTTTGTAAAGTTTAGAACAAGAATGCCAATAAGAATGTAGAAGAGGGTTTGTGGATTCATGAGGTTAAGAGGGTTCAATTAAGTGGTTTTATGGATACAAATTCGTTGAAAATAAGTCAAGGAAATAATAGACGAATTTCTTTCTAGTTTTCGACAAAAACAAACGAACTTTAAGATTTAAAATCGCGTTGTCTCATCGCCTCAAAAAGCAAAATAGAGGCAGCAACAGAGACGTTCATCGAGTCAATTTTTCCATTCATGGGAATGATGATTTTTTGATGTGAATTTTCCAACCAACTGGACGTCAAACCTGTGGCTTCCGTTCCAACTGCAATTGCAGTAGGTTGGGTGAAATCCTGTTGGTAATATGGAGTGGATTCTTTGTGCAAAGCAGCTGCATATATGGAAATATTATTGTTTTGCAAATAGGTCAATATTTCTTCAGTACTCCCTGTTGCTATTTGAGTAGTAAATACACAACCAACACTGCTTCGAATTGTATTCGGATTGTACAAATCTGTTTTGGGGTTGGCAATCAAAATAGCATCTACATTGGCTGCATCTGCAGTTCTCAGTAAAGCTCCAATATTTCCTGGTTTTTCAGGAGATTCAGCGATCAATAATAAAGGAGCCTTCCTTTTGAAGACAATGTTGTTGAGTGTGTGCATTTTTGACTGTACGACAGCAATGCTTCCTTCAGTGGATTCACGGTATGCTATTTTTTTATAAACTTCTGTCGAAACTTCCAAAATTTGGTCTGAAATGTTTTGAATTTTTTCTAGGGCTTCTAATGTGCAAATGTCTTTACAGACGAGAAGTTGTTCAATGACATAGCCACCTTTAATAGCCAACTGAATTTCGCGCACCCCTTCTAACAAAAAAACACCTTTTTTTCTTCTGTGTCTCGATTTTTCTTTCAAAAGAACCAATTCTTTCACGAATGGATTCTGTAAACTTGAAATGTATTTGTGCATCCTTTTTTTCTACAAAAATAGTTTTTTTCCTTCAACGATTTTTTTTTAATTGATTTGAAATAAAATGTTATTGTCCACAAAAGAAGAAGCCAATAGTGATGAGAGAATTGGTTTGTATTTTGGTTTCTGTATTTTCATTTTTTTGGGCTGACAAATTTTGTGACATCGTGTTGTGAAAAACTACCAAATATGACAGTCTGTCATTTTACATTAAAGAAAGCTGACAATAATAGAGACTCTTTTTCTTGGCACAAAGATTGACCAATGTTTTTCTGTAAAATTGATATAACAATATTAAATATAAATATTATGAGTAAGATTATTGGAATTGATTTAGGAACAACCAATTCGTGTGTTTCTGTGATGGAAGGAAATGAACCTGTTGTAATCCCGAATGCAGAAGGAAAAAGAACAACACCATCTATTGTTGCTTTCGTAGAGGAAGGAGAAAGAAAAGTAGGAGACCCTGCAAAACGTCAAGCTGTAACAAACCCGACAAAAACAATTGCTTCGGTAAAACGTTTCATGGGGAATAAATTTTCAGAATGTTCTGAAGAGGTTGGACGAGTGCCTTACAAAGTGTTGAAAGGAGACAACGACACACCACGAGTAGACATTGATGGACGTTTGTATACGCCACAAGAAATTTCTGCAATGACACTTCAGAAAATGAAGAAAACAGCAGAGGATTATTTAGGACAAGACGTTTCTGAAGCTGTTATTACGGTGCCCGCTTATTTTAACGATGCACAACGTCAAGCCACTAAGGAAGCTGGCGAAATTGCAGGTTTAAAGGTGCAACGTATCATCAACGAGCCTACAGCAGCGGCATTGGCTTACGGAATTGATAAAAAAGGAACGGATCAAAAAATTGCCGTTTACGATTTAGGAGGAGGAACATTTGATATTTCTATCCTAGAAATTGGAGAAGGTGTTTTTGAAGTATTGTCTACCAATGGAGACACACACTTAGGAGGAGATGATTTTGACGAAGTAATCATTGATTGGTTGGCAGATGGATTCAATAAAGAAGAACAAGTAGACTTGCGTTTGGATCCAATGGCCTTGCAACGTTTGAAAGAAGCTGCAGAAAAAGCGAAAGTTGAATTGTCATCTTCTGCACAAACAGAAATCAATTTGCCTTATGTAACTGCTACGGCGTCAGGACCAAAACACTTGGTAAAAACTTTGACGCGAGCGAAATTTGAACAATTGGCTTCTGAATTGGTAGTTCGTTCTATGGAGCCGGTGAAAAAAGCATTGCAAGATGCAGATTTGTCCACATCTGAAATTGACGAAGTAATTTTAGTAGGAGGGTCTACTCGTATTCCTGTGATCCAAGAAGAAGTAAAGAAGTTTTTCGGAAAGGAGCCGAACAAAGGAGTAAATCCTGACGAAGTTGTTGCGATTGGAGCGGCTATTCAAGGAGGGGTATTGGCAGGTGATGTGAAAGACGTATTGCTTTTAGATGTAACACCGTTGTCTTTAGGAATTGAAACGATGGGGAATGTATTTACCAAATTGATTGAAGCAAATACAACCATTCCTACAAAAAAATCGCAAGTGTTTTCTACTGCTGTAGACAATCAACCGTCAGTAGATATTCATGTATTGCAAGGAGAAAGAGCAATGGCTGCAGATAACAAAACAATTGGTCGTTTTCAGTTGACAGACATTCCACCTGCACAAAGAGGAACACCACAAATTGAAGTGACTTTTGATATTGATGCGAACGGAATTATCAAGGTGTCTGCAGTAGACAAGGCAACAAACAAGTCTCAAGAAATTAAGATTGAAGCTTCTTCAGGTTTGTCGGAAGAAGAAATTGCAAAAATGAAGGCAGATGCGGAAGCAAATGCGGAAGCAGATGCTACGGCCAAAGAAACTGCTGAGAAACTGAATACTGCAGATCAAATGATTTTTCAAACAGAAAAACAGTTGAAAGAAGTAGAAGGAAAACTTCCAGAAGATAAAAAAGCGCCAATCGATGCGGCATTGTCGGAATTGAAAAAAGCACATGAATCGAAAGATATTGCGGCAATTGATGCTGCGGTAGAAGCTTTGAATACTGCTTTGCAAGGAGCTGCTGCTGAATTCCAAGCTGCTGCACAACAACAAGCTCAGGGAGGTGCAGAGGCCCAGCCAGAAGCGAGTGCAGAAGAAGATAGTGTAGAAGATGTAGACTTCGAAGAAGTAAAGTAGTCTTTTTGACAAAGAGCAACGCAGATGAGAAGTCAAACAGACTTTTCAATGCCTTGAGAAATAAAAAAGCCATTTTGGGAGACCAAAGTGGCTTTTTTTGTAAGCGAATTTAAGTAGTTTTTTTGTGCTGCTGGTGCAAAGAAAGTTGCACGATGTGAAAAATAGATTGCTATTGGTCAATTCGAATTGTTTTTTTTTGCGTAAGCTGAAAGCACTGTTTTTCTACCGATTGTTTTCGTAAGGATGTCTTTCTCTAAATTCCAACCGCGCGCTGGAGAATATTCTCTTCCGTAAAAGATAATCTGTAAGTGCAATTTGTTCCACGTTTCCATTGGAAACAACCGTTTGGCATCTTTTTCTGTTTGGACCACATTTTTCCCATTGGTCAAGCCCCATCGGTACATCAATCGATGAATGTGGGTGTCTACGGCAAATGCAGGAATGTCAAAAGCTTGACTCATCACCACACTCGCGGTTTTGTGTCCAACTGCGGGCAGTGCTTCTAGATCTTCAAAATTCGCAGGGACTTTCCCATCGTGCTTTTCAATCAATATTTTTGACAAGCCATGGATGCCTTTGGATTTCATAGGAGAAAGGCCTACAGGTTTGATGATTTCACGAATTTCTTCCACAGATAACTGAACCATATCATAGGGGTTGTCCGCTTTTTTGAAAAGCTTAGGGGTGATTGTATTGACCCGAGCATCCGTACTTTGTGCTGACATCAAAACGGCGATTAGCAAAGTATAAGGATCCTTGTGGTCTAGAGGAATTGGAGTTTCAGGGTAAAGTTTTTCAAGGGTGTCTAATACAAATTGAACTTTTTCTTGTTTGTTCATGTGAAAATTTGAAAAATTTAAAAATTAAATGTACAAAGTTTTTTCACATTAAAGGGTGAAAAAATTTTACAATTGAGAGAAACCTTGTTAACTTTCCAACATCTAATCGTAGACATCAAATTATGACAACATTACAAAAAGGAGACAATGCTCCTCAGTTTTCAGCATTGGACGAAAAAGGAAATACCATTCAATTGAAAGATTATCGAAAAAAAAAATTGGTATTATTTTTCTATCCAAAAGCAAGTACCCCTGGGTGTACAGCAGAAGCTTGTGATCTTAGAGACAATTACAATTTGTTTTTAGAAAAAGGGTATGACGTATTGGGAGTAAGTGCAGATTCTGCAAAGCGCCAACAAAATTTCATCACAAAAAACAACTTGCCTTTTCCCTTACTTGCAGATGAAGACAAAGAGGTCATCAATGCTTTTGGTGTATGGGGACCTAAAAAGTTTATGGGTAGAGAATACGAAGGGATCCATAGAACTACCTTTGTGATCGACGAAAAAGGGCTTATCGAGGAAGTCATTCAGAAAGTGAAGACAAAAGATCATAGTGCACAAATAATACAACACTAATTTTTAAAGACACACAAAAGGTTGCATGGTTTTCTTAAGAATAGCCAAGAACTTTTGTGTCGTCGCTGTGGAACGTTTGAAAGGAATAACTGTTATAAAAAGCTCGAATCACACGCTTGTACTTTGTAAGATAACTGTATATTTGAACTTCAATCAAAGATTTTAGAAAAATTGTTGCCAACAACTCATGCGCATTTTATAGACGTCATTTTACCGCTTCCTTTACAGAAGATGTTCACCTATCGTATTACGGAGGCCGAAGCGGTGTTTTTAAAACCAGGGATGCGCGTGGCAGTTCCTTTTGGAAAATCTAAAATTTATACAGGATTGGTTTCCAAAGTACACCAAAATGCTCCAGAAGCCTACGAAGCCAAAAGTATTCACCAAATTTTAGATCAAAATCCCATTGTGAATGATTTGCAATTGCAACTTTGGAATTGGATTTCTACTTATTATATGTGCTCTTTGGGCGATGTGTACAGAGCAGCATTGCCTTCCGCTTTTTTATTAGAAAGTGAAACCGTAGTACTCAAAAACAACTCCTTTGTAGCGCAAACAGAGCTTACAGATGTTGAATTTTTAATATTTGAAGCGTTGCAGCAACAGTCGCAACTGTCCGCTATCGAAATTAGTGGAATTGTGAACAAAAAAAATGTGCTTCCTTTATTAAAATCGATGTTAGAGAAAGGAGCAATTTTGTTACGAGAAGAAATTTACGAACAATACAAACCGAAATTGGTCAATTACATCCGTTTGACGGAAAGGTATAAAAACCAAAACTCCATTCAGGAAGCTTTGCAACTTGTTTCGAGGGCAAAAAAACAGTACCAGGCTTTGATGACCTATTTTTCTTTGGAAGGAGAGACGAAGAAGCCGATTAGGTTAAAAGACTTGGAGGAAAAAGCTGAGGTTTCGCATGCTGTAGTGAAAGGTTTGCGAGACAAAGGAGTTTTCGAAGTGTATCAAATACAAGTTGACCGTGTACATTTTCGCGAAGCTGAGTACCGTTTGAAAGAACTCAGTACACATCAAGAAAAGGCTTTTGAAGCGATAAAGAAGAGTTTTGAAACAAAAGCTGTGACTTTGTTGCATGGTGTGACCAGTAGCGGAAAAACCGAAGTATACTCGAAGCTTATTCAAGAAGTATTGGATGAAGGGAAACAAATCTTGTTTTTATTGCCAGAAATTGCGCTCACAACACAGTTGATCAATCGTTTGAAAAAAATATTTGGAGGTAAAATTTCAGTCTATCACTCCAAATATTCGATGAATGAGCGGGTAGAGGTATGGAACAATGTGTCACAATCCAAACCAAAAGCACAAATTGTTCTTGGTGCTCGTTCTTCTCTGTTTCTGCCTTTTGATAATTTAGGATTGATTATTGTAGATGAAGAACACGAGGTTTCATACAAACAGTTTGACCCTTCGCCTCGCTATCATGCAAGAGATACAGCAATTTTGTTAGGACATCTGCATGGAGCAAAAACTTTATTAGGTTCTGCAACGCCGAGTATTGAGAGCTTTTTCAACGCAAACCATGACAAGTACGGTTTGGTGCATTTGAAAAAACGCTATGGCGATGTTCAAATGCCAGAAATTCAGTTGGTAGATATCAAAGAAAAGCATCGAAAGAAAAGAATGTCTGGGCATTTCTCAGATGTCCTAATACAACAGATTCAAAAGGCTTTGTACGCCAAAGAACAAGTTATTTTATTTCAAAATAGACGAGGTTTTTCTCCCGTTATGGAATGTGAAACATGTGCTATTTCTCCACAATGTCCGAACTGCGATGTCAGTTTGACCTATCACAAATTCAGGAAAGAGCTGCGCTGCCATTATTGCAACTACAGGCAAGCTGTTCCTTTGAGTTGTGGCGCTTGTGGCTCCGAAAAATTGACAACCATTGGTTTTGGGACAGAACAAATAGAATCAGAACTCAAAGAATTGTTTCCTACTTACAATGTGGGAAGAATGGATTTAGATACGACGCGTGGAAAGTATGGATATCAAAAAATTATTGGTGCATTTCAAGCACAGGAAATCGATATTTTGGTAGGTACTCAAATGTTGTCAAAAGGGCTTGATTTTGGAAATGTGAGTTTGGTAGGCGTATTGAATGCCGATAACTTACTTAATTTTCCAGATTTTAGAGCCCATGAACGTACGTTTCAAATGCTAGTGCAAGTAGCAGGAAGATCTGGTCGTTCTCATAAAAGAGGAAAAGTTTTGATACAGACATATAATCCGTATCATCAAATTTTGCAACAGGTGTCTTCAAATTCTTATGGAGCAATGTATGAGGAGCAATTGCAAGATCGTTGGCAGTTTCATTACCCACCTTACTATCGTGTTATGCGAATCACATTGAAACACAGAGATTTGATTCGCGTAGACCAAGCTTCGGATTGGCTTGGGAAATCGCTGCACAACGCTTTTGGTGAAAATATTTTGGGACCCACGGCACCTGCCGTTTCCAGAGTCCGAAATTTGTATATCAAGCACATTGTGATCAAGATACCTCCAAAGCAATCGCTCAAAGCAACGAAAGATCATATAGAAAAGATAAAAAAAACCTTTCAGGCAATACCAAATTTTCGTGCGGTCCGCCTTGGTATCGATGTAGACAGTTATTGAGAAATTTTAGGGTATTGAATTCCGAAATATTTTTTTCCTAGGAGGAGTCTATGTTGTGAAAGACGAGATGGGTTCTTGTTCTTTTCTACGGAATATATTCGTTACCATTTGAAATTCCATCTTCTTTCAGAACAATACCAAAGGGAACCCTTTTCTACTTGAAGAGGGCTGTCAAAATTATTGGTGAATAAGCCACCGGTGCCTAAACCTTGCGGTATTTTCGTGCCCAAATGGGCGGTCCACTGGGCAATGGCATTTAGACCAATGTTTGATTCTAAGGCAGATGTAATCCACCATCCAATATTTTGTTTTTCCACAATTTTTATCCATTCCATACTTCCTTGTATACCTCCAACCAAGCTTGGTTTTAAAATAATGTATTGTGGTTTGATGGCCGCAATAAGTTCTTCTTTTTTTATGATATCGGAAATGCCAATCAATTCCTCATCCAGAGCTATGGGAAGAGGTGTTTGCCGGCACAAATTTGCCATGTCTTGAATTTGACCTTGTCGAATGGGTTGTTCGATGGAATGCAGTTCGAAGTCAGAAAGGCGTTTTAATTTCTCCAGAGCATTTTCTGGGGTGAAAGCACCATTTGCATCTACACGCAGCTCTATTTTTTCTGCGGAAAAATGCTTTCGAATCCCATGTAATAATTCGCATTCCTTTTCAAAATCGATGGCACCAATTTTTAGTTTGATGGTGTCAAAACCAGCAGCTAGTTTGTCTTCGATCTGTTCTTGCATAAAACTAGGTTTGCCCATCCAAATGAGACCATTGATAGCTATTGGCTTTTTTTTCTTTACAAAATCGGTGGGAAACAGTTCAAAAGGATGTTCGCTTTGAAAGGATAAAAATGCCTGTTCCAATCCAAACTGAATGGATGGAAACGCGTTCAATTTTGAAATCAAAAAGTCTTTTCCATAGCTTATATGATCACATGCCCATTGCAATTTTTCCTCGTAATCCGGTTTGTCGTCTGCGCTGAGTCCTCTAAAGAGTCCACATTCTCCATAACCTTCCTTCTCACCATCAAAGATTTTTAGAAGGTAGGTTTCTTTTGTTTTTAAAACACCACGTGAAGTCCCACTAGCTTGTTTGAAATTTAGAAGGTGTTTTTTATAGGTTGCTTGGCGCATTTGAAACAGAAAGTTTAGAAAATTATTTGTTTGTTGATTTATTCGATGATCTTCAGTTTGGAGAATTTTAAGATGAGTTTTTTGATTCCCTGTTTTTCAAATCGAATTTCTGCTTTGATATCTCCACCAGTGCCTTCCATTTTTAAAACTTCCCCTTTTCCAAAGCGTTGATGTTCTACAAAGTTTCCGACTGTAATTTTTGAGTCAAATAGATTTCCAGTTTCACGGGTTTCACTGATTTTTTTAAAATTACTTGGAGGCTTGATCAAAGATTTTTTTGGAGCATCTGGTGTTTGGTTTCGAACGCTTGTTTTTGATCGCGCTACAGGTTTTCTATAGCGTATACGGTCTTTTGGAATGTCGTCTTCAAACAAATTGCTATCCACAAAGTTGTTGGTCCTTGGTGCCAATCTTTTGGGGGTTAGATATTCCAAATAGTTTGCATTGATTTCTTCTAGAAAACGACTCGGTTCTGCGTCTGTTAGTTTTCCCCATCGATAGCGTGTATTTGCATAACTTAAATAAGCTTGCTCCTCAGCTCTTGTAAGTGCTACATAAAACAAACGACGTTCCTCTTCCAGTTCACTTCTTGTATTCATACTCATTGCAGAGGGAAACAAAGATTCTTCCATCCCGACGATATAGACATAAGGGTATTCCAATCCTTTTGCCAAATGAATGGTCATTAAAGAAACGACAGGTTCGTCATCAGGCTTGTCACTGTCCAAATCAGTTTTGAGAGCCACATCTTCCAAAAATACGGCCAACGAATCTTCAAGACCCTTTTCTTTGGCGTCGTCGATAAAATATTTGATTCCATTCAAAAGCTCTTGGACATTCTCTACTTTGCTAATTCCTTCTGGAGTGCCGTCTGCCTCTAAATCTTTTACAATTTTTACACGCTTTACAATGCTGTCAGCAATTTCAAAGGCATTCATTTTTTGCGATTCTATACCGAAGGCTTTGATCATTTCAGAAAAAGCTCGCAGTTTGTTTTTCGTTCCAGTATTTATCTTTAAGTCTACTTTGTCGATATTGTTTACAATGTCAATCATTGGGCGTTTGTAATGATTGGCAGCCAAAATCAATTTGTCGACGGTTGTTTGACCAATCCCTCTTGCCGGATAATTGATGATACGCTTCAGGGCTTCTTCGTCATTTGGATTGATTAATATGCGCAAGTAAGACAGTATGTCTTTGATTTCTTTGCGTTGATAGAACGATGTTCCACCGTATATTTTGTATGCAATTCTCTTCTTTCTCAAAGCATCTTCCATGGCTCTGGACTGCGCATTGGTTCTGTAAAGAATACAAAATTTATCATTGGTGAGTTGGTGATTCATCTTATTTTCAAAAATAGAATTGGCCACCCATCGTCCTTCCTCACCATCAGAGAGGGTTCGCATTACTTTTACTTTTTCACCTTCGTTGTTGGCGGTCCAAATTTCTTTGTCCAGTTTTGTTTTGTTGTTTTCAATCAAACTGTTTGCAGCTTCGACGATGTTTTTTGAAGACCGATAGTTTTGTTCAAGTTTGAATGTTTGAACGTCTTCGTAATGTTTTTGAAAATTTAAAATATTGTTGATGTTTGCCCCTCGAAAAGCGTAGATACTTTGAGAATCGTCTCCAACAACACAAATATTTTGAAAACGATCCGCCAATGCACGAACAATCAAATATTGTGAATGGTTCGTGTCTTGGTACTCATCTACCATCACATAGCGAAAACGGTCTTGGTATTTTGCGAGGACATCAGGGAAACGTGCTAAAAGTTCATTTGTTCGAAGCAATAAGTCGTCAAAATCCATGGCTCCTGACTTGAAGCAGCGGTCCACGTATTCTTTATAGATTTCTCCCATTTTGGGGCGGCTTGCCATGGTGTCTGCCTCTTGTAGTTCGGAGTTGTTTTGGTAGGCTTTTACTGTAATAAGACTGTTTTTGAATTGAGATATTCTTCCGAGTACTTGTTTGGCCTTGTACCTTTCCTTGTCGAGACCTTGTTCTTTGATGATAGAACCGATTAACTTGACAGAATCTTGTGTGTCATAGATGGTAAAATTTGATGGAAAACCTAATTTGTCAGCCTCTGAGCGAAGAATTCTCGCAAAAACAGAGTGGAAAGTTCCCATCCATAAATTTTTTGCCTCGCTCGCACCAACTACATTGGCAATTCGTTCCTTCATCTCACGAGCTGCTTTGTTGGTGAAAGTTAGAATTAAAATATTAAAGGCATCAATACCTTGCTGCATTAAGTGCGCAATGCGGTAGGTGAGTACTCTTGTTTTTCCTGAGCCAGCTCCTGCAATGATAATCATAGGACCGTCTTTTTGTAGTACCGCCTCTTTTTGAGAAGGATTCAACTGATCTAAATAATTGGCCAAAATAGTTTTTGTTTTTCTAATGAGTATTTGCAGGTCCTGTGATCAAAATAGTTTCGTTCTGCTTTCCTTCTTCAAAAATAAGTCTTCGTTTGCTTTTCTACAATAAAAGTTATTGACAAGTTTTGAGTTGTTTGTGCTGTTTTTGATATTTTCTTTAACAGCAATTTTTTTACAAAACCATAGCGTAGAAAGCAATAAAAAGCCTCCGTATGAGGAGGCTTTTTGATTTTTAGAGGTTTCTTAATTGAAGTAAATTTTGGATGCCCCAAGAGCGACTTTGATTGTGCCTATTTCGGCGCCGGAACTTAAATTGTAGCCATACAAATCACTCAAAGCACTGAAGCTACTTTTTAATGTGAACAAGTGATTGTTCTGAATCGCCATTCCGTAAATAGATCCCGTTTCTATGGAAAATGATTCTGGGAGTTCGGTAGCTTCTTTGTCAAAAGAATACACTCCGGTACCTAAGAAATAATAAAGCTGGTTTCCGTTCATGGCAAACAAGCTTGGATGTTGACCTTCGGCAAATGACCATGTATTCAAAATGGCTTGTGTAGTTGTATTTATTTTTGAAATACTTGCCATGGTATGTCCAGTAACATTCCATTCAGAGTCATAAATTGTTTGGCCTTCTGAAAGAACATATAAAATGTTGTTTTCATCAATAAAAAGTTCGTCCGGTCGATCTTCTACAACAATTTCAACCACACTATCATTGTCTATATTGATGACTGAAATGATGTTGTTGGTTCCAAAGGCACCTTTGTGACTCACGTACAATTTGTTTTCATGAGCAACAATTCTTTCTGGGCCCATTCCTACTGGAATTGTTTTTATCACGGTATTTGTTGTCAAATCAAGGACAGCAATGTAATCATCATTCGAGTCGGCTGTGCTTCCCCAATTGGTTGCGTATCCTGTACCATCTTTAATCGCCATGTATCGGGGGTGTTCTAAATCCTCGTTGATAACGGTAATTTCTTGAAATGTATACCTATCAACAACGGTAATGCTATGTGTGTTGTCTACTGTGATGTAGGCGTTTTCTTCGCTGAAAGCCATGGACTGCAAAAAAGTTCCGAGTTCTTTGTCATTTACTGTTTGATAGATAAAATTTGTTCCACTTGACAAATCCGCAGCAACATGGCTAACAGAACCTGTTCCAGCTCCAGATCCTTCCCCACTTATGAGCAGTCCTCCTTGGTAGTCTCCTTGTATTGTGTCAATATTGTCCTCAGAGCATGCTGTGGTAAAAATACCAAAGGCTATGGCGGTAATAATCAATTTGCTAATTTTCATAATTTAAAATTTATAGTGAATGTGTATGTTGAAATGTCTATTTGGCATCGGTCTTCTTGGTGTAATTTGATAGATTTCATCAAAAAGATTGTTTATTTTTAGGCCTGCACTGAGTCGATTTTTGGGAGTCGAAAGCAATTTGTATTCCAGGCCTATGTTGGAAATGTTATGGGCTTTTAGCGACAATATTGATATGTTATCTTCTGAAGTGAAGACGCTTCCATTGTATGCATACTGATAAAACGTATTCCATCTTTTGTAGGAATATCCAAGGTTGAAATTTGCCAGATGTTTGGGGACGAAGATAAGGGCACTTTTTGTGGTTTTGTTTGTAGCCATTGTATAGGCATAATTCATGTCAAAATGCAAATAACGATGGTTGGCGCCTCTTTTGTATGCGATTTTTAGTTCCAATCCTTTATTGAGAGTCGCTGCAATGTTTATGGGTACCCATTGATTGGGTCTGTTTGGATCTCCATTGGGTGTCCAAATAATTTTGTTTTCAGCATCGATATAGAAATACGCAAGGTCTATTCTGAAACGATCGTTTTTGAGTTCGATTCCGATTTCTGCTTGTTGCGCTGTCTCCGGTACTAAATTCAAATTCCCTTGACCTGGCCAATACAGTTCATTGTAGGTGGGAACCCTGTAATTTTTTGATCCGTTTGCGCGAAGTTTGAACGTTTTACTAGCATGGTATTCTGCTCCAAGAGCATATACCCATGGCACGTTGTAGTCTGAGTTGAAATCTTTACGAATTTTAAAATTGTATCGAACCTTGCTGGCTTTTTTATTTTTTAAGAGAAATGCTTGCGAAAATTGATTTCTACGGTGTTTTTGAATGTTGTTTGAGTCACCAATATTTGAATCGTATTCAGAAAAAGATTCGATAGTGAAATGATTGAAAGCATAGTGAAAATCGTAATTTATCAAATGTCTTTTGGAACTGCCAAAATCGTATTTGTCAAAATT
>Ga0233438_10000917_pt1 | contig 34874 bp, 27 predicted proteins | sample SI_123_September_FD_182720 | JGI IMG/M metagenome (GOLD analysis project Ga0233438, IMG submission 182720) | Seawater microbial communities from Saanich Inlet, British Columbia, Canada - SI_123_September2016_10_MG | ecosystem: Environmental > Aquatic > Marine > Inlet | place: Canada: British...
TAAATGATTGGCCAATTTCCATATCAAAAGGCATAAAGTTATAGGTAATAGAGAACACACCAAGTACAATTAATACATCATGGAAAACTGCAATTACAGCACCTAATGAGAATGATACTTTTCTAAAACGTAGTAAGATGTATAAGAAAACTACAATTAATGATCCAAATACAGCATACAAAGCTGATGTTTTAATATCATCTGCAATTGTAGGTTCTACTTTCATAAAGCTCATAACACCTGCACCTTGCTTTTCGAAACCTGGCTTAAAGTTCTCGTAAGAAGTATCACCTAAATAAGGTTGTAAACCTGTAAATAAAGTGTTTTGTACTTCTTCATCAACTTCTGTTCCTTCTTCTTCGATTTTGTAAACAGTAGTGATTTTTAATTGATTTGCTTGTCCATAAGTTTTTACTTCAGGAGCAGAACCAAATGCATCTTTTAAGGTACCTGCTACTTCTGTAGCATTCATATCTTGGTCAAAACGAACTACATAAGATCTACCTCCTTTAAAATCTACACCTTGCTTTAATCCTATAGAAAAAATTGAGGCAATACCTGCTAAAATAATAGCACCAGAAATAATGTATGCAATCTTACGTTTCTTTAAGAATTCTATATTAATGTTTTGGAACCATCCTTTAGAGAATGATGTATTGAAAGTAAGATTAGACCCTTTATTTACAGAGCTATCAATTAATAAACGTGTAATAAATACAGCTGTAAATAATGATGTTGCAATACCAATCATTAATGTTAATGCAAAACCTTTAATTGGTCCTGTACCAAAAACATAAAGAATAATACCTGTTAATAACGTTGTAATATTTGCATCGATAATTGCAGATAAAGCTCCTTTAATAGAGAAACCTTCTTCTACAGATTGTTTTAAACCTTTCTTTTTGAAAAGACCTTCTTTAATTCTTTCAAAAATAATAACGTTGGCATCTACAGACATACCAATAGTTAAAATAATACCAGCAATACCAGGTAAAGTTAATACAGCATTAAATGATGCTAAAACTCCAAAAATGAATAAAATGTTTACAATTAAAGCAACATTAGCATAAGCACCTGCTTTACCATAGTATAGAATCATCCATAGTAATACCAAGATAATTGCTAATCCAAAAGAAAGGAAACTGGCATCAATTGCTTCTTGACCTAATGAGGGCCCAACAACCTCTATTTGAATAATTCTTGCAGTTGCAGGTAATTTACCAGCTTTTAATACGGTTGCAATATCTTCTGCTTCAGCAACTGTCATACTACCACCAGAAATAGAAGTTCTACCACCGGTAATGGCTTGGTTTACAGAAGGTGCTGTATATACATAGTCATCTAAAACAACAGCAACAAAATTACCAACATTATCTGCTGTCATTTTAGCCCATTGCTTTGTTCCAGAGCTATTCATAGTCATGCTTACTTCTGGTTTATTTAATTGATCAAATACCTGACCTGCGTCTAAAATAACATCACCTTCTATAGTTGGTTTATCATTTCTATTTCCTTTAACAGCGTACAGGCCAATAATTTCTGATCCATCATTTCCTTTAACAGATTTGTAATCCCATAAAAACTTCACATATTTAAGTTCAGGAGACAATAATGCTCTAACCTCTTTTTTGGCTAACAAATTATTTACAGTTGCAGTATCTAATACTCTTGCATTTGCAACTAAAGAGCTTAATTGCTGCTGAGATTGTGCTACATTAGGAAATAAATAAGTAAATAAATTCTTTTGAACTTTAGTAGAGTCTGCCTCTTCACCTAATAACTCATCAATATCATCTTTTTTAGTCTCTTCTTGTCTATCAGGTGCGGTATTATCCTCTAGCATTTCTGAAACTTTTGCATTTGCTGCAAACAAAAAGTTCTGAACTTCTGCGTTAGTATATACTTCCCAAAACTGTAACTCAGCCTTACTCGTAATTAGTTTTGTTACACGTTCAATATCTTTTGCTCCTGGTAATTCTATTTGAATTCTACCAGAATTTCCAATTCTTTGAATATTAGGTTGCGTTACTCCAAATTTATCAATTCTACTTCTTAATACCTCAAAAGCAGTACCTATAGAGCTATTAATCTCTTCTTGTAATGTTTCTCTAACAGTTATATTTGCTTCGTTAAAAGCAATTTTATCACTTAACGCTTTTGTACCAAATATAGAAGGATCGCTTAATTTGGTGTCACCAGCTACTTTCTCGAATTCTTCAAAAAATAAATCCAAGTAATTTAAATTACTGTTTTTTTGTCTTTCATCAGCATTTTCTAGGGCTGTATTAAAAGCAATATTTTCAGATTCGTTTGATAAACTTTTTAGAACTTCTTTTACAGAAACTTGTAGAATTGCATTAATACCACCTTTTAAGTCAAGACCAAGATTCATTTCTTTGTCTTTTACATCGTTATACGTATATTTTCCAATACCTAAATCAATAATTTCTTTGTTGGCAACGCTATCTAAATAGTTTCGTTCGAATTTAGCCTTAGTTCTTGCATCACTATCTACATTTCTTTTAATTGAATATGCTTTTGCATCATCTTCTACCTTATTGGCTAAAAAGGTAAATGAAAGTTGGTATAAACTCACTAATCCGAAAAGTATAGCGAATAATTTGATTAATCCTTTGTTTTGCATTTTGTATGGTTTTAGTCAAAAATTTTAAAAACGAGCAAATATAGATAACTTCTCGAACTTTTTTGACATTTAATTTTGTTTAATAATTTGTTTTCAGAACTTTGAGTACATTTTAATTCTGATTTTTTTTCTTTTACCGAGAAAACAGTTTTTTTTAAGAAAAATAGGGATGTGGTCCAGCTCTAACTTCTGGAATATTATGCGAAGTACTATTTTTTACAATTTGATTTGCATTGCAAAATTTAGATTTTAATTTATAAGTTTTTTTGCTTCCTAGTAATGTTAATTTAGATGATGAACCATAGTTTTGCATGGTTGTAAATCTATCTGAATCATATTTAATTTCTAGAATAGAATTACCATTAAAATTAGAAGAGTAACTGCATACATCTATTTCATAAACATCAATATTAAACGTTGCTGTTTTTTCTGATGGATAATTTTTCTCTTCTAAAGGAAATTTAGAAATATTGTTAGATACATCTCCTTTCATAGAAAGCGCATCTTTTATATTAGAAACGTGTTCTGCACTGTAATAGGCAATTTTTAGGTTGCCATTTTTTGATTTCTGAATTTGAATATTTGAAGCACCAAACTTTGCTAATCGTCTTTTTAGATCGATAATTGTTTTCTCCTTATCCAACTCATTTATTGTAGAATTGGTAAACTCTAAAACAATTTCTTGATTAGGTGCAGGTTTTTTTTCTCGGATAGTTCCAAGAAAAATGAATAAAACTAAAAGTGTACTCAAGTACCATTTTGGGTTCATACCTCAAATATAAAAAAAATAGATTGCTTTTAACTGATTTAAAAGCAATCTATTTAATATGAAATTAGTGATTTACTATAGTTCTAGTAAACCATTTGTTTTAGAAACGCCCTCTGCAGATTCTTTTAAATGATCTTTTTCTGCATCACTTAAATTAATTTCTACAATACTTTCTATACCGTTTTTACCCAATACTACAGGTACACCAATACATAAGTCATTTAAACCATATTCTCCTTCTAATAAAGTAGAACATGGGTATATTTTCTTTTGGTCGCAAGCAATTGCTTGTACTAAACCAGAAACTGCAGCTCCTGGAGCATACCATGCAGAAGTGCCTAATAAACCAGTTAAAGTTGCACCACCAACTTTAGTATCTTGCTTCACTTGCTCTAATCTATCGTCCGAAATAAATTCTGAAACTGGCACAGAATTACGAGTAGCTAAACGTGTTAAAGGTACCATTCCTTTGTCTGAATGACCACCAATTACCATTCCATCAACATCAGAAATAGGTGCTTCTAATGCTTCTGCTAATCTATATTTAAAACGAGCTGAATCTAATGCTCCACCCATACCAATAATTCTATTTTTTGGTAAACTTGTAGTTTTATGAACTAAATAAGTCATAGTATCCATTGGATTAGAAACTACAATGATTATAGTTTCTGGAGAGTGTTCGATTAAGTTAGCAGAAACTGTTTTTACAATACCTGCGTTAATGCCAATTAATTCTTCGCGAGTCATACCTGGTTTTCTAGGAATACCAGAGGTTATTACGCAAATGTTTGACCCTGCAGTTTTTGAATAATCATTTGTACTTCCAGTAATTTTTGTATCAAAACCGTTTAGAGATGCTGTTTGCATTAAGTCCATTGCTTTACCTTCTGCATAACCTTCTTTAATGTCTAACAAAACAACTTCAGATGCAAAATCTTTAATTGCTATATATTCTGCACAACTTGCACCAACTGCTCCTGCACCAACTACTGTAATTTTCATTTTTATTTAATTTTATTATTAATGATTTTCCGTCCGTAAAAGTACAAATTTTGATGGTGTTATCTTTTGTTTTTTTTGAAAAATTAAAAAATTATACAGTATTTTTTTATATTATTTTTTACCATTTTGATATGAAAAAAAATGTAATCAAAACAAATAAACACACCTCAAAATCTTGAGGTGTGTTTAAGTAATTTAGAGATCGACGTGTTTAAACGTCTATGTTTGCATATTTTGCATTTCTTTCTATAAAGTCTCTTCTTGGAGGAACTTCATCTCCCATAAGCATAGAGAATACTCTATCTGCTTCTGTAGGACTATCAATAACAACTTTTCTTAAAGTTCTAAATTCAGGATTCATTGTAGTATCCCAAAGTTGTTCTGCATTCATCTCTCCAAGACCTTTGTAACGTTGTATAGTTACAGAACCACCCATTTGCTGAGCAATTAAATCTCGTTGGTTGTCATCCCAGGCATATTCTCTTTTTTGTCCTTTTTTAACCAAATATAAAGGAGGTGTAGCAATGTAAATATAACCTTGCTCTACCATTTCTCTCATATATCTAAAGAAGAACGTTAAGATTAAGGTAGCAATATGAGAACCATCAACATCGGCATCACACATAATAACTACTTTATGATATCTTATTTTCGATAAGTTTAGCGCTCTGGGATCTTCTTCTGTACCAATAGAAACCCCTAAGGCTGTAAACATATTTTTGATTTCTTCATTTTCAAAAACCTTGTGTTGCATTGCTTTTTCTACGTTCAAGATTTTACCACGAAGTGGAAGTATGGCTTGAAAGTTTCTATCTCTACCTTGTTTAGCTGTTCCACCTGCAGAATCTCCCTCAACTAAGAAAATTTCACATTGAGCAGGGTCAGTTTCTGAACAGTCAGATAATTTACCAGGTAAACCACCAATAGACATTACACTTTTACGTTGCACCATGTCTCTGGCTTTTCTTGCTGCATGTCTTGCAGTTGCAGCTAAAATTACTTTTTGAACAATAGTTTTTGCATCATTAGGATTTTCTTCTAAGTAGTCTGTAAGCATTTCAGATACAGCCTGAGATACTGCAGAAGTTACTTCTCTATTTCCTAATTTGGTTTTTGTTTGTCCCTCAAATTGAGGTTCTGCAACTTTTACAGATACAATAGCAGTTAAACCTTCTCTAAAATCATCACCAGCAATATCAAACTTTACATTTTTAAGTAAACCTGATTCATCTGCATATTTTTTTAAAGTACCAGTTAAACCACGTCTAAAACCAGATAAGTGAGTACCACCTTCATGAGTGTTGATATTATTTACGTAAGAATGCAAGTTTTCTGCATATGAGGTATTATAAACCATTGCAACTTCTACAGGAATTCCGTTTTTCTCACCTTCCATAGAAATTATGTTCGCGATTAATTGCTCACGAGTAGAGTCTAAATATTCAATGAATTCTGGTAACCCTTTATTAGAATGAAAAGTTTCACAGATAAAATTACCTTCATCATCTGTATTTCTTTTATCAGTTAAAGTAATAGTAATTCCTTTATTTAAATACGCTAATTCACGCATTCTTGTAGCTAAGGTCTCATAATTATACTCTGTACTTTGCGTAAAAATAGACTTGTCTGGTAAAAACGTTACGATAGTACCCGTAAAATCTGTTTCTCCAATAGTTTTTACTGGATATAAAGTTTTACCCTTTTCGTATTCTTGTTGCCAAACTTTACCTTCCTTGTGGACTGTTGCTGTTAAGTGATCTGATAATGCATTTACACAAGAAACACCAACACCATGTAAACCTCCAGAAACTTTATAAGAATCTTTATCAAATTTACCACCAGCACCAATTTTTGTCATCACTACTTGTAATGCAGAAACGCCTTCTTTTTTGTGTAAGCCAACAGGAATTCCACGTCCATTATCTTTAGTGGTAATTGAGTTGTCTTCGTTAATTGTAACATTAATAGTGTCACAATAACCACCCATAGCTTCATCAATAGAGTTGTCTACAACTTCATAAACCAAATGATGTAAACCTCTAACACCAACATCTCCAATATACATAGAAGGACGCATTCTAACATGCTCCATACCTTCTAATGCCTGAATACTGGAAGCATCATAATTATGTTTTTTTTCTTCGCTCATTATAAAAGTGAATTATTATTTCTAGGTTGATAATTATTGTCTAGATAGACAATGCTTTAAATTCAAATTTACAATTTTTAAACTTATTTTAAAGCTTTTTTAGTAATCGTGCATTCAAATTATCAACATTTGTTGAAAAATCAAAAAGTGTCTTAAATCTCTTTAAAACCATTTTTTGTGTGGTTTTATGATTTTTATTTTGTGACTATTTTAAAAAAAAATAAAAACCTCGCAAATGCGAGGTTTTGAATAATTAATTTGTTTAAGGTTTTGAGTGTTGGTTTTATTTTATGATCTTCACATTCATTTCTTCTACTTTTTTGTCTGATAAAATAGATGGCGCATTAAATAATAAGTCTTCAGATGTTCCTGTTTTAGGAAAAGCCATCACTTCTCTAATTGAAGCTTTCTTTTCTAAAATCATCATTAACCTGTCTACTCCCCAAGCAATTCCTCCATGAGGTGGTGCTCCATATTGAAACGCTTTGTACATAGTTCCAACACTTTTTATCATTTCTTCTTTATTGTAACCCATATTTTTATAGGTTGCTTCTAAAATTTCTGCTTTGTGTGCACGAACAGAACCACCACCAATTTCATAGCCATTTAAGATTAAATCGTATTGTTGCGCGATGATAGTTCCAATTTCTTCGCTTTCACCATTCATATGTTTTTCTAAATCGTATACAGCTGGCATAGAGAATGGATTGTGAGTGAACGTCCATCTGCCCTCATCCGTTTTTTCGAACATCGGAAAATCTACAACCCAAGCAGGTCTTAATTCTTTAGGATTTATCAACTTTAAAATTCTTCCCATTTCTTGACGAACAGCATCTAAAGCTTTGTTTGCCGTTGCATAATCAGCAGCAGAGAAAAATACAATATCACCTACTTTAGCATCTGTAACTTTAATGATATTTACTGCAATTTCTTCTCCTAAAAATTTAATAATTGGAGATTGTAAATCACTTTTATTTACAATAATATACGCCAAACCGCCTAACCCATTTTGTTGTGCAATTGCAGTCAAGTTTTCAATTTGACCTTTAGAAATACGTTTGTTTCCTTGTTCTTCTGCAGAAACTTTTATGCATTTTACAATTCCTCCTTCATCAATAGGTTTACTAAAAACTTGAAAAGTGGTATCTTTTACAATTTCAGTAATGTCTTGCATTTCTAAACCATAACGTAAATCTGGTCTATCACAACCATATTTATCCATAGCATCTTTATAAGAAATTACTTCAAAAGGATGTAAAATCCATTTTTTACCATAGATTTTTTTCACTAGTTCATTAAACATTTTTGTGTTTAAATCTATAATTTGCTGCATACTTGCGTATGCCATTTCAATATCTAATTGTGTAAACTCTGGTTGTCTGTCTCCTCTAGAATCTTCATCTCTAAAACAACGCGCAATTTGAAAATACTTTTCAAATCCACCAACCATTAACATTTGCTTAAATTGCTGAGGTGCTTGTGGTAAGGTGTAAAAAGAACCTGCTTGTTTTCTTGTTGGTACAATAAACTCTCTTGCACCTTCATCTGTACCAGCAGTTAAAATCGGAGTTTCTATTTCTAAAAATTCTTCTTCATCTAAAATATCACGCAATAATTTAATTACTTTATGTCTGTTTATTATTGCTTTGCGAACTTCATCATTTCTATGGTCTAAAAACTTGTATTGAAAACGGGTAGTTTCATTCGTTTTCATCGCTCTTTTTATTTCAAAAGGTAAGGTTTTAGATAGGTTTAAAATTTCTAATGCAGATGTTTGAAGTTCTATTTTACCGGTTCTTAAACCAGTATTATAATCATCTTCTTTTCTTTGAACAACAACACCAGTAACCATAATTACAGTTTCTGGTTTTAATTTTACCAACTCATCTAAATTTGGAAAAGTTTCTCTACTTAAACGAACTTGAAAAACTTGATAGCTAGAATCACGTAAATCGATAAAAATTAATTCTCCATGATCTCTAACACTAGCAACCCAGCCAGACAATGTAACTTCTTTATCAATTGATTTTCCTGTTAATTCTGATATTTTGTGTGTTCTATAATTTTCTTTTATTACAATTGGAACTTGTTGTAAATTATTTTCAGTTTTTTGCTTTTCGCTATAAATCTTTTGTGATTGGGTTTTCGCATTTGGGTTTTCGTTAACTTCTAAAGGCGAATCACTAACAGCTTGTAAAATCTCTTCACGAATTACTTTCCCAGAAGCTCCTTTACCAATAATTTTAATGACTTTACCAACTAAAATCCCTGCTTTTCCTTTATTTCCATTTTTAATATCATTGGTAATTGCTTCGTTTTCAGTAATTACTTGTAAAACTGCAAGTTTTATTTTTTCTTCTGAAATTGTGTTTTCTTCAAAATACTTATTATAGTCAAACTTTTTATCCTTTAAATAACGAATAATTGCATTCTGAACTAAAATAGCCGTAATTTTTTCCGACTTAAAATGCTGAAAGATTTCAATTAAATGATTTATATCGTGAATATCCTTATACTCATCTGCACCAATATTATTGACCAAAGTTTTTGCAACAAAAGATGGGTCTTTTATCTCGTTATTAATAGCAATAAAAGTTTCAGAACGCAATGAATCCGCAGTAAAAAACTTAGCGTCTTGTGGTAAAACACCGCCTTTTATCAAAATAGATTCTACGGCAAAAGGTAAAGAACTAATATCAACGTCTACGCTTTCAACAACATTTTTAATACTTACAAAAGGCAAATCTGGCTCAGAAATAAATCTATAATCAGCCTCAAACTCCTTTTTACGCATTGTTTTGGTTTGCTTTAAATCTGCATCAAACAATACTGTAGTTTGGTCTGGTCTAAATTCTTTATGCTCTATGTAGTAGTTTAATTGTTTTTCAACTTCTTCTTTTAAAGCTTCAATCATAAACTTAAAAGAATTCAAGTTTTTGATTTCGGTACGTGGATTTAAGTTGTAACTGTGATTTTTTCTCAATGAAACTGAAACATCCGACTTAAATTCACCTTTCTCCAAATTTGCTTCGGATATTTTTAAATTTTGAACAATCCTTTGGATGTATTGTGCATAGGTTGAGGCATCTTCTATATATCTTATACAAGGTTCAGTTACAATCTCGATTAAAGGTACACCAGCTTTGTTAAAATCGACTGATGATACTGTCTTTTCGTGCATTAATTTTGCAGCATCTTCCTCAATATGAACTTGCGTTAAATTTACTGTAAATTGAGATCCATCATTTCTGAAACAAGAAACTTGTCCATCAGGAATTACAGGATTATGAAACTGTGTAATCTGTATATTTTTAGGATTATCTGGATATTCGTAATGCTTACGATCCCAAGAAATCACCTCATTTTCAAAAGTAGATTTTACAGCTTTACCAAAATAGATTGCTTTGGTAATTGCTTCTTTATTGATTGATGGTAAAACCCCCATTTGCCCGGTACAAACTGAACATATATTTGTATTAGGATGTGTAGATTCTGTATTTGCACAAGAACAAAATAACTTGGTATTTGTGTTTAAACGAACATGAGTTTCTAAACCAATTATAAGTTCTAAATCGTATTTTTTTAATAAATCATTTAATTTCTCTAGCTCCATTATATCAAATCATTTAAGAAATTAGCGAATTGTAAAACCAAAGCATCATTGTTTTTTGCTGCAGAAATTTGCAAACCAGTTTCAGTTCCTTTTGGTATTGTTAACGTTGGTAATTGGCCTAAACTAAACCCAACAGTATAAGCATCAGATAAATACATTGCTAAAGGATCGTTTAAGCTGTTTCCAATTTTTGGAGGTGTATTTGGTGTTATTGGCGATAAGATAATATCAACTTCCTTAAAATCTTTTTTAAAATTATCTGAAATCTGATCTCTTAAATTAAGACCTTTTAAGTAAATTTCATCAGAAAAACCTTGAGATAAAACTTGGTTACCACCAACAATTCTTCTTTTAGATTCTTCAGAAAAGTTTTCTGAACGCGTAATAGAATACGTATGTTTTAAATTGTCACCTTCAATTCTTGCTCCGTAATTTGTGCCATCTAATCTGGATAAATTAGAGGCAGTTTCAGCCATTGCTAAAGTATAGTATGTAGAAACTAAAGTATCAGGTTCAAAAAAATCTAATTCTTTTACTTCAATTCCTTTTGCTTTTATTTTTTCTATGGATGATAAAAAATCAGCTTTAACATGAGCATCAATAGCATCACTTTCTATAAAGTTTTTAAAATAACCAATGGTTTTTATTTCATCAGTATTTAAAATGTTTTCTTCGGATATTTTTTCTGATTGATAAGTAGTTTGATCTTTTACATCTTTACCACTCATTACATTTAAAACGATTCTAATATCTTCTATTGATTTTGCAATTGGTCCAACACAATCTGTAGAAGATGCGTAAGCCATCAACCCAAAACGAGAAATTTTACCATAAGTAGGTTTTAATCCGAAGACATTATTATAACCTGCTGGCTGACGAATTGATCCTCCAGTATCTCCACCAATAGAAAAAACGGTGTAATCTTTGGCAACATTTACAGCAGAACCACCACTCGAACCTCCTGAAACTAAATCAGAATTAATGGCGTTTTTTACAGCACCAAAAATGGTATTTTCAGAAGATGAACCATGACCAAAAGCATCGCAATTTTCTTTTACTAAAGGAATTGCACCCGCATCTAATAATTTCTGAATCGCTGTTGCTGTATAAGCAGATTTGTAATTTTTTAGTAAATTAGAACTTGCAGTAGTGTAAGTTCCTTGAACCATATATACATCTTTAATTCCGAAAGGAATTCCTTCTAAAAGTCCAATTTCTTGTCCTCTTTCAATTTTGGCATCAACTTTTGCAGCCAATTCTAAGGCCATTTTATCTAACAAAGAATTTACAGAATTATAAGTATTTGATTTGAGTAAATCTAACCTGTCTTGCACCAGTTTTGTGCAAGTAAATTCCTTGGCCATCAATTGCTGATGGATTTTGTGTATTTGCGATTCCATTATTTATTCCTCAATTACTTTAGAAACTACTAAATAACCCTTCTTCTCTTTTGGAAAGTTCTCAATGATTATTTCTTTCTCTAAAGAGGAGCTATTTATCACTACATCTTCTCTTAAATCATCTACAGAAACAGCATTGTTATGATTTTTATTAAAGGCATTTGAATTATTCGCATTTGCATTTTTAATTACATCAAATAATTTATTTACAGCGTCAGATGGCTGTGCTCCTTTAATACTAGACAAAATGTCTACTGTCATAATTTTACTCATTTTCTTATAATTTAATACATAAAAAAAACCTCCCAACTAGGAAGGTTACATTAATATTTGAATAAACAACAACCTTCCTTTCCTATAAATTAGGATTAATGAAATTAAGATTGTTATTAATATTTCTCATAATTAGTATACTATTCTCGCAAATATATGTAGAATGAATGCTATAAAAATCCATTTTTATTAATTTTATTTAGGACTTATTGTTTTCATAATAATTTTAATTTTAAATATCAATCTGATAATAAATTTAAGAAAATGCACTAAAAATTTATAGTTAAATTAATAGCGCATTATTTTAATTCATTAAATTCAAATCCAACATAACTTTGGAACGGTAAATTAACAAACTATTGTGTTAATTATAAATGTTATTTTAAATATCAGTTATAAATTATCAGATAAATGTATATATTAGTTATGAAATGTAACCTTATGGTGTAAAATTATAACTTCTGCTTCAAATTGCTTAAATAATAAAAATACTTCACATATAATTTGCTCAAATAAAAAACCATTTTTACATTTGTATTATAATGATTAACAAACAAAACATATCTTGGTGGTGGAACTCTCTTAATTAATAAGTGAGACTATACCTATATGTAAAATATATTAAAAAGGCTTATCTCACGATAAGCCTTTTTCAATTCAATACAATGAAGAATATCAAATTTAAAACAATACATAAAACTAAAATTGCAGATACAATTACACCTGTTGGTTTGTACTTGCGTTTTAGAGATAAGTATGCAAATACTCTTTTATTAGAAAGCTCAGATTATCATAGTAAAGACGAAAGTTTTACATTTATAGCCATTGAGCCTGCAGTTTCTATAAAGGCAGAAAATCATCATTTAAGTTTTTCTCATAAAAATGTAGAAATAGATAATAAAAAAATTGGTAGAAATTTTAACCAAATATTTGAAGAGTATAGTAAAAGAATTGAGTTAGATTGTCCTGCAGAATTAAAATCATTTAATGGTTTGTATGGTTACACTACCTATGATTCTGTTCAGTATTTTGAGAATATAGAACTGACAGTCGATGAAGCTCCTTCTGCAATTCCTTTACTACAATACAGTTTTTATAGATTTATTATTGCTATCAATCATTTTAATGACGAAATGACTTTAATAGAAAATATTGAAGAAGGTACTGAATCTAGAATTAAAGAAATTCAAACATTAATAGATGCACAAGCTTTTAACACACATCAATTCGATATTGTAGGGGAAGAAACTTCTAATGTTAAAGGTGAAGAGTTTATTGACTATGTAAAGAAAGCAAAAGCACATTGTAAAAGAGGAGATGTTTTTCAGTTGGTTTTATCACGTCAATTTCAACAAAAATTTAAAGGAGATGAGTTTAATGTATACAGAGCTTTGCGTTCTATAAATCCATCACCTTATTTATTCTATTTCGATTATGGTTCTTTTAAATTAATGGGTTCTTCACCAGAAGCACAGATAAAAATTGCTGCAGGTAAAGCAACCATTAATCCTATTGCAGGTACTTTTAGAAGAACAGGAGATATGGCTAAAGATATTCAGTTAGGCAAAAAGCTTTCTGAAGATAAAAAAGAAACTGCAGAGCATGTAATGTTAGTAGATTTAGCTAGAAATGATTTAAGTAAACATGCAGATCAAGTAGAAGTAGAGGTCTTTAAAGAAGTGCAATATTTTAGTCATGTTATTCACTTAGTTTCGACTGTAACAGGACAGTTAAAAGGGAATCCAATAGAAATTGTAGGTGATACATTTCCTGCAGGTACTTTAAGTGGTGCGCCAAAATATAAGGCAATGCAATTAATTGATACTTATGAAAATCAATCTAGAGGATTTTATGGAGGTGCAGTTGGTATTATCGGTTTAGATGGTTCTGTAAATTTAGCCATTGCAATACGTTCTTTTGTGAGCAAAAATAAAACGTTGTATTATCAAGCAGGAGCAGGAATCGTAATTCACTCAGATGAAGAAAAAGAATTACAAGAAGTAAATAATAAGTTAGCAGCTTTGAAAAAAGCATTAATTCTAGCAGAAAAAATTTAAAACTAGTTTTTAAAATGAAAATATTAATAATAGATAACTACGATTCATTCACCTACAACTTAGTTCACATGGTTGAAGAAATTACGGGTACTTTTCCTGCAGTTTTTAGAAACGATGAAATAAGTATTAATCAAGTTGGTGAATTTGATTTAATTATGCTTTCTCCTGGTCCTGGAATTCCAGATGAAGCAGGCATTTTAAAAGAAGTTATTAAAATGTATGCAGGTGTAAAACCTATATTTGGTGTTTGTCTTGGTTTACAGGCAATTACTGAAGTTTTTGGAGGTAAAATTATCAATCTAAATGATGTGTATCATGGAGTAGCAACAGAAATGAAGGTTACAGATGATAGTGCTGTAATTTTTAAAGATATTCCAGCAACATTTTTAGCTGCACGTTATCATTCTTGGGCAGCAACAGATGAAGGTTTTCCAAATGAATTAAAAGTTACAGCTAGAGATGAAGAAGGATTAATTCAGGCTATTGAGCATGTTGCTTATCCAATATCTGCAGTTCAATTTCATCCAGAATCTATTTTAACAGATGTTGGTAAACAGTTGGTGACTAATTTTATAAATGCAAATTCATAATGAAAGCAATTTTAAATAAATTATACAATCATGAAAGGTTAACCAAATCTGAAGCAAAACAAATTTTAAAAGACATTGCTTTAGAGAAATATAATGATGCGCATTTAGCTTCATTTATGACTGTTTTTATGATGAGACCAATTACAGTTGATGAACTTGCTGGTTTTAGAGATGCTTTAAAAGAATTAGCCATAAAAATAGACTTATCTGATTTTAATACCATAGATATTGTTGGTACTGGTGGAGATGGAAAAGATACCTTTAACATATCTACGTTAACTTCTTTTATTGTTGCAGGTACAGGTCAAAAAGTTGCAAAACATGGCAACTATTCTGTATCTTCTCAATCAGGTTCATCAGATATGTTAGCCAGTTTTGGGTATGAATTTACAAATGATGAAAACACACTTAAAAATCATTTAGATAAAGCCAATATTTGTTTTTTACATGCGCCTAAATTTCACCCAGCAATGAAAGCTGTTGGCCCTACAAGAAAAGCGTTAAAATTAAAAACATTTTTTAATATTCTTGGCCCCTTGGTAAATCCAAGTTCTCCTAAAAATCATATGTTAGGAACCTTTAACCAAGAGGTTGCACGTTTGTATAATTATATTCTGCAAGATGAAGATATTAATTATGGTATTATTCACGCTTTAGATGGCTATGATGAAATTTCGCTTACAAGCGGATTTAAAATGTTTACCAAAAAAGGAGAGCAATTAATAAATCCAGAAGATATAGGTCAAAAACGAATACAACAATCTGAAATTTTTGGAGGAAACTCTGTGGCTGATGCAGCAAAGATTTTTAAGACAATTTTAGAGGGTGAAGGTACAGAAGCTCAAAATAATGTAGTACTTACTAATGCTGCTTTTGCACTAAAAATTGTAGATGATAAAAAAGCATTTAGTGTAGCATTTGAAGAGGCTAAGGATTCATTATTTGGAGGAAATGCAAAAGTTTGCTTAAAAAAACTAGTTCAATGTTAAAGATAGAATACTCTTTTTGGGAGGTACAATAATAAAAATAGGAGATTAATAAAATGACAATTTTAGATAAAATAATAGCATTTAAAAAGAAGGAAGTTGCAAAAATTAAAGCAGATGTACCTCTTAAAAAATTAGTAGAAAGTCCTAAGTTTAAAAGAACACCAATTTCATTAAAGAATTCTCTATTAGAAGTAGGTTCAACAGGAATAATTGCAGAGTTTAAACGTCAATCCCCTTCTAAAGGAATTATTAATGATAAAGCAACAATTGTTGAGGTTACAAACGGGTATTTAGATGCAAACGTAGCTGCACAATCTATTTTAACTGACACTTCTTTCTTTGGAGGAACAATGACTGATGTTATGGAGGCAAGAATAATCAATCAAACAAAACCAATTCTAAGAAAAGATTTTGTGGTTGATGGTTTTCAAATTGTGGAAGCAAAAGCCATTGGAGCAGATGTAATTTTATTAATAGCTTCTTGTTTAACATCAGAAGAACTAAAAAATTATGGAAACTTGGCTACAGATCTAGGTTTAGAGGTTTTATATGAAGTACATACACAAGAAGATTTAGATAAAATTTCTGATTTAAATAATAAAATTATCGGAATTAATAACCGTAATTTAAAAACATTTGAGGTTGATTTAGATCATTCAATAAAATTGGCAAATCAAATTCCAGATACATGTATTAAAGTTTCAGAAAGCGGAATTTCTGACCCTAGAATTATTACTGGTTTAAAAGAATATGGTTTTCAAGGATTTTTAATAGGAGAAAATTTTATGAAAACTGATAATCCAGGAGAAGCTTGTCAAGATTTTATAAATCAAATTAAGTAATGGAAAGAGTTTGTTTAGATCCTATTTTACCTCAAAATCCTAAAATTTTTATTTTGGGAACTAAGCCTGGGAATCTAGAATTAACAAAACAAGAATATTACGCAAACAATGGAAATTCATTTTGGAAGATTATTTATGAATTAACAGAAGAAATTTTAAGTAAAAATTACGCACAAAGAATAGATGTACTAAAAAGAAATCATATTGCAGTTTGGGATATTGTTCAGTACGGAGAACGTGTAAGGCCTGGTGCTCAAAATGTTAAAAATGAATTTCCAAATCCAATACACGAAATTATTAAAATGTATCCTTCAGTAAAGCAAATTATTTTTAACGGTCAGAAGGCACATGATTTGTATCAAAAGCATTTTACAGAAATAAAAGGATTACTTTACGATGTAGTTTTATCTACGAGTCCTGCAAATACAAGATTTTCATTTAAAGAAAAATTAAACAATTGGAAAGATAAATTAATATGAAGCTAAAAGTTTGTGGAATGAAATATGTAGAAAATATTCAGCAAGTAGCTGAATTACAGCCTGATTATTTGGGCTTTATTTTCTATGAAAAATCAAAAAGAAATTTTGAAGGAATTATTCCAGACTTTTCGAATACAATAAAAAAAACAGGTGTTTTTGTAAATGAACATATAGAAATTGTAATTTCATTAATAGAAGAATATAGGTTAGATGCTATACAGTTGCATGGAGATGAATCTGTAGCTTACGTAACAGAGTTAAAACAGCACTTATCAGAGAGAAGAAAATTATTTATTGAAGAAAATAAGTCTATTAAAAAGAGAAAAAACCAGCATTATATTTCAAAAAATAAGATTGAAATTATAAAGGTTTTTGGAATTAAAGATTCCTTTAATTTTGATGTTTTAGAACCTTATTTAGATGTTGTAGATTATTTTTTATTTGATACAAAAGGAAAGGAAAGAGGAGGGAATGGAACTCAATTTGATTGGTCTATTTTAAATAATTACCCTTTTAATAAATCTTTCTTTCTAAGTGGAGGTATAGGTTTAGAAGATGTGGAAGAGGTTAAGAAAATTCAAAAATTAGGGTTACCTATATATGCATTAGATGTAAACAGTAGATTTGAAAGTAAGCCAGGTGTTAAAATAATAGAAGAATTAGAAAAGTTTAAAAAAGAAGTATTTGTATAATCACCTATAAGTTGATTTTACATAATAATCGATTACAAAATATAGAATTATGAAATCAAAATTTCACCCAGACAAAAATGGATATTTTGGACAATTTGGAGGAGCTTTTATCCCTGAACTGTTGCATCCAAATGTGAAGGAGTTAGAAGATAATTATATTCAAATTATCGAATCTAAAGAATTTCAAGACGAATACAAATCGCTTTTAAAAGACTTTGTGGGCAGACCTACACCTTTGTATTTGGCAAAAACTTTATCAGAAAAATATGGAGCTCATATTTATTTAAAGCGAGAAGATTTATGTCATACAGGAGCTCATAAAGTAAACAATACAGTTGGTCAAATTTTAATTGCTAAAAAATTAGGTAAAACTAAAATTATAGCAGAAACAGGTGCAGGTCAGCATGGAGTAGCAACAGCTACAGTTTGTGCATTAATGGGCTTAGAATGTACTGTTTTTATGGGCGAGAAAGATATTGTTCGTCAAGCACCAAATGTTGCTCGTATGAAAATGTTAGGAGCCAAAATTGTACCTGCAACTTCTGGTTCTAAAACGTTAAAAGATGCTACTAATGAAGCCATTCGTTATTGGATTCAAAACCCAGAAACTTTCTATTTAATTGGTTCTGTTGTAGGTCCACATCCACATCCAGATATGGTTGCACGTTTGCAGGCTATTATTTCTGAAGAAATGAAATGGCAGTTAAAAGAAAAAACAGGTAAAGAAGATCCAGATACAATTATAGCTTGTGTTGGTGGTGGTTCTAATGCTGCTGGTGCTTTCTATCATTATTTTGATGATGAAAATGTAGAATTAATTGCTGTTGAAGCTGCAGGTTTAGGTGTAAATTCAGGTGAAAGTGCAGCAACTTCTCAATTGGGTGAAGTTGGTATTATACATGGTTCTAAAACCATTCTAATGCAAGATGATTATGGGCAAATTGTAGAGCCTTATTCTATTTCTGCAGGGTTAGATTATCCTGGTGTTGGGCCTTTGCACGCTTATTTGTATGAGAGTGGAAGAGCTAAATTTATGAATGCAACAGACAAGGAAGCTTTGGCTGCTGGTTTCGAATTAACGAAGTTAGAAGGTATTATTCCTGCTTTAGAAACTGCGCACGCTCTAGCTGTTTTACCTAAAATAGATTTTAAGAAAGATCAAGTAGTCGTGATTAATTTATCTGGAAGAGGAGATAAGGATTTAGAGACATTTATTCAACATTTAGAAGATTAAGCATGAATTCAATTCAAAAAATATTCAAACAGAAAGATCAAAATTTGTTATCAATTTATTTTACTTGTGGTTATCCAAAGTTAAATGATACCAATAAAGTTATTAAATCTTTAGAAGCTAATAATGTCGATTTTATTGAGGTAGGTTTACCTTACTCAGATCCTTTAGCAGATGGGCCAACCATACAAGATAGTAGTCAGCAAGCTTTAAAAAATGGAATTAATTTAGATGTTGTCTTTGAGCAATTAATGGAGATTAAAGATGCCAATAAAACTCCTTTAGTTTTAATGGGTTATTTAAATCAAATGCTTAAATATGGAGAGGATAAGTTTTGTGAAAAAGTTGTAGAATGTGGAATAGATACTTTAATCATTCCTGATTTACCAATGGTAGAGTTCGAAAACCATTATCAGGAATTGTTTAATAAATATGGGTTAACAAGCGTTTTTTTAATTACACCTCATACTTCAAAAGAACGTATCTATAAGATAGATAATTATACCAATGCTTTTATTTATGTAGTTGCCTCTGCATCTATTACAGGTGCAAAAGGCGAAATTTCTAACCAGCAAATTGCCTACTTTGAAAGAATAAAAGCGATGAACTTAAAAAGTAAGTTAATAATTGGTTTTGGTATATCTGATAACAATACTTTTACTACAGCATGTTCCTATGCTAATGGAGCTATTATTGGTTCTGCTTTTATAAAAAGTTTAAAACAATCTGGAATTTCAGGTATTGAATCATTTATCTCAGGAATTAGGTAACCCTTAATAACTGATATAAAAAAAGCGATGTTTTTAACATCGCTTTTTTTTAATTTATCATTGTGGTTACTTCTATCACACCATTGGCGCCTCTTAGACCATAAATAGAAGTTTCAGGTCCTTTTAAGACTTTTACATTTCTTATAGTTGTTGGAACAATATCTCCAAAGGTATCATTATCTACTGGAACACCATTTAGAACAAGTAAGGGATCTCTACCTCCATTCCAGGAAGCTGTTCCTCTAACACGAATTACATTAGTTGTTGAAATATTTAAACCAGCAACTTTACCTCTTAAGTAATCATAAATATCTCTAAATTGTATTGGATCTGCGATTTTTGTGTTTCGATCTCCAGTAACGAAACTTTTATCATTATCATCACTAGTAATGTTAATAATCATAGATTTTTGTCCATTGTAAGCTACTTTTTTTGCTCCAATTAAAGGAGAAAAAGCAGTAATTTCTTTAGGTGCTTTATCTAATTTTATTTTAAAGTAACCGGCTTTATTTGCTACTCTCCTTTGTTTTTTATTATCAATCAAAATAATAGCTCCAGGAACTGCTTTATTTTTTGAATCTTTTATTAATAGAGTTAGTTTTATTTTTTCTTGTGCAGAAAAGTTAGTTGTAAAAATAAATACAACTAAAATAATTAGATTTTTAAATAGTTTCATACAGTTTTTATTTTTAAAGTAGCATCAATAATAATGCCAGTATATTATGTGTATTTTAATAAAAATAACGAAAATAAATTAGTTTATCCTTATTAAATAAGGTTTTAACTATTTGGCTTGGTACACTTTTTTACCATTTAGAAAAGTTGCAATAGCAGTTGTAGTTGGTAATTCTGTTTCATTTACTGTCATGATGTCTTGATTTAAAATTACAAAATCTGCAAATTTACCTATTTCAATACTTCCTTTTTCATCCTCTTCAAAATTTGAATAAGCAGCCCAAAGCGTCATTCCTTTTAAAGTTTCTTCTCTAGAAAGTGCATTTTCCATTTGAAAACCATTCTCAGGATAGTTATTTAAATCTTTACGAGCTACAGAAGCATAAAAAGTATAAAAAGGGTTAACTTTTTCTACTGGAAAATCTGTACCTAGAGCTACTTTACCGTAATTGTTTAGTAAATCTTTAAAGGCATAAGCACCTTTCATTCTTTCCTTACCAACTCTGTCTGTAGCCCAATACATGTCTGAGGTTGCATGTGTAGGTTGAACTGACGGTAATATATTATCGAAATTTTTAAAATCTTCTGGACTTATAATTTGTGCATGTTCTATTCTCCAACGTCTGTTTTTTTTATTTTTTAAAACATCTTTATACGTCTTTACTAACCAAGTATTAGCAGAATCGCCTATTGCATGAGTGTTCATTTGAAATTTAGACGCAGCAATTTGTCTAGCAATTTCTTGATATCTTTCTGGTGAATATATTAAAGCCCCATAATGATTATCTCTATCTGAATACGATTTTCTCATAGCAGCACCTCTAGAACCTAACGCGCCATCACCATAAACTTTAAAAGATCTTACATTCAGGTAGTCTGTTTTATAAGTTCCTTTATTTAAATAGTAATCAATTTGTTCTTGTTTATCACCAGAAACCATGGCGTAAATTCTCATTTTTAACGCTTTGCTGTTTTGCAATTCATCAATAAGTTCTATGGTATTCCTGTCTAAACCAGCATCATCTACAGTGGTTAATCCATAAGAAAAACAAATGTCTTGCGCATCTAATAAACCTTTAATTGCAACTTCTTTAGAAACTGAGGGTTGCTTAATAAAATCCATAGCAGCATCTATTAAAACACCTGTAATTTTACCATCCTTTTTAATGATTTCTCCTCCAGAAACTTCTGTTTCATTTGTAATTCCTGTTAAGTCTAAGGCAGCCTGATTTACTAATAATGCATGACCATCAACTCTAGTTACTGCAACAGGTGTTGAAGGAAATAGCGCATCTAATTTATTTTTAGTTGGAAATTCTTTTATTTCCCAATCATTTTGATCCCAACCACGACCTGTAATATAGGTAGTGTTTTTTTCTTTTTGAAACGCTACTAACTTTTGTAGTACATCATCATAACTAGTTGTGCCCTCTAAATCTACTTTTTGTTGTTGTAAACCCATTCTGTAAAAGTGACAATGAGCATCAATTAAGCCAGGAACAATAGTTTGGTTCTTGGCATCTAATACATTTTCTGATTGGTATTTTTCTTCAATTTCTGAAATAGTACCAACAGCAATAAATTTACCATCTTTAATCGCAAAAGCTTCTGCATTATCAAAAGATGAATTTACTGTGTAGGCATTTGCATTTACAACAATTAAATCTGCTTGCTCTTTTTGACAAGAGGTAATTAAAAGTATAAAAATAAAAATTGGGTATAAATTTTTCATTTGATTTAAATTAAGCGTAGATATAAATTAAATAAGCACCGTAAATCAGAACAAATTGAAATGGTATTCTTACTATTGCTATAGTTTTTGAACCAATAGCTGGTCTTTTTTTAGTAATATCCCAAAAATGTATGGGTAAAAAAAAAATCAATAAAAAGATAATTCCTAAAGCTGCAATTTTTTGTGTTTGAGGAAAAAACACACCTAAACCTAACACCAGTTCAATAAGGCCAATACTATAATTTACTAGTTTTTTTGGAAAGATATCAGGTATAAAATGTTTAAATATGTTTGGTTTAATAATATGCATAATTCCTGCATATGAGAAAAATCCACCGAAAATTATTTTTAATATTACGATTACTACATCCATCTGATTATAATTTTACTGGTGTATCTCCATAAAGATATTTATCCATCAAATAAACAATACTGGCCATAGATGCACTACCTAATTCTAACTCTCTTTTGTTTACTTTATCAAAAGTATCTCTGCTTGTGTGATGATAATCGAAATAACGTTGTGAATCGGGTCTGTAACCTACTAAAGTTACATTTTCATCTTTTAAATGGCTAATATCTGCACCAGATCCTCCTTTTTCTATATCATGCAAACCATAAGGAGATAGAAGCTTTTTCCAACTTTGTAAAAGGCTTGTATTTGCTTTATTTGCATCTATTGAAAAACCTCTTGGTGTATGCCCACCAGCATCAGATTCTAGCCCGCCAATATGAATCTCTTTATTTAAAGTAGCTAATTCAGCATATTTTTTAGCTCCCCTAGTGCCATTTTCTTCGTTCATAAAAAACACGATACGAATTGTGTTTTTAGGTTTTATATTATTGTTTTTAAATAGATAAGCTACTTCTAATGATTGCACAACACCTGTTCCATCATCATGTGCACCTTCTCCCAAATCCCAAGAATCTAAATGACCTCCAACTACAAAAATATTTTCTGGTGTTTCACTACCTCTAATTTCACCGACTACATTAAAAGAGGGTGCATCAGGTAATGTTTCACAATTTTGCTTGAAATAGAATTTTAAATTAGGGTTTGAAGTTAAATCTTTACTCAAATTTTCTGCAGCAAGAGAGCTAATTGCAGCTGCAGGTATTTGTTGTTCTGCAGGTAAATCTCCATAACTCATAGTTCCTGTATGAGGAAAATCGTCTATTGAGTTGGTCATAGATCTTACAATAACACCTTTTGCTCCATATTTACCACAAATTGCAGCTCCTCTAACTCTTTGGTCTACACAACCACCATAAGCTTTAAATGTATGGATTAAGGTATTGTCAAAAGGTCTATTAAAGAAGACTATTTTATCTTTCATTTTATCTCCTAAAGCTTCTGCTTCCTCTAAGCTTTTAACCTCTATAACTTCTGCCAAAACTCCAGAATTTGGTGTTGCTACAGAAAAGCCTAAAGCACAAATAGCTACATTTTTTTGAATACCATTTGTTGTGTAGGTAGCAATTTCTTTTTCACCTCTAACCCAATGAGGAACCATAACAGGTTGCAACCAAACTGAATCTAAACCTACTTCATTCATTATTTTTTCTCCCCATTCAACAGCCATTTTCGCTTCTGGAGAGCCAGATAATCTACCGCCAATTTTTTGTGTTAAATCTCTTAACCATTCATAAGATTTACCATTTGTTAATGCTGCATTAAATAAGGTCTTAATATGGGTTGAATCTGATTTTTCTTCAGCAGTTAATTGATTGTTATCTATTGGTTTTACTTGTTTTTCATTACAAGAAATTATCAAAACAGATAGAAAAATAAAGAAAAGAATTTTTTTCATTTTGTAGTTTTTTATTTACTCTATAAAATTACAAAAATCAAAATTGATAATGAGAACAATTAAAAGTATTATATGAGATTTTAATTATTTATTTAGAAATCGAATTTATAAATTATTCCTCCTAAAATTTGAAAACCTTGTACATTAAAGTTGGTAAATTTTTGATAATTGTTGTTTAAAACGTTGTTTAATTTTAAGAAGGTAGAGAACTTGTCAGAGAAGTGATACCCACCATTTAAATTTACATCTACAAAAGAATTTAGTGTTTGCGAACCACTTATATTAAAAGATGAGCCGGAATAAAAGACATCTTTACGTTCACCTACAAAAAATATGTTTGTATGAGCATACCATTTGTTGGTTTTGTATTTTGCATTGAAAGATGTTTGAAGGTTAGGTAAGTTCCATGTTTCAGCTTCTGTTGTAGATTCGAAATTATCAAATTGAAAACTAAAAGAAAGTGTTAATTTTTTAGATAGATCATACTTTAACTCAGCTGCAAGAGAAATGGTTTTAACATCATCATAAACTAAAGAAAATGAATTACCATATTCATAACCTTTAAAAAGAATTCCATTGCTACCATTATTTGCTCCATTAGATTTTGAGTAGTTCTTTATAAATAATGCCTTGTCTTCTTCTTCTTTAACAGTTACAGATAAATTATAGTTTAAACTTTTATTGATAACTCCATTAAAACCTAAAAAAGCGTTGTATTTTTCATTAGTTTGCGTAATGAATTGAGTTGGACTTATAAACGGATTTTCATCAGAAAATTGTTTGTAAGTATTCGTGTTTAAACCTCCGAAAACACCAGCGTATACTGTAAATATATCTTTTATAATCGGTGTTTGAATTTGTATATCTGGATACACTAAAAAGTGATTCACTTTATTTTCTGTATCAAAGGCAGTAAAAAAATTAAAGCCTATTTTTAATGCAAAATCACCAAAGGTAGCATTGTATTCAGGGTTTATTTTAGCAGTAAATAACGAATAATCTATGGTATTTGAATTGGTAAATTCACTTGCAAATGAACCTCCTAAATATTCTAATCCTGTTTTTACTTGTAAATTATTTAGACTGGGACTCACAAAATCTAATGGTAAATTGAAATCAGTATTTAAATTAAATAAATACTCAGAGCTGCTATAACCATCTGCAAAATAGGCGAAAGAAAGCTGACTGTTGGTTATATATGCATCTATGAAATCAAGATTACCTAACAAATTAAAGTAATTATAAGTTTGACTTTCATTTATATTGTTAGTTGCTGTTTCAGTAAATGTAGTTTCATCAATACCATACCAATTGTAGATACTTCTTTCTCCATTCAGATTGATGGTCCAATCAAAATACCGTTCTTCTTTTTTGTAAAATAAAGACGCATTTAAATTGCTGAAATCGCTATTTAGTTTTGTGTTTTCGATATTATCTAATGAGCCTGTGTATTTAGTAGATAATCCGAATTCACTTTGAAAACGTGTGTAATCATGTAGGTAAGTTTCTACATATGGAGAATTAAAGTTTCCATAACCTAAAGCTAAAAAGTTGTTATAAATGCGTTCTTTTACACCAACATCAATACTTTTTGCAACACCACTTTTTGGAATAAAAGTAGAAGCAACTGGAGCTGAGAAAATGGTGTAAGAAAGTTGCTTTCTTTTACTTTTTGATGATAGCTTTATAGTTGGGTTTTGTTTTGTTTTATTAGCATCTGCAATTTTAGGATTATATACGGTAACTACTTCTACAATCTCTGTTTTTACAGTATCTATTTTACTATTTTTTTTAACTGGTTTTTTACTTTGAGCAATAGAACTAAATACTCCTAAAACCACTGCAAATATGAATAAACATTTTTTCATTATTATTTGTTTTTAGGAGTTACAGAATTGTTTGTTTTAGCTTCATTTTCTTTTATGGTTTTCAATTCTTGTTTAGCTTCAATTACAATATCCTCAAACTGACCAAAGTTTTTAATAATATTTTCTAAAATAAAAGTAGCCTGATAGGCATCTTCTAAACTATAGTAATTCTTAGCCATAATAATGTAGCTTTTTACTCCCCAATATTTGTAATTACTATAATTAGCAATAAGTTCTTGAATAATTTTTGTGGAATTTTCAAACTGTTTTTCAGCATTTAAAAAGTAGGATTTATAATACAGTGTTTCTGCCTTTAATTCACCTTCAGCAGTTTGTTCTATGGTGTTAAAATACTTTTTTGCAGTTATAAAATCCTCTGTTTTAAACGCAGTTCTTGCAATAATGGTTTTAGCATCTAAAATTACTTCATTATCTAATTTATCTTTAGATAACACCTTTTTTGCATAGTTTAAAGCTGCTTCGTTTCGGTTTAAGTTTGCATAACCCATCATTAAATTACTTTGGGTAAATAAAATATTTTCAGAACTGTAAGCTTCTTGTTCTAAACGCAATAAATACGGTTCAGCATCATTAAAATTACTTTCTTGTAAATAGATTAGAGATAGTTTTGCTAATGCATCTTCACTAAATTCGGTTTGTCCTGCTTCTAAAACTCTCTTGTACTCATCTATGGATTGATTATATAATGCTTCTTTAAATAATATATCAGCCAAATAGTAATTAGCTTTTAAACTATTTTTTCCTTTTGGGAAATTTCTTAAGTATTTTTTTAAACTTAGAATACCACCTTCATTTTTACCTTCAAAATATTTGCGTTCTGCAATTATGAAGGTTGAGTTTTCTAATTCAGAGTCTAATACTTCTATGAAATTTAATGTCTTAGTCCAAGCTATAAATTCATTGAGTTTATCTTCATCTACATAAATATTCTTTGCATTTCTAACTGCTTCTAAAGCATCAGAACAATTGGGGTAATCTTTTGCTACCTTTTTAAAGTTTTTTAATGCTAATGAGTTTTTATTTTGATTATAATATAAGAGTCCTTCACGAACTAAAGCTCTAGGAATAAATATACTTTTAGGATATTTTTCTAATAACCTATTGTAAGCTAGATGTGCCTTTTCATTGCTATTAAGTTTTGTATAAGTAATTGCCAATTGAAATAATGCATCATCTTTTAAAGAAGAAATTTGGTAGTTGTTAATCACCTTTATTAAAGCATTAACTTTTGATTCGTTGTTATTTTGAAAGCCATAACTCATACCTATTTGATACATGGCATAATCTGCATCTAATCCAGAATTGTCTACAATAACTGTATAAGCTATGATGGCTTTACTGTAATTTCTAATCGCAAAATAACTATCTCCTAAACGTAAATAAGTATCATCAATAATGGTTTGATCAATATTTTTTTTAGTTAAAAACTGATTAAATGTTAAGGCTGCTTTATCATAATCTTTTAACTTAAAATGACAATAAGCAATATTATATTCCAATAAAGAAAACTCAGCTTTATTTAAACTTCTTAGATTGTTGTTTAAGTTTATAAATTTAGAAAGAGCTTCATCATAATTTTCTAAACGATATAAAGTTTCTGCTTCCCAATAACCAGCTTTTTTACTTATCTCATTAGTTTTAGATTTTTTTGCAGTTGTAAAATAACTTAATGCTTCAGCTATTTTTTTCTCATTAAATAATTGTATTCCTCTGTATAAAGAAACTTCTAAACTTAGGTTTATATTTTCGTTGGTTTTTTTCTTCTTTAAATAGTCTAAAGCACCTTTATAATCATTTTGATGAATAAAAGAAGAAACAACCAATTCATTAATTTTTGTATATGATTTAGAGTTAGGATACGCTTTTAAATAATTCTGTAAAACATCAGAAACATTCTCAAAAGGATTCCCTTCTTCATAACTAAGCTTTGCATAATTTAAAGCTGCATCTTCTTTAATGCTTAAATTGTAGCTCATTTCACTTGCAGTTTTAAATGCATTTAGCGCTTCATTTTTCTTTTCTAAGTTTAAGTAACATTCAGCCAAGTGATAATAAGCATTTTGTGCTACTGCATTCTGCTGATCTATAATTTTATTAAAGTAACTAACAGCGTTTATAAAATCGTTTTGTTTATAGAAAGCATAACCTAACTGATAATAATCAGTATTATTCCATTTACCACTTTTACCTTTATAAGCCCTTAAATAGGGTATAGCTTCTTTGTAATTATTTAGGTTAAAATAACTTTCACCAATAATTTTTGAAATCTCTGAAGCCTCTTTTCTTTTAGCCGTTTTTAAAAGCTCTTTCCCCACTTTTATACATCTTTCAAAACTACCAGCCTTAAAACTGATGTCTAATAGATAGTAAGATATCTCTGCCTTGTAAGAGTCATTATCTGCAATTTCTTTTAAGGTAGATTCAGCAATACCATAATCTTCTAGTTTATAAGAAATATATCCATAGTAATATCTAGAATCATTACCATATTTGGCATCATTAATTAAAGGTAAAAACTTGTCTTTGGCTAAGTCTAAACGCTTAGCAACTAGCAAACCATACCCCATTTTAAAGTTGATTTCTTTCTGGCTTTTTTTAGATAGCCCTTCTAAATTTACTTTTTGATACCACTTTAATGCATGAGCTGCTTTTTTGTTGGCAAAATAGTAGTTACCAACATTAAAAAAAGCTTTATTTTTTTTATTGCTTGCAGGGTAGTTTTCTACAAAAGTCAATACTTTTTTGTCTGCATCTGTTTGATTTAGTTTGATACCACACATTGCATTGTAATAACTTGCATCTGCCATTAAATTACTTTTAGGATATGAGCTATTTTCTACAATAGTAAAGATTTTTTGTGCTGCTCTATAAGCCTTATTTTGGTAAAGTTCTAAACCTGAATTAAAATCGGATGTTGCATTTGTATGCATCACAGATTGTTGTGAAAATAAACAAAATGGTATATTTAATAAAATTAACCACAAACCCTGTTTTGCTATATATTTAATTCTCATACAAATGTTTTTGATACATATAAATAACGTAAATTTCTTTAAAATGTTGGCGCATTAAATTAAAATGACAAAAATTATTATCAAAAATAAGAATACTTCTAAATTCTTGTTATAAAATCAGAAGAAACTTATAAGTTTGTATAAACGACTATTTTTATGGAAAAAAAAGTACTCCAATTAGAAAATGCAGATATTTATCAAAGAGATAATTTGGTATTATCAAATGTTAATTTAACAATTAACAAAGGCGATTTTTATTACATGATTGGTAAAACAGGAAGTGGAAAAAGTAGTCTATTGAAAACGCTTTATGGAGATTTACGACTACAAAAAGGAACAGGAACTATTGTAGATTTTGATTTAAAAAAGTTAAAAGAAAAAGAAATTCCATTTTTAAGAAGAAAAATTGGTATCGTTTTTCAGGATTTTAAATTGCTAAATGATAGATCTGTTTTCGATAACCTAGCTTTCGTTTTAAAGGCAACAGGATGGAAAAATAAAGATGAAATTAAAGCAAAAATTAATGAGGTGTTAGACAAAGTAGGTATGCAATCTCAATATTATAAAAATACTTTTGAGCTTTCTGGTGGAGAGCAGCAAAGAGTTTCCATTGCAAGAGCTCTTTTAAACGATCCTGAGTTAATCTTAGCAGACGAGCCTACTGGTAACTTAGATCCAAAAACTTCTTTAGAAGTTATGGAACTTTTAAATGAGATTCATAAAAGTGGAAAAACCATACTAATGGCAACCCATGACTATCAATTAATAGTTAAATTTAAACATAAAACACTTAAAGTAGAGGCAGGAGAGCTTTTTGAGATTTCACATTAAACAAGAATCTAATAAATTTATTTTTTTTGACTAGAAAAACTATTTTTGTTGCAGTAACTAACGATGTTTCCACAGATTATCGAGTACATAAGGTATGTAATTACTTAGTAAGTAGAGGTTATATTGTAACTGTTTACGGTAGAGTTTTACCAAATACAATCCCTGTACAAAGGGATTACCACATTATTAGAAAGAAACATTGGTTTCAAGAAAATTTTTTGTTTTACGCAGAATTTAACATACGTCTCTTTTTTGCCTTATTATTTACAAAAACTGAAGTTATTCTTGCTAATGATTTAGATACTTTACCCGCTTGTTTTTTTGCAAGCCGCTTAAAAAAAGTATCCCTGGTTTATGATAGTCATGAACTTTTCTCTGAAGGTCCTGAGTTGCAAGGAAGAAAATTAGTACAAAGTTTTTGGAGAAACTTAGAAGACTATTTTTTGCCTAAAATAGATAAATCATATACTGTAAGTCAGTCTATTGTTAATTTTTACAATACAAAATATAAAAACAAAATGGGTTTAGTAAGAAATATTCCATTACAAGAAGATTTCTTAAAAACTGAAGAGGTGCAGTTTCCTACAGCACAAAAAACTATTTTGTATCAGGGTGTATTAAATCCAGGTAGAGGTTTAAAAAAAATGATAAAAGCATTGCATTTTTTAGAAGATTTCGATTTAGTAATTATTGGATATGGTAAAGTAGAGCAGGAGCTTAAAGAGTTTGTTTTACAACAAAACATGCAGCATAGAGTTCACTTTTTAGGAAGAATTGCTAGAGAAAAACTTTTTAACTATACAAAAAAAGCTACTTTAGGAATGGTTTTAGAAGAACCTTTAGGTTTAAGTTTTACGTATGCATTGCCTAATAAATTATTTGATTATATACATGCAGAATTGCCAATAATAGCTGGGAAACTTCCAGAGGTAGTTCGTATTATAAAAAAACATAAAGTAGGTGTTATTGTAGAAGATTATTCGCCAAAAACAATTGCAAAAGCAATAAAAGACCTTGTCGCTAATAAACCCCTGTTATTGCAGATAAAAGAAAATCAACAAAAAGCAAAAGCTGAGTTATGTTGGGAAAAAGAGCAATTACAATTAGCAAAATATTTTTAATATCATAACTAAATGGCTCCTCCAATAGTATCTATAATTATTCCAGTATTTGAAAATCTTTTAGGTTTAAAGAAATCTATTGATAGTATTCAACAACAAGATTTTAAAGATTATGAAGTTTGGATTTTAGATGGAGGCTCTTCTTTAGACACTCAAAATTACCTTAGTAACTTAGAAAAGCCATTTTATTATCAGTCTAGAGTAGATGAAGGAATTTATGATGCTATGAATAAAGGAATTCAATTAGCAAAAGGAGATTGGTTATATTTTTTAGGCTCTGGTGATGTTTTTAATACTTCGACTGTATTGATGTCAATTTTTTCAATTAAAAAAAATATAAAAAATGAAATTATTGCAGGAAAAGTACGTTATGAAGGTATTAAAAATCCATTTATATTGAATGTTACTCAAAAAGTTAAAAATGTTTATTGGTCTCCTTTAATGTGGGTAAGAAACGGTTTGCACCATCAAGGTACATTTTATAAAAAAACATTATTTAAAAATACAGCTTATAATTTAAGTTATAAAATTTTAGCAGATTATCACTTAAACCTTAATTTATATAAAAATAAGGCCATTTGTAAGATTGTAGATATAACAGTAGCAAATTGTAATTCTGATGGAATTTCAAAGTCAGGAAACTGGGAATTATATCAAGAGGAAATCGATTTTAAAACGGCATTAACTAATCCGTTATTAAAACCTTTTTTCTATTTAATTGCTAAAATAAAGTACAATCTTCGAAAAAGAACTTTAAATGGATAGGGTACAACTAGCAGCATTTATTACAACTCGACTAGAAGAAGAAAAAATAAGGTTGAAACAATTTTTTTCTAAGACCCAACCTCAGATTGGTTATTTTATTATAGACGATTTATTGCCTAAGAATATTGCAGAACAAATACATACCTGTTTTCCAGATTTAACAAAAACTAAAGAAAGAAAAAATTTAAGAGAGCATAAGCATGTTGCTTATCAAATGAATCAATATCATCCATTATTAGAAGAAGTTATTTACGCTTTTCAGGAGAAAAGTGTGGTACATCTTATCGCAGAGATTTGCAATATACAGTCTCTTTTGCCAGATGAAAATTTATATGCTGGTGGTTTATCTCTTATGGCAAAGGATAACTATTTAAGTCCACATTTAGATAATTCTCACGATAAAAACAGGGAACTTTGGCGTGTATTAAATGTTTTGTATTACACAACACCAAATTGGAAAGATAGTGATGGAGGTAATTTAGAATTATGGCCTAGTGGTCTAAAAAGGAAACAAGTTTCCATTAGTTGCAAATTTAATAGATTAGTTGTTATGGCAACTCATCAAAAATCTTGGCATTCCGTTAGCAAGGTTTCGACAAACTTTGTTAGATGTTGTATTTCTAATTATTATTTTTCTGAAGAAGCCTTGTTGGAAAATGACAATTTTCATGTTACTACATTTAGGGGCAGACCTTCACAAAAAGTAAAAGATGTATTATTAAAATTAGATAACGGTTTAAGAAGTTCGGTTCGAAAATTTTTTAAAAAAGGAATTAGAGAAAATCCACATCAGTATAAAAAATAAAACCCTAATCGATTGATTAGGGTTTTAAATCGTGGAGACGCCGAGAATCGAACTCGGGTCCAAACAAGCAGCCAAAAAGCTTTCTACATATTTAGTTCTTTCTTAGTTTTCGTTCAAAAGCTGATTAAGAACAATCCACTTTTAACTTAGCTTTTTTAGTTTCAAAAACCTGCCAAAGCCACAAGTTTTCTATGTTTATTTTTACGATGTCCATAAGTGAAACGCCATAAACCAAGGCTTTTCGTGGACATAAAGCTTGCTCACCTAGTGAGCCGAGGCTTAATCCTACTATAATTCAGATTATGCAGCTAAAGCGTAGTTATCTTCGCCGTTTAAAAAGTTGAAATAAGTTTTACAAGAATCATTTCACTCCTTGATATGCTTACAAATTTACTGTCCTTGCTGTCAAAACCAGTCGTCCCCATTAATGAACTTAAGATTTGTTTTTTTAAGAACAATTGTGTTATTTAAATAAATTATTTGTCTTAATTTGTTTTAACAATCCACTCATAAATATTTTAAAGTAAATAACGATTTGCAAAAATACAAAAACATTCATATTACTATTTAAGAAACCATTTTATTTTAAATAATATTTTAAACCACATATTTTCATTTTATATTTAGGGTCTAATAAAATACGTGATGAAATTCGGAATTATAAAAGAACGTAAAAATCCACCTGATAGAAGAGTGGTTTTTTCTCCTAATAAATTAGCTCAATTAAAATCAGATTTTTCTGAATCAAAAGTTGTTGTAGAGCAATCAGATATTCGAATTTTTAGTGATGCTGAATATCAAAATAAAAATATCAAAGTAACAGATGATATTTCTAGTTGTGATGTGCTTTTAGGTGTAAAAGAGGTGCCTATAGACGCTTTATTAGCAAATAAGAAATACTTTTTCTTTAGTCATACGATTAAGAAACAGCCATATAATAGAGCTTTGTTGCAAGCTGTTTTAGATAAAAATATTGAGCTTTATGATCATGAAACAATTATTCAAGCTAATGGAGCTAGATTAATTGGTTTTGGAAGATATGCTGGTATTGTTGGTGCCTATAATGGTTTTAGAGCAATTGGGTTAACATCAGAAACATTTAAACTACCAAAAGCAGAAACTTTAGATAATCAGCAAGAGTTGATTGCCCAATTAAAATACATTTCACTCTCTCCTATCAAAATTTTATTAACAGGAAATGGTAAAGTAGCTTATGGTGCTAAAGAAATGTTAGATGCCATGAATATTAAAGAAGTTTCTGTAAAAGACTATTTAAATAAAGCATTTCATGAAACAGTTTATTGTTTAGCAGATGTTTTAGATTATAACAAAAGAAAAGATGGCCTAGTGATCGATAATTTTGATTTTTATAAGCATCCAGAGAAATATGAATCTGACTTTATGCGTTTTGCAGCAGTTACTGACTTTTTTATAGCAGGTCATTTTTATGGAGATGGAGCCCCATTTTTATTTACAAGAGAAGATGCCAAACATGAAAATTTTAAAATTAAATATGTGGCAGATATTTCTTGCGATATAGATGGGCCAGTGGCTTCAACTATAAAAGCGTCTACCATAGAAAATCCTGTTTATGGTTATGACCCTTTAAAAGAAGAAGAGGTAAATTATAAAAAGGAAAATGCTATAGTAGTAATGGCAGTAGACAATTTACCTTGTGAGTTACCAAAAGATGCTAGTGAAGGTTTTGGAGAAATGTTTTTAGAGCATGTTATTCCTGCCTTTTTTAATGATGATAAAGATGGAATTTTAGAAAGAGCTAAAATGACCGAAAATGGTAAACTAACCACTAGATTTTCTTATCTGCAGAATTATGTAGATGGCTTAGAATAGTAAATTTTAATTCACTTTTAATCTTAAAATTTGTTAGATAAAAATCAGCAATTTCTTATTGACTTGGCCAAAATGAAAATGCCTTTTGGAAAATATAAAGGCACTTATTTAATTGATTTACCAGAACATTATGTGGTTTGGTATTACAATAAAGGTTTTCCTAAAGGCAAATTAGGAGATCAACTTAAGTTAATTTACGAACTTAAACTAAATGGTTTAGAGGATATTATTAGAAAAATACAAAAAAAATACACTTAATTTTCTTTGTTGTTAATGCCATAGGTAATATGTGCAACACCAAGAATGTAAAGTGAATAATACCAATATGAAGGAATCATTATAGTAATAAGAGATAAAAAAAGACAAAGCCCTACAATTAGAAAGAGATCTTGTTGCTTTTTTTGTTCAAAAACAGCTAATATACAACTATAAAATACCAAGAAAACAGGAGTGATGTAGCTGAAGAAACTATTTTGACTTATAATTATTAAAATAATAAATAATCCACATAGTGTAAGTGTGTATTTAAAAAGGACTTTAATTATATTCTGATGTATTTTGTGAAGACCTAATTTTTTACTTTTTATTTTTTCAGCACTAAATATTGATATTGGAAATAGCAAAAAAGCGATAATAACCATTAATATATTAAAATTTCGAATCTGATGTTTGCCTTTTAAAACTAACATTTTATCATTGAAGTTTCCATCTTCTATAGCGTATTGAATACCATAAGAGAAAATTAAAATTACAATTCCAATCAATACACTACTTAGTCCTCTGAAAGAAAAACAGGGCACATTTTTTTTTGGTTTTTTCATGAATAGTTAAAATGTAGAGACTGTTATAAAAAAAAATTGTTTACGTTTAATTTTGGACT
>Ga0233438_10000922_pt1 | contig 34809 bp, 37 predicted proteins | sample SI_123_September_FD_182720 | JGI IMG/M metagenome (GOLD analysis project Ga0233438, IMG submission 182720) | Seawater microbial communities from Saanich Inlet, British Columbia, Canada - SI_123_September2016_10_MG | ecosystem: Environmental > Aquatic > Marine > Inlet | place: Canada: British...
AATTTTTAAAGAGGTAAAAGGCTTTTCCTGATAGGAATCTATAGAATTTAATGTAGCCTGAAACGATTTTTTTATCGAGAAACACGCTATAAACTATTGATAAAAATATGACGTCTGCTATATTGAGATTGCTACAATAGCGCATTTCATAAATGATCATTGCAATCAAAAAAAATCATTGCTTAGGGGATTTCTATTAAAAATCCGCTCATATTGGTAGTTAACCTAAAAATTACTGATATATGTTTGACTTTATTTTCCTGCCGTTACAATCAGGCCTTGAAACTCAGCTCTTAGAGTGGGGAAAAACAATTAGAACGATTTTAAACATTGTTACTGCAATATTTGCAATTGTAGGAGGGTTTTTAGTATTCTTCCAATACATGCAAGGTAATGATCAAGCGCAGAAAAATTTCATGAAATTTGTTATTGGACTTGGAATTGTGGGTATCGTAAACCTTATTATTGGTTTTTTCTTACCAGATGCAGCTGTTTTTTAAAAAACAAAAATGAATTTTCTACTAAATATCATCAATTGATCTCTCATGAAAAAGCTGCTTAAAATAGACTCATTATTAAAATTTTCAAAAACGACTACACTTGTTGCTTTAACTGTTTCATTCTTATCCATTTTTGCTAGTTTGTTATATGGGGTTTATCTCAATAAACTAAATCTAAAAGAAAAAATTTATGTTCTGGAAGGAAATGGAAATGTATTGACTGCAAAAACTGTGAAGGATGCTCTGATGTGGCGCGAACCTGAAATCCATAATCATTTAAAAAAATTTCATGAATACTTTTTTAACCTTGATCAATTTAACTACGAACAGAATATAGAAAAATCTCTAAACCTGATAGACGAGAGTGGCAAAAACTATTATTTAACATTACTAAACCAAGGCTGGTACAACTCCTTAAAATTGAACAATCTCACACAAAGCATCATCATAGACTCCATAAATACAAATTCCAAAACCTATCCGTATTTGGGCTCTATTTATGGAAAGACAGTGGTTTACAGACATGGAGAAGAAAAAAAAAAGAAAGAAAAAAAAATACAAATTGAATGCAATCTATACGATGTCGCAAGAACTATAGACAACCCACATGGATTGTTAATTACGAATTACAATATCAAATACCATGGAAAGGAATAAAAAAATCATTGTCGGAGTGGTATTCACAATTTGTATTTCTTTTTTATTTGGATATATATACATCTCTTTTTTTAATATCAAAACCGAAGAAAAAGAAATGAAATTTCAATTTGAAATTCCGGAAATCCTAGACAAAATACACAACGATTCGAAACTTGATTATTACAATCGTCAACTAGATTCTAAAAACACCTCGGAAGGATTTTTATTAAAAAAAACAAAACCCTCTACAAAAACAGACTCCTTGACCTATTTTGACAATATTGGATACAAAATGACTGATTTGAATGAAAGCTCAGAAGAAGCAACTGACATAGGATCTAATCAAAAATATGTAACTGCAAAAAAAAACAATTAATGAGCATATTTCAGCAAATAAAAAAGACGATCTGAGTAGATTACTAGACATCATGGAATCAAACACACAATATTTGAATGAAATGGATGAAAAAAATCTCACACATGAAATACCTCAAATAAAAAATAATATTAAGAAAGATGCATTTCTACAAGGGATTGAAACATCTCCTGAAAAAGAAATAGACATTCCAGACCTCAAATACAAGAATGTTAGTTTAAAAAAAGATCGCAATGAAAGTGTTTTTTTCAGCACTTCGAAAAACAAAAACGCTTTTAAAGGAGCTGTTTCAGACATGAAAAACAATGAAAAGGAACTGTACAAGGCTGAGTTTTACGACACTCAATTAATTGAAAACAATGGGCTTGTAATCATCCATTTATTAGAAGACGTATTTTTTGAAAAAAATTATGTCATCCCTAAATACACGGTCCTCTATGGGATTGCAAAATTATCTCCAAATAGACTGTTTTTAACTATAAGCCCTAATATTATAAAAAATGAAAAAAGATTACCTGCACCAATAATCGTTCATGATTTCGACGGACTGGAAGGTGTTTTCATGCGAAACAATTCATTAAGTTCTATACCGATCGAAACAGCAAGTGACCTTACAGAATTGGTGAAAGAGAGCTATCGAAACTCAAATATAATTACAGGAGGTGCGTCGGTCCCATTGAAAGAAGCTTCTATCATATTAAGCTCTGACAAAACTTTAAAATATTTAAACCGTTTAAAAGTAAAAATCTCGGGAGGACATAAAATCTGGTTATCTGTAGAAAAAAAACTTTAAAGAAAGTTCGTCTTACTTGACACAAAAAACCTTGGTTTTATTTGTGCACCTCTTTTTCGAAATCAATTGGCATAAATAACAAAAAACAACTTTTTTCACCCTTATTTGATTTCCAACCTAGATCATTAAAAACGAACATGCAAAAAAAATGAGCACAAACAAATCGTAAAAAAACACAAATGAATTCTTTTAAAAACCTGTACCTATTTATTCTATTGAGTACTCTGAATAACATCTATTGTCAAAATCGTACCGCTTACAATCAGATTCAGATTGAGGTATCCGACAAAATGACAACTCATCTTATTTTTAATGAGGATATTGATTACGTGGATCTTGGAGCCAATGAATTTTCCACAGACAAACTAAAAAATGTACTCAAAATAAAATGCACCGATTTAAACAAATGGAACATTCAAGATAAAACGAATTTAACCGTCATTACAAAAGGAGGGAATTATTATTCTATTTGGGTAGCTTATAAAATCAATCCAAAAATAAAAACATATACCTACAACTCGCAAGGTGCAATTAAATTAAAATCATTTGACCTCTTAAAAAATAAAAAAATAGCCGCAAAACATTGTCACAACTTACACGCCAGAAACTCTAATATTTTTAAAAAACATTCCAGCTATAAAATGAAATATATAGTAAACGGTATCTTCTATGAAAAAGATAAAATTATATTTCGATTAAAAATCAACAACCAATCAAAAATTATTTTTTCAACAGATTCGATAAGATTCCTACTAACTACAAAAAAGAAATTCAATCCTTTTAAATCTCTAAAAAAGCTAAATGCGCTTCAATACATAGAAAAAAATGCGAGCTTTGTCTGTAATGAGACAAAAAACATCATGGGAAATTCAAATCACACCATTATATTTGGATTCGATCGGTTTGTTCCTACTAAAAATGAGGTTTTAGAAATCAGAGTTGCAGAAAACAACTCCGGAGGAAGAAGGGGAAAAATAGTTTTAGATATCAAGGACTTTTTATTCAAAAAGTAACAAAAGACCGTACTAAAATGAAAAATTTATTTCTTATCCTCATATTATCTATCCTAAGTTTTTCTAAAACCAATTCTCAAAATGCAGATGCAGTAGTTAGTCATGGATTGCGAGAAGTACAAATACAACTCGCAAAAGAATACAATAAGGAACTCACGAGAAGCATTCCGAAGTTTACCGAATATACACTTGTAAATACCATTTTTTATGAAGCTACAAAAGCAAGATCTAGAAATTCAAGTTCTTTTTCATTTACTTTTCCAAAAAGCCCTTGTATTTCAAAATGGGGGCCTTTAAAGAAGCTGAGATGTAATAAAAAAATCAACCTTTTAAGAGTCGCAGACGCTTTAGTTCGGAAGATACCTACAACACGCACCTCGTATTCACCAAAAAGTGCCGTGCAAAGTAATGTTATGGTAAAAACAAGTTCCGTGTTAAGAGAAATAAATACAGAGCTATTGAAACATTAAAAATTACGATATGATTGATTTTAAAACTTTTTTCCCCATTCTAACTATTGATGATGACATGATCGTCTCTAAAGATGGAGCAATTAGTCTTGCTTTCAAACTCGTCTTACCAGAAGTTTTCTCGATAGATCGAAACAACCTAGACTTAATTTCTGGAATTATTAGCAATGGTCTAGAAAATTTAGCGGTAGGAACAATTCTCCAAAAACAAGATTATTTTTTCAAAGAAAACATTACCGCGCCAATAACCTCGTCTACAAAGTATCTCCCAAGATCCGATAATAAATTTTTTTACGAAAGCCCTATTCTGAAACACGAATGCTATCTCATTTTAACATACGATCCATCCGCTCTCAGAAATACGAAGAAATCAACTTTCAAAAAAGAACAAATAGAATATTTCATTAAAAGTTCAAATTCATTTGTAAACAAATTGAATCTATCAAGTTTTTTCACAACAAAACGATTGAATGAAATAGAAATTACAAACTTATTAAACTCTTATTTTTCCTTATCCTCTGCTAAATCCTCTCATGAGGAAGAAGACTATGAAATATCTTTTGAGAAAGGTTTTCGGGTAAAAGACAACTTTGTAAAAGTATTCTCAATGGAAAATTGTAGTGATTTACCGCAATCATTCGCTCGATATAACAAAGAAAAAAATCTCTCCACAGATCGTACAGAATTTTACATCCCGTTTACGCACAATTATGTTTTTTCAATTTCATGCAATCACCTCTACAACCAAGTAATTTTCATTGAAGAATCAGACTCCATTAAAAAAGAAATTGAAAATAAATCAAATAAATTTAAAGGTCTCAGAAGCCTTTCTAGGTTCAACAAATTGTCGAACGAAACCCTAGATGATTTTTTAGATGAAGGAGAGAAAAACAAGACAAAATATGCAAAAGCAAACTTCAGCATGTTTTTATGGGATCCTCAATACAAAGAATTGGAACAAAACGTAGATTTAGCCCGTAAGGAGTTTCAAAAATCAAAAATAAAACTCAATTACCTAACAGCATCTTTAAAAGATTTTTACCAAGGAAATTGTCCAGGAAATTGTTCAAATATTAACAAAGCACATCAATTTATTCTTCCTACAGAAACGATTAGTACATTTATAAATTTTGAAACAACGACCACAAAGTCAACGAATGGAATTCTTTTTTCTGATATTGTCCATGATGAACCTGTAAGGGTAGACTTATGGGACAGCCCTTTGAAAAAAGGATTGATTGTAAACAGAAATCGTTTGATATTTGGCCCCTCTGGAACGGGAAAATCTTTTCTTGTAAACCATATCGTAAGTCAATATTTTGAACAAGGACATCATGTTATTATTATGGATATAGGAAATTCCTATAAAAAACTATGTCTCCTTGTTGGTGGTGATTATTTGGAATACGAACATGAAAACCCCTTGAAATTCAATCCTTTTAATTTTGAAAAATACAGTCTCGAAAAAAAAGAATTTTTAGTTTCGTTATTGTTGTTTTTATGGAAAGGATCTGAAAACAAACCGAGCAGAGAAGAAAAAAATGTTCTCTCAAAATATCTCGATTCTTTTTTTCAAAAGTTAAAAGAGGATACGAGTATAAGACCTTGTTTCAATAGTTTTTATGAACATATTACAAAGAGCAATATTGAAGGGGGAGATCTCTTTTTTGATAAAAAAAGTTTTATTTTTTCTACTATTGATTTTTACAAAGGAGGAGATTATGATTTTGTTTTGAATGCTGAAGCTAAAATGAATTTTTTACACCAAAGATTTATTGTTTTTGAATTAGACAATATTAAAGATCATCCAATATTATTCCCCTTGGTAATTATGTTATTGATAGAAACAACAATGGACAAGATTAGAAACCTTCCGGGAGTAAAAAAATCTATATTTATTGATGAATGTTGGAAACCGCTTTCACAGGGTGAAATGGTAGGATTCATAAAATATCTATACAAAACCATTCGTAAATTTTATGGAGAAATAGCCATCGCTACTCAAGATATTGACGATATTATCACTACAGATGCTGGTCCTGCAATGATTAACAATACAGATACTTTTTTATTGCTTTCCCACAAAAAGAAACTTTCTCTGAAAGAGAACTTTTCCAAATATCTCTCATTTACAGAATCCGATGTTTCTAAATTGTATGCCACAGACAAAAGACAAGTTTTTATTAAGATGGGCAGTCTTTCCAACATTTACAAAGTAAAAGTTTCTCCTCAGCGATATGCTTGTTACACCTCTAATGGAGATGAAAACGAAAAAATTTATAAAACTTACAAGGAAAAAGGAAATATCAAAATGGCATTTGAAAATTTCATAGACCAAAAGTAATTTCGGTATTGAATTTCTAAGTTCAAGGACACCTGCTAAATAAATTCCTGAACTAGAAAAACTATACATTTTGAACTCTACAAAGGTTGTAAAGAGGGGCATATCTAAAAATATGGCCGCGAAAAAAAACAGATAACAGCAAACAATTGAGTAAAAACTTGCAAGAGGTCTTTTCAATCCTCTCTCTCAATACACTCTAAAAAAGAAAATACTTCGCAAATAAAAGCCACACTTGAAGCCTCATTGACCCGCAAAAAGGATATTTACATGCTTCATTTCCATGCCTTTTTAGAAAATACAGAACAACAAACAAATTGAGAATTGACAAACAAAATACTGATGAGAAATGACTTTTTTTCATCAAAAAAAGAAAGAAATGTTGGAATGACTCTCCATTCCGTTTTGCTCAAAAAAGAGAGGGTTTAAAATCAGAATGAGAAAAACAAACAAAAGCCATAACAAATGTACTTTCGCTTATTAGGGGACATTGCCATGTACACTACTCTTGATAAAACAATCTTATGACATGATTTATTTCAGAATAAAGGACATAAGAAATTTAAAATAGAAACAAGCGTATCTAATTTAAACAAACTTTCTACAAGAACGAACCATGCAAAGATTATGGAAAACAGTTCGATTTAGTGGACAATTAAAATAGGCCTACAAATTTTAAGAACTATGAAAGAAGACGAAGAAATTAAACCGTCCCATAAAAGCAAGAAAAAAAAATCCACTGTGGGAAATGATCAAAAAGAAAAAACTACAGATGAAAAACAAGATTTTTCAGAAAATGAAAAAAGAAGAGAAAATGAAAACGATCCTTTGTCAAAAGGTATCGATATGGGAATTGGAACACTAGGTGGCATTCTTTTGATAGCGGTTGGAGGACCCATAGGTATTCTACTAGGAGTCGCATTGCTTTTAGCAATTCATAGAAAAACTGTATCCAAAGCGGTAAAGAGAACCTACAATGCAATCGCCAAACATATAAAGCGTCGAAAAAACAAAAAAAATGAAAAGAAAAAATTAAAGAACACTAAAAAAGAAACAGTAAATATTAGTAAAGAAAGTTTAAAAAAAATGCGAACGAGAGATCGCTCTGTCTCAAAAACAAATGTACTTCCTGAAAGGTTTTCAAAATCAACTTCCAATAAAACAAATGTAGCATCTGTTAATTTCGACAATTTTAGAAAGCCTATAGAAACGTTGAACAAAGAAGCATTCAAACGAAAAAATACTTTTCCAAACAGAACAAAGGTTTCAAAAAACTCAGAACAAACAAGACCTAACATTAATAAGAGGCGATGATAAAATCCTATAAAAAATCAATAATTTTTATCCTACTGGTTTTCAGCAGCTTTCATGTGTTTTCCCAATTTGTAATCGTAAATATTACATGGATAAACACAGACAAGCCTTTGTTAGGTGTATTAACTCAGAAATTAGCCGTGAATGCCGTTATCCTATCGCAACAAACACTTATTCATACAGGCTTAAAAGACATTCAAAAAAGCAAAGTAGAAACTAGGGTTAAAGAATATGAGAAAAACAAATATGACAGAAGTTTGAAAGCTCCATTGGCTCTAAATTTAGTGACTAATAATCTATTACTATTGCCTCTCATAACTACAAAAGATAATTTCCCTTTTTATATTACCGCTGCAAAAAACGAATATTTTATCCGAGAATTAGCAATCAACAATACGATTGCCCTTCAAATTGCTTTGACAAGAAACAACAACATTAGAAATGCGAATACTCAAAAACTGTATTCCTTAGATCGAAAATTGCTAACGAAATTAAACAGAACAAATAAAAACGTTCATAAAAATGCCGTATTTGTAATTGTTGCCTCTCTATTAGCAAAAGCCTCAAAAATGTCAAATGAAGATTTCGAGAAAATAATGCGCTTAGGTTTATGACAAAAAATTTAACATATAAAATATTTACTCTTTGGTTCTTGCTATCAATTGCAAAAATTCACAAAACAAAAGCACAAGTCATTGTGAGACTATGGGAAGCAGAAGCGTCTGTAGCTGCCAATATAACAGCGCTAGGTCTCATTAAACCGGCTGAAGTAAACGTGAAAAATAAAATGGCTGAATTGAATAAAGAAATCAGAAAAAAGATTCCATACTACGGAGTAATGACAGTATTTGAACCCATTTTTCAAATAAATAATACAATTGATCGCATCAAAAACAAGTTAGCTGAGGCAAATAAAATTAACAATCGTATCCCACTGCTCTTCAATAGAAAAAAAAAAGAAAAAAACGAAAATATACAATGTATACCAATTACCTAACTAGTTTGAATAAAGATGTTGATTTTTATACGGCCACTTCTAACAACGGAAATCTATTAAAGACTTCTTTAGAAATTGTTTCTGAACTAGAAGAAATTGAAAAAGATCTCGATGCGACACTTGAAGATTTAACCCTATCAGAACGTCTCGTTCATTTATTTTAAAAGAAACAATCATAAAAAAACAGAGCTTGGCTCTTTCAAAAAGAACTGTCCATGAGATTGATTATTTTTTTACTTTTTGTAGCAAATATAAAGGCACAGGTTGTAATTAACCTCGGTCCTTATAAATCAAATTTCCCAGATCCTTTTGCAAAATCGCAAGAAAAGCGAGCAACAAAAGTAGATTCACAAATGGTTCCAAAAGTTATGGCCATGGCTGTTGAAACACAAATAGTGAGGAAATTTGTTGTGGATTACGAAAACAGCTTAAAAACGATCAGCCAAGAATTAATAGTAATACAAACAAATACAAAATCTTTTCTCGAAAAATGTATCTCTTATATTGTAGCAAAAAGTTCGATTTCAGGTAATATTCCAGGACTGTCAAGGCTCGTCGTAAAATTGCGACTGATAGCAGCTTTTAAAACCCATAAAATACGTGTTTTAAAAACTGAGTTAAAAAACATTTATAAAACCGATAATTACATGACCGAAGGAGAACGAAAAATTCTCGTTTTAGATATTATCGACCGGGCTTTAGAAATAACACTGTAAATAGAAACCATCATGAAACAAAATAAATTTATGAAAAAAGGCATCTTAACAACGTTCGATTTTGACAAAGCGTTATTTCCCAATGCAAATTATCACAACCGAATTCTTTCAGAATTACAAAAAGGGAATTACATTAAAAACTGTGATTTTGACAAATCTCTTAATTTGTTAACTACGTTACCCGAAGAGAGATTAAATAAAGACGCAGTCAAATGGCTTGACAATCTTTTCATTTAAAAAGGATTGCAACTCTAAAATTGAGCAAGCTCTAACACGCATAAAGAAAAATGGTGATGACAACGTTTTTGTTACTGCATCTCACTTTCCAAAAATTGTTCGGAATTGTTTCGCTAAGGAAAGTTTGTTAAGACATCTCGTGAAGCCGCTCCATTTATCAAGAGCATTGAAAAAAGAAAAAGGTTGAAAAATTCGTTGAAACGTTCTCCTTAGATTCTGTATTATATTTCCACAACGGCAAAATCAATATCGAAGCGTCGTTCGAAATAAAAAAGGATACTTCCAAAATTGCAACGACTTTAAAAAGCAAAAAACACACAATGTTGGACAAAAAGAACAATAACACTAAGGACAAATTAAATTTCGTTGTATGAGAAACGCCATGTTCATAATTCATCTTTTGCTCTTTTGGAACAATTCAATGGGGCAACAAGTTATTAATCATGTTTTTGATCCTAGTGCTTTTGCAATTCGAGGGGTAGCTATTCCAGGAATGTTAACAACAGCAATTGTCATGAAAAAAGAACAAGCCAATACCACAATCCCGAATATCATTGATGAAGAAAAAAAGTTACTCAAAAAATGGAGAAGCACACTATTTGGAAATGTGAATTCCTTAAACGCACTATCAATAAGCTCTGCTGATCTTATAAATAGCATCGATATAAAAAGAAGATTGGTCCTTCCTGTGCATTATGCTCCTGGATTTAGAAAACACTTAAGAGAGTTCCTAAAATTAAAAAGTAGAGCAAAGAGGCTAGAACTGAGAGTACTTGGTTTGGCAAGTTTAGGAGCCTTATTTATAGATGGAGAAGGCTACTACAGAGTCGCTTCTCAAAGATTGGCGAACGAGTATATTGAGATTTATGCTGAGCTAAGTAAAATAGACTTCAAACTAACAAAATTATTAGCTTTTATTGGGCTATTACCTTTCATCGCAACTTAAAGATTCCTAAATCATGCTTCCTCTACAAACAGCTACAAATAACTTCATCATTCAAATGCGAAAGGACTTTATTAGTCAATTTCAACTCCTAATTGATGTTTTTCATACCTATTTATCAACGTTAACAGGAATTCTTGTTTTAATTTTTATTGTTTATAAAGTTGTTTTATACATGACAAATCCTGAAAAAGGATTGGATCCATATGTTTTAATTCGTCCTTGTTTAATTTTAGCAGGAGTCGTGTTATACAGCCCTCTTGTTGATCTTTTTATGTTAACACCAATGAACCTTTTAAGTGAAGTCATAAAAGAATCCATACTGAATTTATCCGGTATTGATGCTACTGGTTTTGACGGAAGATTTGATTCTTCCATGACAAGAACAGACGACAGATTATACGATGTATTACAAATAAACCCAATCATGGAATTGATACATTTACTCATCTATTTTGTGGGAAGTTTTATTGCAACTTATATGCTAATCAAGCAAACGTTAAGTATTGCGATATACTACATTATGGGTTATTTCTCAATAATTTTCTCGCTAATTCCTGGAAATGATAAATCTTTTACAAACTGGTCTTTGTCTTTTTTAGCAATTCTTCTATGGGAGCCCTTTATCTACATCTTGAAATATTTAGTCATCTTAACAAAAATAGAAACCGAAAGTTTCACTTCTTTTTTTGTCATCCTCGCTGTTCAAATAAGTTCCATATTTTTATTTTTAAAAATTCCTAAGTTTTGCGAATTTTTAATCAATGGAGGAAGCCCTCTTGGAAGCCCCTATTCTGGAGGAGCATCAACAGCCTATAACAAAATAACAGCGAAAACATCATCATTGATGAAAATGTTGTCATCTAAAAAATAATTCCATCTACACAATGATAAAAACATTTACCATCCCAAGATGCTTAGAGAGAACCCCTGAAATCTTTGGTCTTACCGTTCAAACAGCCGTAATTTCTTTCGCCTTGACTTTTTTAGGTTTGATAATGATTGCCAAATCAATTTGGATGTCCTTATTAATGATAGGAGTAATGTACGCAAACATAAAATTAACAAAGAAATACAAAAAAGCAGGTGGCTTGTTTACTTACCTAATGCTGGTTTTTGAAAAAAAAGAAAGTATCCGAGTAAATTGCAGTATAAAATCTTTATTACAAAATAACAATGGGAGATAGCGGAAATAAATACAATATCGATAGTTTAATTCTTTTTGCATTTACCATGGGCTTTCTGCTTGTCGGATTTGACGTAGTTTTATATTTAGAGATTCCTAAAACAGAACCAATACAAAACTTAGTTTGTAAGTATTTCGAGTTCATCTGTCGTAAAAAAATCAATGTTAAAGTGGTTTATCTCTTAATTTTTACTTTGTGCTCTTTAGGAGTTCATGTAAAGAAAATTCCGAAAACATCAAATTTTAAATATTTTTCACTTTTCATTGTATTTGCAACTCTTTTACTCGCCTTAGGCACTCCATTTGTTTCAAAAAAACCCTATTTGCACGGGCTATTGACCATTATTTCTTCTGTTTCGTTCATTACTTCGATTATCGTTTTTAGACGTTATTTTTCCTATTTTGACAATAGTGACCAGTTTAACGAAAAAAATGAAGTTTTTAAACAAGACAAAAAGAAAAGAACAAATAAATATTCTGTCAATTTAAGAATGAGAAATGGGTGGATTAATGTGATCAACCCATTTAGAGGATCTATTGTAATGGGAAATCCTGGGTCTGGAAAAACATACTCGATCATAGAAGAATTCATTAGACAACAAATGATGAAAGACTTCTCTTTTATGATATATGATTTTAAATTTCCCTCATTGACACAAGTATCATATGATTTTTATGAAAATGCAAAAAGCAAATCTAAATTTCAAATAATAAATCTTGATGCCATTGAGTATTCTGAATTTATAAATCCTATCGCTCCAGATTTAATAAGACGAACAAGCGATGCTATTGAAGCATCTCAAACAGTCCTTTACAATCTAAACAGAGAATGGATTGAAAAGAAGGACTTTTTTGCACAATCAGCAATTTCCTATTTTGCAGCATGCATCTATTATTTGAAATTATATAAAAATGGGAAATTTTGCACACTTCCACATGCCATAACGTTCGCTTCTCAGAGTGATGAAAATGTTTTTAAACTTCTCGAAACACAAGCAGAACTCAACTTCTTTTTAACACCGTTCAAAGACGCTCTTGAAAAAAAAGCTTACGAGCAGCTATCTGGGCAAACAGCATCGGCTAGAATCCCCCTATCCCAAATAGCAACGAAGGAGCTTTTTTGGGTAATGGGAAACAATATTTATCCGGAGTTGAATGTAGATCTAAACATCAATCTATTGGACAAAGAGTCCCTATTAATTTTGGCAAACGATCCAAAAACGCAAAAAACAAATGCTCCGGCATTGGGCCTAATAGTTACGCAATTGATGAAATTAATCAATGTCCAAAATAGAGCGCCTTCCTCTCTTATTTTAGACGAACTCCCTACTTTGTACTTTATGGGATTAGACAATCTAATGGCAACTGCAAGATCGAATAAAGTGTGTACTGTACTAGGTTTTCAGGATTTAGAACAATTAAAAAGAGATTACGGAGATAAAGCTGCGCAAACTATTTTTAATATTGCTGGAAATATTTTTAGCGGGGCTGTAAAAAGCAACACTGCCAAAGAACTTCAAGAAATCTTTGGGAAAACAAAGCAGAAAATAAAAAATGTTTCCATAGACACAAACGTGACATCCATATCTATAAACGAACAATTTGAATATATTTTACCGCAATCAAAAATTTCTCAACTTTCGCAAGGTGAATTTGCAGGATTGGTCTCAGATAATTTTGGACAAGAATTGAAACGAAAAATTTTTAGAGGATTTATTGTGCCTCACAAAGGAAGAAATCGTATTCAAAAAAAAGAATTGCCCAAGAATGAAAAACTTCCAAAGGATTTGGATTCCTATATCAGTGCAAACTTTAAGAGAATTACAGATGAAATACAAATTATTATTGAAAATGAATTGGCAATCATAGAAACGAAAGAAGAAGCTACGCAATAAATGACACTACATGCATTTATTTCGAATTTTTCAAATGAATATGAAACTCTTTTTGACAAAACGCGTTGACAAAGACTTTAACAATCGATTTTTCTTGTTAAAGATCCAAAGAAAACCTATAAATGAAAAGATTCAAACCTGACAATATTGAAAATAAATCAACGCAAAAGTCTGTTTTCTTTATAAACTGTACAAACAATATTTCTCTCTAATTGCAACTATTGCATTTTTTTATGAACACTCTTTTTTAAAATAATGTTATCCGTGAAGAACTGAAAGCCATTGTACTGAATTCTTTACACCTCCTTTGTCTCTTATTGACGATCAGAATAATTTATGGCCTTATCTACTTTAAGACACTAAAATACATTTTGTTCCAAGATTGTCTCGTAACAAAAAAAGGTGTTTTCACAAATCGATTTGGTTTTTTAGAGCTTTATCGAGTGAAAGATTCGAACGTTTATCAGAGTTTTTTTTGGGGAGACTCTTTCATATCATGCACCTGCAACTAATAACCTCAGATAAAACAGACCCCATTCTAAACGTAAAAGGAATTCCTAAATCGGATGTCTTTAAATTAATTAATGAAAATGTAGAAGAGCAAAGAAGAATAAAGAGCGTTCGATAATTTGATTAAAGTCAGATGCAAACGAATAACCGCAAATCGATTCATGAAATAAATAAAAGACAAACCAAAAGAATTTCTGTGAAATTGAACGATTAAAGTCTCATTTATTCAAAGATTTTTTAGCGCACTCAATCCAAAAACCTACTAAATATTGCCTATTATCCATTCATAAAAATAAGATGAGTTCTTATCCTGTTTGACGATTCAAATAGAAATCATATGATGAAAATAGGGGGGAAATGGTGCAACTTACTCTTCATCCTGCAAAGAAGCTTTGAAATTAAAAAAGCAATGTTGCAGAGACCTTAACATACCACTAACTATTTAAAAACACATCCAATGAAAGAATCAAAAAAAGAAAACACCTCTATAGAAATGGAAAATTTTACTACAGGTACAGGAACCACAAATTATCCTAAAGATACCGTCATAGAAATGCCTGATGATTCAGGGGAATTACAAAGCATTTCTATTGATACTCCTGAGCAAGCATTTGAAACTGCTTTAGACGCAATGCAATCCAAATTGGACAACTCCAAAAAACAAAATGAACAGTTCCTTGCAAACCCACCTAAAATAGCGGAAAATAAAAAGAAGAAGAAAAAAGGAATCCTAAACAAAGCAGCAGCTTTTTTTCAAGCAGATGATTACACTCATTTTGATCTTAGTATTGAAAAAAGGAAATTATTAACACCAGAAGTAATACAAGAAACTTTACAAAAAGATTTAGATTCTTTGAAGAGTGAAATTAGTTCGTCTCTACCGAGACCTAGCAGTGACTTGAGTAAAAAACTAGAGAGACTTGATAGAGACATTGAAAAATTTGAAAAATTCTTAAATGCATCTGATATAGCGCTGGATTTAGAAGTTAGGAAATCAAAAGGAGAACTGACGAAGAAAGAATCTGCAAAATCTTTTTTTCAAGGAAAAGAACACATGAGAAGTATCATAACCAGATCCTTTATTCAAAGTCTTTTATCTGCTGCATCTGGCAGTGCAACGCAAATAGGTGCGGCAGCTCTTAAAGAATTGGCTTTTAAATCACTTGTCAGTCAATTGACTAAAAAAGAAGCAGATGGAATCGTTGAAGATTATTTAGAGGGACTTGCTGAAACTAGTAGGCCGGAAGTTACTACAGCGAATACGTCGGAAATTATTTCAGATGAAGCTCTTACAAACGTTACAAATGCTATTACAACCAGCGAACCAGCAAAATTTTCAAAAGACATCTGTGAAAGTCTTTTAGCTCACATTGAAAACCTAGAAGCACTTCCTGATACTGCAGATGAATTAAAAGAACTCGCAAATAATTTTCTAAAAGGGGAAATAGAGCGTTTAGGTAATGAAAGGTCTTTCTCTCATAATTTTATAAAAACCATGAAGGATTGTGTGGACTTTAGCTCTGAATTTAAGGGAGCTGTGAAACCAGACAGTCCCTATTATGACGCTACTGAGCTTAATTACAATACAATTGTAGGAGGTGATTTTGCAATCGCAATGCTGAAAGGCTCCGTAATTCCTGTTTTTGACTCCTTATATGAAAGAGGTAAAGATAATAGGGAAAGTGAGAAAATTAGTTCACACAAAAAAGATATCGGTAAGTTTAAAAAATTTCGTGAAGAAACAGTACTATCTATGAAAAATCAAGCGAAAGGAGTCGGAGCAACTCTCGCTCTTGTTTTTCTAATAAAAGGCGCATCAGGACAATTAACTTTTGATGGAGTTGGAAAAGACGTAACTTTCAACGCTCTTCAAGTTATAACAAATGGATCTATTGATGGAGTTCGATCCTTAAGTAGTTGTGGGGACACGTGCTCACAGATTACCAAAGCCACATTAAGAACTTTAGTAGGTAGAGGAGCACCTCAAATTGCTAAATCTGCTATGTCAAGGGGTAAAGAATTTGGAGCTACTGGAATCGCAGTTACTACAGATTTAGCAGGAGTGCTTTTAGGAGGAGCTATAAAAGAAATAAATGGAGCTTTGTGGCAAAAATCAGCAAACAATCCTGATGGATATATGAATTCTTGGGCTGGCAAAGCTGCATCCCACGAACAAGATTTATTTAAAACTCTTAAAAAAAGAGCAGGTAGCAATCCAACAGTACTCAACTTTCTCAAAGAAATAGGTCAAGCTAATAATCGTTTGGCGCAATCGGATACATATATCAATCAGGAAGATCCTCGTTTAACACAGGTAATTACTGCTCCCTCAGTGAGTAAAAAACCACCAAGTTCTGGAGCAGGGTCATCAAATTATGTCTATAATGATCCTGTAACAGGAATTGCGACAGCTACAGTTAAACCTAATCCACTTAAGACCTATTCTGATCCTGTAACAGGAGTTGCTAAAGTTACCGTTAAACCTGATCCACTTAAATCTCTTCAAAAGCAACAAAAAGACTTAGACAGCCAAATTGAACAAATTGAGAAAACTAGAAAAGATCCTAAAACAAGTGATCGACAAAAGAAACTACTCAAACCAGAAGAGGAAGCCCTAAAATCTCAACGCGCTAGAATTAGAGAACAGAGAGAGCAAATATTAAGTTCTAAATCTCATACAGCTAAAACAACTACTTTTGCTGAGGTTCATCAAACTAGAGAAAGTGAAAGACAACCAAAAAAAATTGATGCTTCGAAGTTTAAGTCTCCATCAATAACAAGTAAAACAAATGTAAGACCAAAAAGTTCAAAACAAAGTTCAAAACAAAGTTCAAAACAAAGTCCAAAACGAGGATAACCTAAGTTACAAGCTCGTTTTTTTTACTCGGCTCTGACAAACATATTCAAAGCCGCTTTATTTTTATCTTGAAAAAATAAAATCTAAAAAATGGGAATCATAAAAAAACTTTATGCATTCCCATTTTTTATTCTGTTGAAACATTAGCAAACCTCTCTTCTTTTCCAAAATAAACAACACAAGAAAATGACTCGGAGTCCTCATTTATTATTTCACAATCGTTTCTCAAAGCGAAGCCATTTGGAAAATAAAAACACGCGATGCTCATATCCCAAATTCGTTCTAAAATCACACATTGGTATGACAAAAAAGCTTTTTAATAATTCACAATATCAAATTAAACTAAGTATCTTTGTTCCCGATTCATAACACACAAAAATGTCCCCCACAAAACGTAAGGAAGCATTCATTCAACTGGGTGCATTTCTGAGCCAGTTCACCACAACAGGAATTCAAAAGAAAGAAAACATCCCTCAAAACGATCTTTTCTTTGAAGCTTTTGAAATGCAAATCAAACGTGCCAAAGAGTACAACGGTTGGTTCACCGAAGAAAATGTATTGTTTTCAATAGAAAACTGGAGTTTATTGCTCACGAAAAAAAACATCGAGCAATGGTGTTCCTCGTACCACTTTCCCGACAAGGCTACGGAAAAAAGAGTCGCAGTTATCATGGCAGGAAACATACCTTTGGTTGGTTTTCACGATTTCTTATGCGTTTTACTCTCCGGAAATTCCATCCTCGCCAAACTATCCTCAAACGACAAATATTTTCTTCCACTCATTGGAAAATACTTGGCATACCTTGAACCCGAATTCAAAGAAAAAATCACATTCACAGAAGCAAAATTGGAAAATTTTGACGCGGTAATTGCTACGGGCAGCAACAACACCGCACGTTATTTCGATTATTATTTCGGAAAACACCCACACATCATACGAAAAAACAGAAACACCGTGGCCGTTTTATCTGGAAAAGAGACCCCGGAAGAATTGGAAGAAATGGTCAATGACGTATTTCGTTATTTCGGTTTGGGATGTCGCAGTATTTCCAAAATATTTGTTCCCACGAACTACGATTTGAATGCTATTTTCAAGGCAGCCTACAAACACAAAGACATCATTGCATACGATCGGTACGCAAACAATTACGATTACAACAAAGCAGTCTATCTTATGAGCCTTTTTAAAATACTTGAAAATGGCTTCTTGATGCTCAAAGAAGACGAAAGTTACAGTTCTCCGATTTCCTCTTTGTTTTATGAATATTACGACAACACGGATGCTTTAAAAACAAAATTAGTGAACGATAGTGAACAAATACAATGCATTAGTTCCAATTTAGACATTCCAAATGCCATTGCGCTCGGAAAAACGCAAAGCCCTCAATTGTGGGATTATGCAGACGGTGTCGATTCCTTGGATTTTTTGTTGAAACTTTAGTTGATAATTTCACACAAAAAGTATGGTAATCTGAAAAAAAAGTCTAAAATTTGCATTTCGTTTTTACCCAAAATATTGAAAGAAAACTTATCTCATGAAAAAACATAATTTTAGTGCAGGTCCCTCGATTCTTCCTCAAGAAGTATTGCAAAAGGCAAGTGAAGCAATTGTCAATTTCAACGGATTGGATCTCTCCTTGATTGAGATTTCTCACCGAAGCAAAGAATTTATTGCGGTAATGGACAAAGCACAAGCATTGGTAAAAGAATTACTTGAGTTGCCTGAAGGATACTCTGTATTGTTTTTACAAGGAGGTGCGAGTACCGAATTTTTAATGGCTCCATACAACCTTTTGACTGTAGGAGGAAAAGCAGCTTACTTAGACACCGGATCTTGGAGTTCAAAAGCAATCAAAGAAGCAAAAATTTTTGGTGAAACTGTAGTCGTAGCATCTTCAAAAGACAAAGGATACAATTACATCCCAAAAGGATACGAAGTTCCTTCAGATGCAGATTACATTCACTTTACATCGAATAACACGATTTTTGGAACACAATTGAACGAATTTCCTGGCGGAGATGTCTTGAAAGTTGTAGACATGAGTTCCGATATATTTTCAAGAAAAATAGATTACAGTCAATTTGACGTGGTTTATGCAGGAGCTCAAAAAAATATGGGTCCCGCAGGAACAACGGTTGTGATTGTAAAAGACGAAGTTTTAGGGAAATCTGGAAGACAAGTTCCTTCCATGTTAGACTACAAAACGCATGCAGAAAAAGACAGCATGTTCAACACACCTCCTGTTTTTGCCATCTATGTTTCTATGTTAACCTTAGAATGGCTAAAATCCAAAGGTGGTGTGGAAGCTATTGAGAAAGAAAACAGAGCAAAAGCAGCTCTTCTGTACAACGAAGTAGACAGCAACCCTTCTTTTGTCGGTTTCGCTGCGAAAGAAGACCGTTCAATCATGAACGTAACGTTTAATTTGACAGACGAATCCTTGAAAGAAAAATTTGACACACTATGTGTCGAAGCGGGAATCAGCGCCTTAAACGGTCACAGATCCGTTGGTGGATATCGCGCGAGTATCTACAACGCAATGTCTATTGAAAGCGTAGAAGTATTGGTAAAAGCCATGCAAGATTTGAATAAATAATTGAAACTATTTCAAACGACACCTTACAAGTGTCGTTTTTACTTTATATCTAAATATCAGAAAAATGAAAGTATTAGCAAACGATGGATTGGCACAAAGTGGCGTAAGCGCTCTCGAAGCTGCTGGATTTGAAGTCCTTTTAACAACTGTTGCTCAAGAGCAATTGGAAAACTTTATCAATGAAGAAAATATTGACGTAATTTTGGTGCGCAGTGCTACAACCGTACGTCAAGAGTTGATTGACGCATGTCCTTCTATCAAAATTATTGGTCGTGGTGGTGTTGGTATGGATAATATTGATGTACAATACGCAAGAGACAAAGGTTTGCACGTAATCAACACACCTGCAGCATCTTCCCACTCTGTTGCTGAATTGGTATTTGCTCATTTCTCAGGACTCGTTCGTTTCTTACACGACTCCAACAGAAACATGCCTTTAGAAGGAGAAGCAAACTTCAAGGGATTGAAAAAAGCCTATGCCGGAGGGATAGAGTTGAAAGGAAAAACACTGGGCGTTTTAGGTTTTGGACGTATTGGCCAAGCTACTGCAGCTATTGCCCTTCGATTGGGAATGAAAGTAGTCGCTTTTGATCCATTTATGGACGCAGCTACAATTGCACTTGACTTTATTGATGGACAATCCATTGACATCACAGTGAACACCATCTCAAAAGAAGAGGTCTTAAAGCAATCTGATTTCTTAACCTTACACGTACCTGCTCAAGACCAATATGTGATTGGTGCCAGCGAAATTGAATCCATGAAAGACGGAGCATATATCGCAAACGCTGCACGTGGTGGTGTGATCGACGAGGTTGCTTTGATTGCAGCCTTGGACAGTGGTAAATTAGGAGGTGCTGCTTTGGACGTTTTTGAAACAGAGCCAAAACCTGCAGTACAAATATTGATGAACCCTAAAGTTTCTGTAACACCACATATCGGCGCTGCAACTGGAGGTGCACAAGATAGAATTGGAACCGAATTGGCTTCGCAAATTATTGAATTGTTGAAATAAATCAATAATTTATTACTTCTAAAAAAACCATCTTTTCTTAAAAGATGGTTTTTTTTATCGCACAATATTCCGAATTGAGATCCTTTCAAAATTTGTGTTTTTTTTAGCACTCAAACCCACCACAGACAGCATCTCTTCTAACATATTGTCTTTCAAAATCCCATGATTTTCATTTCTAGATTTCATAGAAGGACCTTTGTTTATTTCGCAGAGTAAGGGCTCGTTGTTTGTATTCAACAAAACATCCAATCCGAAAACCTGGAAACACTTGGCTTTCTCAAGATGCTGATAAGTGCCAAACTCATGATACGATGCGTCTAAAAGATTTTCTATTTTCAACTTTAACAACTCGTAAAAATCTTGTGGCACAATCTCTAAATCTTTGAGCATGTCTCCCATCAAAACAGGAAATTCATCAGGAACTCCATTTTTGGCATGCGTCACCATGCGCTCAAATAAATCGGAGGCTACTCTAGGCTCCTTTCCATAAACGCACAACCCCTCATTGTACAGATAAGAGGTCAGTTTGTTCTCGTGCAAAGTCAACAGTACATATGTTCTAAAATTGAATGACGTTCCTTGGTAACGCTGAAGATAAGTCAATAAAGGCTGTGCAATTTCAAAATATTCTTTTTGCTCAAACACCTTTTCAGTAGTCTCTACCAAAGAGAGTCCTAATCTGCGATGTTGATCCGTTTTTAAAATAAAATGATTTCTTACGTCTTTTTTCAACAACTTCAAATCTTTGTCGTTGTGCAGTACAAAAGTCTCCGGCATTACAAGCGCTGCTTTTGTCCTACCATAGGCTTTTACTAGATTTCTCCATACCCCTGCCCTATTGACCAAACAATCGGTTCCACTGACCAAACCAATATACTTACCTCCCGCATCTTTGAGTTCTCCAAACACAACCTCGTTTGATTTTTTGGGCGATGGGTAATACACATCCCAATGAGCAACTTTTGAAGAAATTTCAATGTGATTCCTTTTGAAAAGATCCAAATATCTTTGGGACAGCTTTTTGTCACTCCAACAAACAAGGGGTTTCTGCATGGCTTTCTGATGAATTACAGCCCTCTATTAAAAGTACGATATTGTACAAAACAACGTATTTACGCGCGAACCAGTTCAGAAAGATACACATTCTAAAATCATTATTTTATATATTGCCGTAATTTCAAAATTAAAAGAAATAGAATGTCAAAAATTCAATTCCAATAAATTTTGCAAACCTCTCTTATGAAGCATTTGACTTTTCTAACACATTTAAACGCCATCAAAAAAGCTCCTTTAGGAGGCATAAAAGCGCAATTCAAACTCGCACCAGAAACTCGAAAAATTCGGACAATGAACGCGCCTCACGTCGCAAAAAAAGCAGCGGTTTTGATTCTCTTCTATTCCGGAAAAAACAACAATACACATGTGTTACTCACCTTAAGAGCCAATTACAATGGAGTTCATAGCAATCAAGTAAGCTTTCCTGGTGGGAAAAGAGATTTGGACGACAAAGACCTAAAAGAAACCGCCCTAAGAGAATGTTTTGAAGAAGTAGGTATCGCACCTGAAAGAGTAACACTGTTGAAAGAGATGACAAATGTCTATATTCCACCAAGTAATTTTTTGGTGACGCCATATATGGCCTATGCCATTGGAAAACTAAATTTTACTCCCAATCGCGAAGTAGCACAAGTTCTCGAAACACCCCTCAGTGACCTACTAAATGACGATTTTGTACATTTTGAAATCCATAAGTTGAGGGGCACTCCAAAGGTTCAAATTCCATATTTTCAACTGAACGATCACAAAGTGTGGGGCGCTACAGCCATGATCATAAGTGAAGTTAAAGAACTTTTAAAACCCCTCTCATTCTAAATAGTTTTTGTACATTTACAGCCTTAAAAATTAACGTCTTCAATGAAACTAATCAAGAAAAATCCTTTTGGCCATATCCTCTTTATCAAAAAATGGTTGATCAGAATTTTAGGAATCATCTCACACAGACGTTACAATAAATTTAACAAATTGCAAATTGAAGGATCTGAAATTATTCGGGACTTACCCGATAGCAATGTGCTGTTTATTTCGAACCATCAAACTTACTTTGCCGATGTGGCTGCCATGTTTCATGTTTTCAATGCCGCATTGAAAGGCAGAGTCGATTCGATTAAAAATATCGGATACATTTGGAATCCCAAATTGAACATCTATTACATCGCGGCAGCAGAAACAATGAAGGCAGGGCTATTGCCCAAAATATTTGCTTATATCGGATCCGTATCCATTCAACGCACTTGGAGAAGTGACGGAGAAAATATAAAAAGACAAGTAAGAATGTCTGACATTAGTAATATTGGGACCGCGTTGAACGATGGATGGGTAATTACATTCCCACAAGGCACTACCAAACCATTCAATCCCATACGCAGAGGAACAGCACATATCATAAAAACGTACAAACCTCTGGTGATCCCTATCGTCATTGACGGCTTCCGAAGATCTTTTGACAAAAAAGGACTGTTGATCAAAAAGAGAGGGGTACTGCAAACCATGGTCATTAAAAAACCATTGGAAATAGATTACGAAAACGATTCTTTTGACGACATCGTAACGCAAATTGAATATGCAATCGAACAACACCCTTCCCTATTAAAGGTCATTTCTGTAAAAGACTATAAAAAACAAGAAGACGCCCTAAATAAAAAACGTGAATTTTGGCAATCTTAATACCTTAAAGAGCCACTATAGTACAAATCGATAGATTTTTGTATTTTTATTGTCAAAAATTATTCTATGACAATTACACAACTAAAATATATTATAGCAGTCTCAGAGCACCAAAACTTTACGGTTGCTGCAGAACATAGTTTTGTAACACAGCCTACTTTGAGTATGCAAATACAAAAATTAGAAGAACAGTTGGATGTTCAAATTTTCAATCGAACAAAAAAACCAATTCAACTTACCGAAATCGGTAAAAAGATTATTGCACAGGCTAAAATAATTGTCAACGAAAGCAACCGGATTACTGACATTGTGCACCAACAAAAAGGTTACATTGGAGGAGATTTCAAACTGGCAATGATTCCTACTGTTATGCCGACTTTACTCCCAATGTTTTTGAAAACATTCCAAAAGAAGTACCCGAAAATAAATTTACAAATTGAAGAACTAACTACCGAAGAAATTGTCAAAAGACTAAACGATGGAAATATCGATGTTGCCATTGCAGCGACTCCTTTGGAGGAAGAAAACATTCTTAAAAAACCTTTGTATTACGAACCTTTTGTGGGTTATGTCCCAGATAATCATGCTCTTTCCGGAAAGAAAAACATTGCAATGAATGATTTGGAAATTGACAATTTGTTGCTCTTGGAAGACGGCCATTGTTTCAAGGACAACGTCTTGAACATCTGCAATACTGCTGGTGCAAGGAAAGAAAAAAATTTCAGACTGGAGAGTGGAAGTTTTGACACCTTGATAAAACTTTCAAAAGAAGGGATGGGGATGACACTTCTTCCCTACCTTCACACCTTAGACGTACCAACAAGCGATCGATCCTTCTTAAAAGAATTTGAAAAGCCAGCCCCAGCAAGGGAAATCAGTTTGATATTCCACAAATCACAACTAAAAATGCAATTGATCGAAGCCTTGAAATCAACGATAGATAGTATTGTAAGAGGCGCTATTTCCTTTAGCGATGTGGAAATTATCAGTCCTATTTATCAGAACAAATAACAACACAGAAGTCCGTATGACTTGAAAAAATAAAAAAAGACTGCCTATAAGCAGTCTTTTTTTATTTTACCAATTTCATTCTATCATAAAGTTCAGGTTTTGTTTCTAGATACGATTTCAGCCAAATATTCAATTCTTCAATTTCATGTGGAAGCAAAGTATCATAAGCTTTGTATAATTCCTTTTGAAATAGATCCGGATTAAAACTCATCTTTTTGAGAATTGTTTTTGTGTATTCAAACGCCTGTCTAGCCATTATTTTCATTCATTGATTGAAACGTCATCAAACATAATCAAAAAAGATTTTTGAAAAAAACCAAGACAAAAAATTTAACAAACCCTTAGCTATTCGAATTTACAACTTGGAGATTTTACCTGCCAAATCAATAGCTACTTTTTCCAAATCTATCTGTATCGATTTGAAATGTGCTTTTTTCGAAAGCTCGTTTTTTTCGTGAATTTTATCCATCAATGCGTCAAAACTTACAATGGCTTTGTCGATGATTTTTTGAGATTTTTTAGTATCTGCTTCTGGAGTAACAAATTCCCATATATAACACGCCTCAATCAAATCGCCCAACGTATTGTGAATGTCTTTTTTTAAATTTTTAATAGATGCCATTTTTTCTTAATTTTTAGTTTGTATTTAAAGTTGCCACAAATTTTCCAATTCTGTTATAGAACAAAGCGTTGGGTACAATGTGGTTGATTTTTCAGAGTCACAGACATTTTCGTGCTCCCAGGTCGTATGAAATGGAATATGTACAGCCTTTGCTCCAATTTTGACCAAAGGTAATACATCTGACTTTAAGGAGTTGCCTATCATTAAAAATTCGGAGGGAGCAATTTCCAAATGTTTGAGTATTTTCAAATAATCCGATTCTTTTTTATCACTCATGACTTCTACATGGTGGAAATACTTTAACAAACCTGATTTTTGTAATTTTCGTTCTTGATCTAACAAATCTCCTTTCGTAGCAACAATGAGACGAAAATCACGACTCAAACGTTTCAATACTGCTGGGACCCCGGGCAAAAGTTCGATCGGCTTGTACAACATCTCTTTGCCGATGCTTATAATTTCTTGAATAACCGTAGCCTGTACCTGATGATTTGACAATTGAAGCGCAAGCTCAATCATCGACAATACAAAACCTTTGACTCCGTATCCGTAGTAAGGTAAATTTTCAATCTCCAATTTGTACAACTCTTGATTGATTTTGTTTTCGGTTTCATACACCGATAACAATTTCGCCACCTTCTGCTCTGCCTCTCTGAAATAAGGCTCATTTACCCATAGCGTATCGTCTGCATCAAAAGCAATTACTTTAATTTTTTGCGCTTCTATTTCCATAATTTATTAGCCAAAATCAAATCTTCGGGCGTATCAATCCCAATCACTTTGTGAGGGGTCTCTACCATTTTTATCTTTTTCCCGTATTCTAAAAAACGAATGCCTTCCAACTTTTCTGTCGCCTCATTCTGTTGCATAGACATCGTTGTAAAAGCCAACAAAGCCTCTTTTCGGAAAGCATAAATTCCGATGTGTTTGTAGTAGGTAGTTTCTATTTCTTTATTTCTTGGATACGGAATGGGCGCTCGTGAAAAATACAAAACATGATTCTCATTGTCCATGACAACTTTTACATTGTTTGGATTTTCGATTTCCTCCAAGGATTTCATCGGGTGCACCAGCGATGCGAGATCAATACGCTGCGCGGTATCCTTGTAAAAAACCGCTATCAAATCCTGCAAAGGTTCTTTTCTTGTAAAAGGCTCGTCTCCTTGCACATTTACAATGATATCTGCCTCTACAGCTTTTGCCGCTTCTGCAATTCTATCAGACCCGGTCTCGTGATCTTCCAAACTCATGAATACTTTTCCGCCGTTTTTCAACACCTCCTCTTTGATTTGTTCACTATCTGTGACCACATACACGGCGTCAAAAAGACCTGTATTTAGGGTCGCTTCATAAGTTCGAACAATTACGGATTTTCCCGCCAAACTTTGCATTAATTTTCCGGGGAATCTCGAGGCGCTATAGCGCGCAGGAATCATGGCAATGACTTTCATATAGTTCTTTTCTTAGTGTGTAAAGTTAATTTTTTTCTTCAAAAATAGAGTCTTTTATTTCTTTTTGAGCACTGTTGTTTTCAACTTCTGGACATGTTTTAAATGAAGATGGTTGATGGGATTGATTCCCAAGTTTTTTATGTTTTTACGTGTAAAGCGCAATGCAACATCATAATACAACGGGACCACAGGCGCCTCTTCAATCAAAATTCGATCCATTTTTTGATACAGCAAATGACGCTGTTTGGCAACGGTAAGTTGATTGGCAGCAACATACAAGCTGTCAAACTTTTTGTTTTCAAAATGGGTGTAATTGGGCCCGTTTGGAGAAAAATAATCGCTGTGAAAAATAAACAAATAATTCTCTGCATCCGGATAATCGGCAATCCAACTTCCTCGGTATGTACTGAGCTGCCCATTCACTTTGGCTTGACGCAAGGCAGATGGTGGCATCACATTTACATTGACTGTCAAACCAACTTTTTCCAAAGCGCGTTGCATATAAGTGCAGAGATCTACATATTGATGGTCCGTATTGATCGTAACCACTGGATTTTCATCTCCTGTTTCCTCTACATATGATTGCACCAGTTGCCGCGACTTTTCGGGATTGTAAGCGTAACCCGGTTCATTGCAAAATGACGGCAATCCTTTCGGAATGAATCCGTGAAGCGCAGGTGTTCCAATACCATTTCTCAAATACAAAATCATTTTTTGGCGATCAAACCCATAGTTGATCGCTTGTCGTATTTTTTTAGAATGAACGGCTTTTTCTTTTGTCTGATCTAAGCAGAAACCAAGGTATTCTGTATTTAAAAAAGGACTGGAAATCAAATTTATTTCTTCGGCATAACGTGCTTGGAGGGTTCCCTCCTGTGTCAACAAATCGTCTTTATAAGAAACATCAATACTATTTAAAAAATCTATATTTCCTTGAACAAACTGTAAAAACTCACTCTGCTTGTCTGGTAAAAAAGAAATGGATACCGCCTCCATATAAGGCAAGCGATTGCCGTGAATATCCTTCTCATAATAGAGCGGATTTTTCCGAAACACCAATCGGGTATTCTCTACCCATAATTTGAACTGAAAAGGACCCGTCCCAATCGGATTTGATCGAAATTCGTCTCCAAAAAATGAAACCGCTTCCTGGGGAACAACAGCACAGTATTTCATACTCAACAAATTCAAAAACGGAGGAAAAGCTTGTTTCAATCGAATTTTAAAAATAGAGCTCTCCACCGCCTCAAAAGAAGCCACGTAATTCAAAACCCATTTTCCGGGAGAGGCTATTTTTGGATCCTTCAAACGACGGAAACTGTATTCAAAATCTGAGGCCGTTACATTTCGTGTTTTTTCAGTCCCAAACAGCTCGTGTCTGTGAAAAAAAACATCCTCTCTTAAAAAAAAAGTATACTCCAATCCATTTTCTGAAATTTTCCACGATTTTGCAATGTCAGGTAAGACTTGCAAAGAATCATTTAACTGCACGAGCCCATTGAACAATTGTGAAGTTGCCCAAATGGTTCGCAAATCTTTTGAAAATGCGGGATCTAATGTGGTAACATTCGCATGCTCGTTGTATCGAAAAACTTGAGAATCGTCAAAATCTCTCTCTTCTTTAGAACAAGAAATTGTTGCGAAGAGCACACCAAAAAAACATCCTACTAATTTTTGCAACATACTGCGAAGATACGAAATAAAGACGGTTGTAATCGTCGAACAAAAGTCTTCTCTTGAGATGAACGAAACTATCTATTTTTTCTTTTCAAACTTAAAAATATAAAACTTATTTTTGCACACGCGAATAATCAAAGTATGCATACCCAAAAGAAAGTAGCTTTTTACACACTTGGATGTAAATTAAATTTTTCAGAGACGTCCACCATTGCTCGTAATTTTACAGACGTTGGATTTGAACGTGTAAGCTTCGAGGAAGTTGCTGACATCTATGTCATCAACACCTGTTCAGTAACTGAAAATGCTGACAAAAGATTCAAAAGCATTGTAAAAAACGCCTTGAAAAAAAATGACAATGCCTTTCTCATTGCGGTGGGATGCTATGCGCAATTGAAACCTGAGGAATTGGCCAATGTCTCTGGTGTCGATCTCGTTTTGGGGGCTACCGAAAAATTCAAAGTAACCGATTACATCCGTGACTTGTCAAAAAACGACATGGGAGAAATACATTCCTGTGAAATTTCAGATGCCGACTTTTATGTAGGCTCCTATTCCGTTGGAGACAGAACCCGCGCCTTTTTAAAAGTACAAGATGGCTGTGATTACAAATGCACCTACTGTACAATTCCATTAGCGAGGGGTATTTCAAGAAGTGACACCTTAGAAAATGTTTTAAAAAATGCCAAAGAAATTTCAGAAAAAGGCATTCAAGAAATTGTATTAACCGGAGTCAATATCGGTGATTACGGAAAAGGCGAGTTTGGCAATAAAAAACACGAACATACCTTTTTTGAATTGGTACAAGCACTGGACAGAGTAAAAGGCATCAAGCGCTTGCGCATTTCTTCTATAGAACCCAATCTACTAAAAGACAAGACGATTGATTTTGTAGCCACCTCCAATAGTTTTGTTCCTCATTTTCACATTCCCTTACAAAGCGGGAGCGATACTTTGTTGAAATTGATGAAAAGAAGGTATTTGCGACAAGTATACACCGATCGCGTGCAAAGAATCAAAGAAAAAATGCCCAATGCATGTATTGGGGTAGATGTTATTGTTGGTTTTCCTGGTGAAACAGACGCGCTTTTTCTAGAAACCTACCAATACTTGAGCACATTAGACATTTCTTATCTACACGTCTTTACCTATTCTGAGAGGCCCAATACAGAGGCTGCAGAAATGAGCGAAGTTGTGCCGCTAAAAACACGAAAAAAAAGAAGTAAAATGCTACGTGGACTTTCTGTAAAAAAGAGACGTGCCTTCTATGAAAGTCAGTTGAACTCCGAGCAAACGGTTCTTTTTGAAAGCGAAAACAAAGAAGGTTACATTCACGGTTTCACAGAAAACTATGTCAAGGTAAAAACTCCTTGGAATCCTGCTTTGGTAAATACAACACACCACGTTGAATTGACAAAGATTGACGAAGATGGCATGGTACGATTTGATTGGCTAGATTCACTAACGACAAAGTAATTTGTTTAATTTGTTTGAAATTCCCCAAACATTCCCCAACTTTGAATGACCGAACAATTGAATCACTCTGTTTTGAATTCGAAAAAAAAACACATCTATTTCATTCCTGGCACTGCAGCCAATTCAAATATATTTGAACGCATTGAATTGCCTTCTGACACCTTTGAGCTGCATTTCATAGAATGGCTGATTCCTAATGCTAAAAATGAAAAAATAGAAAGTTATGCACTCCGCATGTGTTCCCAAGTAAAACACAAAAATCCGATTCTCGTCGGTGTTTCCTTCGGTGGAGTGATCGCACAAGAAATGAGCAAAATCATTACCTGTGCACAAATTGTTCTCATCTCAAGTATCAAAAACCGAAACGAACTTCCGAATGGCTTGGTCTTTGTAAAAAAAAGCAACGCTTACAAATTATTTCCTAGTAACTCCCTTACAACCCTTGAGAATATTGTAAAAAACCTGTTTGGCAAAAAAGTAAAAAAGCGCATTCTAATCTACCAAAATTATCTATCCTTTAGAGACCCAGTCTATCTCAAATGGGCCATCCGACAAGTTTTACATTGGCGTCAAAGCAACAGCCTTCCGAATTGCTTGCATATTCACGGGGACCAAGATGCCATCTTTCCAATAAAGCACATCCAAAATTGCATCCCAATTAAAGATGGCACCCACGTCATGATTCTTACCAAAGCCAAAGAAATCAGTCAAATTTTAAACCAGAAACTCCGCTAGGCCTTTCATTTTCAATAAAAACAAAAAACAAATTTCTTTTATTTTCGTTTTCAAAAAAAATCGCCAATATGCGCTATTCCTCTTTTAAAGATTGGCTTGAACTAAATAGATAAAATCAACAAATTAGAGCGGAAAATTCGTATTTTTACATCCATGATTGCACACGAACAACTTGGCAAGTTAACGGTCAGAATCGACCAACTAAAATCGTATCTTCAAATCGATAAAAAAAAGATTCTGATTCAAAATGAAGAAGAAAAAAGTGCCAACCCCAATTTTTGGAGCAACCCCAAGGAGGCCGAATTGGTAATGAAAAACCTTCGAGGACTCAAAAAATGGGTAAATGATTACGAAAAAATCGTTGGACTGAAAGACGATTTATTGGTGCTGCTTGATTTTTTCAAAGAAGGAGAGGCTTCGACAGAAGAAGTGAATCAATTGGAAAACGAGTTGTCGCAATGTCTAGAAGCCATAGAATTTAGAAATATGCTCTCTGATGAAGGAGATGATTTGAGCGCTGTGATCCAAGTGACGGCTGGTGCCGGTGGTACAGAAAGCTGTGACTGGGCTCAAATGTTGATGCGTATGTATATGATGTGGGCCAAAAAACAAGGGTACAAGTTGAAAGAATTGAATTACCAAGAAGGTGATGTAGCTGGTATCAAAACAGTGACACTTGAAGTCAACGGAGATTTTGCTTTCGGGTACCTTAAAGGCGAAAATGGTGTCCATCGTTTGGTGCGCATATCCCCTTTTGACAGCAATGCCAAAAGACATACCTCCTTTGCTTCTGTTTATGTATACCCCCTGGTAGATGACAGTATTGAAATCGTTATCAATCCTGCCGATATTGACATTACAACAGCACGCTCTAGTGGGGCTGGTGGGCAAAACGTCAACAAAGTGGAAACAAAAGTACAGTTGACACACAAACCCTCTGGAATTCAAATTTCGTGCTCAGAAACACGCTCTCAACATGAGAATCGTGATCGTGCCATGCAAATGCTAAAATCACAATTGTATGAAATAGAACTGAGAAAACAACAAGAAGCCAGAAGTGATATCGAAGCGAGTAAAATGAAGATTGAGTGGGGAAGCCAAATTCGAAACTACGTGATGCACCCATACAAACTGGTTAAAGACGTCCGTACTTCTCAGGAAACCGGAAATGTAGACGCTGTTATGAATGGAGAAATTGATCCTTTTTTGAAAGCCTTTCTAATGCTCAACTCACAAAGCGAACCAACAAACGATTTGTAATTAAAGAACAGTCTCAGAACAAACCATCTGTAAAAAATATATGATCACAATATACCACAACCCACGCTGTAAAAAAAGCCGTGAAGGAGTTGCACTTTTGGAAGAGGCTCAGACCGACTTCGAAATTGTCAAATATTTGGACACACCTCTTTCCATAGAGGAAATAAAAGAACTCTTAAAAAAGCTGAATTACACCCCAATACAATTGGTGCGCAAAAACGAGACCGTTTGGAAAGAAAATTTCAAAGGAAAAGAAATGTCTGATCAAGAAATTATCCACGCAATGGCAAATTACCCAAAACTAATAGAGCGTCCCATTGTTGTTTTCAAAAATAAGGCGTTGGTCGCAAGACCTGCCAAGGCCATCAAAACGTTATTCTGATGTTGCCCTATAGAAGCGCTCAAAAATATTTATATCCCTAAAAGAATCCTATGAAAATTAAGAAAAAAGGCGTTTGGAAAAGCTGGAATGAAAACATACAACATTCCTACGACAATCTCTACCAAATTACAACAGAGGAAGAACTACAAAAAATCATCAAAGAATCCGAAAAAGTTCGCTTTTTTGGAAACAAACAATCTTCAGCAGACATCGGTGCTGGAATAAGCACGCTAATTGACATTCGTTCTTATGATGCAATTCTTTCTTACGACGAAGAAAAAAGACACATTACTGTGCAAGCTGGGATCAAGCTCGTTGACCTCATCGAAGCGGTAGAAGACAAAGGTTGGTGTATTCCATGTTTGCCCGATATCAACACCGTGACGCTTGGAGGTGCATTGGCTACAGGAACCCACGGAACCAGTGGAAAGCTCCTAGCGAGTTATGTGCATGAATTTCGTGTGATTTTAGCAGATGGATCTATCAAAACAATCACAGAAAAAGAGGAATTGATGGATGCCTTTCGAGTTTCTTTAGGAGTTTTGGGAGTTTACTCTACTGTAACGTTTGCTTGTGAACCTATTTACACCTTGCATGTAAAAGAAGGCCCTAAAAAAGATGAAAACTGGTTAGAAAACATTTCTTCCAATTTGACAAAATTTGATTTCCTGAGAATCCTATGGCTTCCTCACACAGGCAAAGGATATCAGATTACCGGGGAAAAAATCCCAGCAGACACGAACGTTTCTGAAAATTTGGGGCCACAATATTTACAGTACCGCCGTTCATTTTCCAAGTTTCTCTACAAATATTCCCATATTTTTCCTTGGATTACAGCCATTGCCAATAAAATTTTAGGCCGTCTATTTTTTAGTAGTAAAAGAGAGCTCAAAGGATCCTTGTACCAAGCAACCGTTACCAAGTCAAGAGGTTCTACCATTGAATTGGCTGAATGGACTGTAGACCTTGCTGTTTTTCCTCAAGTATTCAAAGAACTAAAGAAAACGATCAACCAATGGAACAACAATTCTTTTATTCACATTCCAATGGACGTCCGTTTTTTAGAAAAAGACAACTCGTGGTTGAGTTATGCCTATAAGCAAGATACTGTTACGATGGGATGTGTTTCTAGAAATGCCTCAACAGCAGATAGCTACGAAGCATTTAAAACCATTGAGCGCATCTTTATCAAATACGGTGGTCGTCCGCATTGGGGAAAACGCTTCGATGCTAAAGACGCGCAACTGAACAAAATTTATCCGAAATGGAAAGACTTCAAAACTTTGCGAAAAGAACTTGATCCAACCAACAAATTCCTCAACGGATACTTGAAAAAAGTTTTCAATGAAACGACTTAACAATCTAAAATGAGCGTCATACAACTTCCTCCCGCTGTCTTATTTGATTTCGATGGTGTCATCGTAGACAGTTTTCAAGCACACTTTCAAGCTTGGCAAAGTGCGTACAAAGAATTATTCGGCGAATCTAGTTTGGACTTTCCACACCAAGAGTTGTGTGGAAAATCTCCGCTGCTCATTGCAGAATACATCTGTCAACGTGCCGGAAAAAAAGAACATGCAGCGCTTTATTTCGCGACAAAATCAGCTCATTTACACAGCAGTAAAACCGCTCCTACCCTCCTTCCAGGAGTCAAAGAAATACAAACCTTTTTGCACGGCAAGGACGTTCCGCATGGGATTGCGAGCAATGCCACAAGAGATTTTATTGGCAATAGTATTTCTCAGTTACAGCTTGGATTCGTTACATATCTTGGTGTCGAAGATTACACCCATCCAAAACCTCATCCAGAAGCCTATCTATCACTCGCAAAAGAATTGGGTATAACGCCTAACGACTATGAAAAAACATGGGTTTTCGAAGACAGCATTACAGGAACAGAAGCGGCAAAAAAAGCAGGGATGTTTCCTGTCGGCATTTTAACAATAAACTCAGAAACTACCATGAAAGCTGCCGGTAGCAAACTTGTATTCCCAACCTTATTGGAGGCATATGAGTTTTTAAGAAAGGGCCATTGATGCAATTTTAATTCCCGTAAAAAACATCAAAGACTTGTAAACTCTATAGAGTCTGCAATTCCTCCAACTCTATTTTAAAGTCGTGCTGTAAATCTTCATGCAAAGCGCTGATCTTCTTTTCAATGGATACGAGTTCACGGTAATACAAATTTCGCAGCAATACGTTGTACTGAATAGAAGGACGCAACGCTTGTAATTTTTCACAAAAATACAGCAACAAAACAACCTCTGTTTCCTTGTTTTTAGCATAACGAATGTTCGTTTTTACCCCTTTTAACACTTTACGAATCGTCTTCTTCATGTAAAAATAGCTTTTCGTGTTGATGGCTTCAAACTGGTCGTCTATTTCTTGTTGTATCGCGAATACAAAACTATCTTGATCGTTTGCTTCAAAAAGTAAATACGTAAGCAATTCTTTATTTTCTTTTTTGAATTTTGCCAACTGCAAACACAAAGACAATAAATCTTCTTTTTGTGCATGCATTAATTCTGATTTTAGTTCACGTAAAGAAGCAGCTTTCATTGTTGAAATTTAGGAGTTGGAGCATAAAAATACTAAAAATTAAAACGCTTGAAAACACACGATACACCTATTTCACTTGGTACTCTTACAAAAAGCACCAAACCTTTCAAAAAAGGACATAAAAAAAGGGATTGCAATGTATTGCAATCCCTTGACATACTTTAAACAAGCATTTATTTTTTCGACTTCGCTTCTTTTCTCAATTGCAAGTTTTCCATTACCGTACCTCCTATCCAGTAAGGAACTACAAAAGTTAACAAAAAAATCAACAACCAAAAACCAGCTGTAAACACAAAAAGAAAAGCTAAAAATCCGAAGTATTGAGATGCGTCCATATAATTTTAACAAATAGTTTAAACTTGCTACAAAAATACTACTTTTTTCAAATTACCCACTATTATTATTCGCTATTTTTTAAAGAGTATCAAAAAGAAAACACAACCCACACAAAAAATAAAAATTAGCAACTTGAAGGCAGTGCGTTTTGTATATTTGTAGCGTCTTCCATAGCATG
>Ga0233438_10000924_pt1 | contig 34755 bp, 31 predicted proteins | sample SI_123_September_FD_182720 | JGI IMG/M metagenome (GOLD analysis project Ga0233438, IMG submission 182720) | Seawater microbial communities from Saanich Inlet, British Columbia, Canada - SI_123_September2016_10_MG | ecosystem: Environmental > Aquatic > Marine > Inlet | place: Canada: British...
ATTATGTATTAAACAATGTTGATAGGTTTTTGGTTGATGTTCTTGCATCCATTGCATAACTTCAAGAGCTGCAGGAACATCTTGTGTTGCTGCTTTTAGGTATTGTTTTCCCCAATTAGTTACTTGCCTATTTACATAACCTTCTGGCTTTCCTAAATTAGACAACCCTACCGAATTATAATCTAGAGTATGCAATTCTGTAAAGGTATCTAACCAAGTGTTAGCGATAGTTTTATAATCATGTACTGGGATGGCCCTGTGTTTTGCTTCTTTAAAATTTAGAATAATTCCATCTACTTTTTCCATGATGTAGAATTCACTTCCTAAAATAGCTTCATCGTTTGAATACGCAAACATCTTTGGAACTTTAGAAAACTCTTTTTTTATTGCAGTTTGTACTTTAAACTCTCTACTCATGTCATGGCCACGTTTAATAGCTCCAACTGGAGGCTTACGTAGTACATATTCCTTATCCTCTAGAGATATTAAATAGGTTAAATTAGAATACCCATGTGTAAACTGCTTTACAAATAATTCACTTTGAAGCGAATTAATTAAATGATGTTGATGCAAAAATTCTTTGAGGTTTTTTTCGGGCAACTCCTCTCCTTTTCGAACTTCTTGTTTAGACATAGTTATAGTTTTCCATAAGATCGAATAACACTTTTCCCTAACTGATACATATGAACTTCATCTGGGCCGTCTGCCAAACGCAACATCCTTGCAATTGCAAAATAATGTGCCAAATGTGTGTCGGGGCCAACACCTTTTCCTCCTAAAACTTGAATGGCTCTATCAATTACTTTTAAAGCCATATTTGGTGCAACAATCTTAATCATAGCAATGATCTCTTTTGCATCTTTATTGCCTAATTTATCCATTTTATCTGCCGCTGAAAGGGTAAGTAAGCGAGCCTGTTCAATTTCACATTTTGAGATAGCAATTTCTTGACGAATACTACTAAAGTCAGAAAATTTCTTTCCAAAAGCTTCACGTTCTAAGGTTCTTTTAGACATCAGTTCTAGTGCATATTGAGCCATCCCTACAAGTCTCATACAGTGATGAATTCTTCCAGGTCCAAGACGTCCTTGAGCAATTTCAAACCCTCTCCCTTCACCTAAAATTAAATTTTCTTTAGGAACTCTTACATTATTTAACTCAATTTCTGCATGACCCTCTGGTGAATCATAAAATCCTAATACAGATAACGGCCGAATAATATTTAGTCCAGGAGTATCTAAAGGAACTAACACCATACTTTGTTGTTGATGGCGATGCGCCTTTGGATCTGTTTTACCCATGACAATGGCTACCTTACAATGTGGATCCATACCACCGCTAGACCACCATTTTCTTCCATTGATAACATAATGATCTCCATCTAACACAATAGAGGTTTCAATATTTGTAGCATCTGAAGAAGCAACCTGTGGTTCAGTCATTAAAAATGCCGAACGAATTTCACCATTCATTAAAGGAGTTAACCACTCATTTTTTTGAGAATCACTTCCATATTTGGCTAAAACTTCCATGTTTCCGGTATCTGGTGCGGAACAATTAAAAATTTCTGAAATCCATATACGTTTCCCCATTATTCCTGCTAAAGGAGCATACTCTAAATTAGTTAAACCTGGGCTTAAGTCTCCATAATCTTTGGGTAAAAAAAGATTCCACAAACCTGCCTCCTTAGCTTTTTGTTTTAATAGTTCTATTTTAGGCCAACGTGTCCAAATATTTTCTGGATTTTTTTGGAAAGCGTAAAATTCATCTTCTACAGGTACAATGTGTTTTTCAATGAAATCACTAAGCTTTTTTTGAAGGTCTACTGATTTTTGAGAATATTCGAAGTTCATATGTTTATTTAATTTTAACCAGCAATCATATATCCACCATCAGCAGTGTATACTCCTCCTGTCATATAAGATCCTGCTTCTGAAGCTAATAAAGCAGCAATACCAATCATTTCTTCTGGCTGTCCCATGCGACCGCTGGGAATAGTTTTTCGCACTTTTTGTAATAGCTTTTCATTAGTCCATAAAGCGGCACTAAATTTTGTTTGAATTAAACCTGGACATATAGCATTAGCTCTTATTCCATATTGCCCCCATTCTTTAGCTTGATTTTTAGTTAGCATTAAAATAGCAGCCTTACTAGTACTGTACAATCCTAATCCAAGTCCAGGAGTTAAAGCTTCTACAGATGCAATATTAATAATGCTCCCATTTTTATGTTCTTGCATATGTGGCAAAACTAAATTTGATAGTGCCCATGGTGCTTTTACATTTACATCCATAATCTTATCAAAAATTGCTGGGTCTACATCTTCAATGGGGCCAAAAACTGGATTAATAGCTGCATTGTTTACTAAAATATCTATACGTCCTAGTTCCTTAATTGTTTGATCCACCAAAGCTTTCCTCTGATCTTCTTTACCAATATGACAGGCAATTCCAATTGTTTTTAATCCTAGCTCAGAAAATTCTTTCACAACCTCATCGCAAGCATCCTGGTTTCTACTACTAATTACTACTTGTGCTCCTTTTTCAGCCAACCCTTTTGCAATGGCTTTACCTATTCCTTTGCTAGAGCCTGTAATGATCGCTACCTTTCCTTCTAAGTTAAATTGTTGATGTGTATTCATTAAATTACAGGTTCTGTTTCTTTCTTTATGGTAATGGATTCAGAATTGAATAATATTTCAGATAATCCTGTAGTTTTTGGCAACTCATATGTAAAGAAGTATTTCATCGTATGAATTTTACTCTCATAGAAATCTTTTGAATAAGTTCCATTAGATTTAGCAGCTTTTGTTGCATGTACTCCTAGATCTAACCATGTCCAACTCATTATTATAAGACTAAAAAATTCCATAAAAATGGAGGCGTCAGCAAGATACCTTTCGTAATCACCTTTCATTGCATGAGGCATTAAATGACCCAATACTTTTTCTGTAAGTTTTAATTTTGCTCCTAGCGTATTGGCATAAGATTGTAATTCCTCTATTGCTGAGGCTGCTTTAATTGTTGTCATAATTTCAGCAGAAAGTAATTGCAATGCTTTACCGTTACTCATGGTTACCTTTCTACCCAATAAGTCTTGAGATTGAATTCCTGTTGTTCCCTCATACAGCGCAGATATCCTAATATCTCTGTAGTATTGTTGTAAGATAAAATCTGCACAGAAACCATAACCACCTAGTACCTGCAATCCATTATTTACAGAGGCTGATCCAGCTTCCGAAGGATATGTTTTTACAATTGGGATAATCATTTCCAACAGAAGGTTGTATTTCTCTTTTTCCTCTGGTGAAGTTGCAGTTTCTATAATATCGTAATATTTAGCTGCCAAAAAAACCAAACTCATAGACCCTTCCACAACAGATTTTTGCATTAATAGCATTCTTCTAACATCTGGGTGTTCTATGATTAAAGCCTGTTTCTCCGCTGGGTTTTTCTTTCCGTCACTAGACAACTTTCTACCTTGAGGACGTTCATTTGCATATTGTAAAGAAGCATGATAAGCTGCACAAGCAATACCAGATGCTCCTCTTCCTACCGCTATTCTAGCAGAGTTCATCATTAAAAACATATACTTTAATCCTTCATTTGGCTCACCAACAATCCATCCTCTACAGTCGTCTGCATCTCCAAAGCCTAAATGAGTAGTACAATAACCTCTTTGTCCCATCTTCTGAAAATCTGCAACAGTAGTCACATCATTAAATTCTAAAGACCCATCACTTGAAGGACGATTCTTTGGGACAACAAATAAAGAAATTCCTTTTGTTCCTTTTGGAGCTCCTTCTATTCTAGCTAGAACTAAATGAACCACATTTTCAGTGAAATTATTGTCTCCTCCAGAAATAAAAATTTTCTGGCCTGTTAGTTTGTAATACCCGTCTTGTGTGGGTGTTGCCTTTGTAACAATATCTGATAAAGAACTTCCTGCTTGAGGTTCTGTTAAACACATCGTACCACCCCATTGGCCAGATAACATGTTTGGCACATAGGTTTGGTTTAATTCCTTATTTGCAAAATGAATAATAAGCTCTGCAGCTCCTTGAGTTAACCCTGCATAACCGGGTAAATGATTATTTGCAGCATCTAAAATATAAGTAGCAGCAGTATGAGATAGAAATGGTATTTGCATTCCTCCATCTTCATAATTAAATGGAGCTGAGATTAGACCCATTTCTCCTCCCTTATGCATCATTGTTTTTACTTGATCATGTACAAATACTTTCCCATCTTTATGATAAGCAGGATTTTCATCCATTTCTTTTACATACGGGAATAGTTCCCTATCAGCAAACTCTTTAACTGAATCTATAAACATATCTAGTGATTCTTTATCATGATCTTGAAAGCGATCTCTAACAAGAAGCTCTTCTAAATTATGAATATCATAAAGAATATATTTTAATGTATCTACATCTATATACTTTTCAGCCATATTATCTTACGTTTTTAAAAATTTGATGTTTATTTTAACTTAATGCAACGAAGATAGGACAAATAATTATAAAATACTATGCATGCATAGTATTTTATAATTGATTTTTTATCTTAACTAGTTCCGCTTTTACAAATTCTAATCTACTTACGATTTCATAATTATTTATGGTGCCGAGCGGATTTTTCTTTAATTTTTGTTTCGCCCCATCTAAAGTAAAACCCCTTTCTTTAACGAGGTTATATATAAGTTTGAAATTGGAGATATCGTTGGAAGTAAATAAACGATTCCCTTTCGCATTTTTTTTGGGCTTAATAATTTCAAATTCTTTTTCCCAAAATCTAATCAACGAAGTATTTACAGAAAAGGCTTTAGCCACTTCTCCTATCTTATAGTATCTTTTTTCGGGTAAATCTATATGCATATTGCTATATTAATCGTAAGATTGGCCTTCTTCCTCAGAAGCAATTTGCATTGCTAAAAATTCTTCTGGAGTTAAATCTCCGTAATAGAAATTAATAGGATTTAAAGCCCGACCGTTTTTGTGTACTTCATAATGTAAATGAGAACCAACAGATCTTCCGGTGTTTCCTACATATCCTATAATATCTCCACGTTTCACTTTCCTCCCTTTTCTGGTAGCAATTTTACTCATGTGAGCATACACCGTTTTGTATCCAAAACCGTGTTCTATATATACAACTTTACCAAAAGTTGCACTTCGCTGAGCCAAAGACACCCTACCATTTCCTGAGGCATAAATTGGTGTTCCTGATGCAGCTTTAAAATCCATTCCTTTATGGAATTTTCTAATTTTTAAAATTGGATGCATTCTATATTTAAAACCAGAAGCAACATAAGATAAATCTTCTTTTTTTATTGGCATAATTGCTGGAATTGACGCCAACATATTTTCTTTTTCTTTAGCCAAAGAAACAATTTCATCTAAAGATTTTGATTGAACAACCATTTGTTTTGATAGAATATCTAATTTTTTAGTAACATTCTTTACAAGTGTAGAATTTTCATAACCATTGAGATAACTGTACCTATTTACACCTCCAAAGCCTGCCTTACGTTGTTCTTCTGGAATTGGATTTGCTTCAAAATAAGCTCTGTAAATATTATTATCTCTTTGTTGGAGTTGAGAAAGTACAGAGGAGCTTTCGTCTAATCTTTTATTTAATAATTCATAATTAAATTTTAGATTTTCTAATTCTCTTTCTTGAGAAAGCTGCTCTGGAGTCTTTAAAAACTGACTCAATACGATAAAACCTGAAAGCATGATTAAAATAACACCAAAGAAACTGAGAATAATTATCTTGGAAATATTCCCTTTTGTTTTTTCTATTCTACGATAGCTTAGGGTGTCTGAGTCGTAATAATATTTTACTTTTGCCATAAATCTAAATATGCTACTTTTGTTTCTATAAACTACTCATTAAAAAAGTAATTTATAAATTAACAAAAGCAAATTTACAAAATGTTTCACTAACCATAACTTTGACTCATTTCAAGTATAAATTTTTAACATTAACGGTAAAAGAAAATTAACTTTTGATTTATGAAATCTAAAGAAATTCGTTCACATTTTTTAAATTTTTTCAAAGAAAAATCCCATCAAATTGTCGCTTCATCACCTATGGTTTTGAAAGATGATCCTACGTTGATGTTCACAAATTCTGGGATGGCACCATTCAAAGAATATTTTTTAGGAAATAAAATTCCAAAAAACACAAGAATTTCTGACACTCAAAAATGCTTGAGAGTTTCTGGGAAACATAATGATTTAGAAGAGGTTGGATATGACACCTACCACCATACCATGTTTGAAATGTTAGGAAATTGGAGCTTTGGAGATTACTTTAAAAAAGAGGCTATATCATGGGCATGGGAATTATTAACAGAGGTCTATGGTATTTCTGAGGATATGCTATATGTCACAATTTTTGAAGGCAGTACAGATAAAGATAATTTACCAATAGATCAAGAAGCATTCGATTTATGGAAAGAAATTGTTCCTGAAGATCGAATTCTAATGGGTGACAAAAAGGATAATTTCTGGGAAATGGGTGAACAAGGACCTTGTGGACCTTGTTCTGAAATTCATGTAGATATTAGAACTGATGAAGAAAAAGCTACTGTAGATGGAAAAAGTTTGGTAAACAGAGATCATCCACAGGTTGTAGAAATATGGAACTTAGTTTTCATGCAATACAACAGAAAAGCTACAGGTACTTTAGAAGAATTACCTTCAAAACATATTGACACTGGTATGGGATTTGAACGTCTGTGTATGGTTTTACAGGATGTAAAATCTAACTATGATACTGATATTTTTACCCCATTAATTAGAGAAATTGAAGCAATTTCTTCGATAACATACGGTCATAACGAAAAAGAAGATATCGCAATCAGAGTAATCGCTGATCATGTTAGAGCAGTGGCTTTTTCTATTGCAGATGGTCAGTTGCCAAGTAATTCTGGAGCTGGATATGTTATTAGACGAATTTTGCGAAGAGCTGTTAGATATGGTTTTACATTTTTACACAAAAAAGAACCTTTTATTTTTAGGTTAGTTAATATCCTTTCTAAAAAAATGGGTGATGCATTTCCGGAATTAAAAGCTCAAAAACAATTAATTGAAAATGTTATTAAGGAGGAAGAAACCTCTTTCCTAAGAACTTTAGATCAAGGGTTAATATTGCTAGATTCAATCATAAAAAATTCAGAAAGTAAAGAGATTTCAGGAAAAAAAGCTTTTGAACTATATGACACTTTTGGTTTTCCTATAGACCTAACATCACTGATTTTAAGAGAAAAAGGATTGTCCCTAAATGAAAGTGATTTTCATGTTGAAATGAAAAAACAAAAAGAGCGTTCTCGTTCTGCTAGTAAATCTTCTACCGAAGATTGGATAGTTTTAATAAACGATATTGAAGAGGAATTTATTGGATATGATTCTCTTGAAGCAAAAGTTAAATTAACAAGGTACAGAAAGGTTTCCTCAAAAAAAGATGGAGATCAATATCAGTTAGCTTTTAATAAAACTCCTTTTTATCCAGAGGGAGGAGGTCAAGTGGGAGATAAAGGATATTTAGAGGATGTTCATGGAGACATTATTTATATTTTAGACACAAAGAAAGAGAACAATATTATCATTCATGTTGTTAAAAATTTACCAAAAAACACAAACGAATCATTTAACGCAGTTGTAGACCAAAAACAACGTCAAAGAACAGCTGCAAATCATAGTGCTACTCATCTTTTACACCAAGCATTACGTGAAGTTTTAGGAACTCATGTTGAACAAAAAGGAAGTGCTGTTCATTCCAAACACCTGCGATTTGACTTTTCTCATTTCTCAAAATTAACTATCGATGAACTTCGCGATGTTGAAAATTTTGTAAATGCACGAATCGAAGGGAAATTACCTTTAGTAGAAAAAAGAAATATTCCAAAGGAGGAAGCAATTGCTGATGGTGCAATGAGCTTATTTGGTGAAAAATATGGAGATTCCGTTAGATCTATTCGTTTCGGGCAATCTATTGAACTATGTGGCGGAACTCATGTTAAAAACACTTCAGACATTTGGCATTTTAAAATCAAATCTGAAGGAGCTGTTGCTGCTGGGATTAGAAGAATTGAAGCTATTACAATGGATGCAACAAAAGACTATTATTTAGAAAATGATAAAGTATTTATTGAACTCAAAGGGATGCTCAAAAATCCTAAAGACCCTCTAAAAGCACTTTCATCAATTCAGAGTGAAAACACCGCTTTAAAAAAACAACTTGATCAATTGTTAAAAGACAAAGCAAAAAACCTAAAAGGTAATTTAGAGAGTGAGCTTAAAAATATCAATGGTGTGCTGTTTTTAACTAAAAAGTTAGACCTTGATGCTAATAGTATTAAAACATTAGCTTTTGATTTGGGGAATACATTTAAAAATTTATTTTTAGTATTTGGAGCAGAATCAAATGGAAAAGCTATTCTTACATGTTATGTCTCCAAAGAAATTGTAACTGAGAAAAATTTAAATGCTGGAACTATCATTAGAGAACTTGGAAAATATATTCAAGGAGGTGGGGGTGGTCAACCATTTTTTGCAACTGCAGGTGGGAAGAAGCCTTCTGGAATAGAAGAAGCTTTTGAAAAAGCTATAGAATATATTCAATAAAGAAATATTTTACATATTTTTCTTTATCATAAAATTTAAATAATTTTTTGAAACTTCAAACAAACATACCTTTTAAGAGAGAAGTAAATAATCAGATAGATTACACATCAAAAATTGTATTACTTGGTTCATGTTTTTCAAAAAATATGGGACATAAATTCAAGTATCTAAAATTTATTTCGAATCAAAACCCTTTTGGAATCCTATTTCATACTAAGGCTATAGAAACTATTATTAGAAATGCTGTAAATCAAAAAATATATTCGTATAAAGACACTTTTTTATTAAATGAGCGTTGGCATTGCTTTGAAGCACATTCTCAATTAAGCTCACCCTCAAAAAAACAACATATTCAGCAATTAAATGATGCTTCTGAGCTTACAAATAAGTCATTAAAAAACAGTACTCATATCATTATAACACTAGGAACTTCATGGGTATATCAACTCATAGAATCAAAAACAATTGTAGCAAACTGTCATAAAGTTCCCAGTCAAAAATTTAAAAAATTAATACTATCTGTAGATGATATTATAGAAAGTTTACATTCAATACTATCTATGGTAAGGAAAATAAATCCTACTGTAAATTTTATATTCACTGTATCTCCAATTCGACATATAAAAGATGGTTTTATTGAGAATCAACAGAGTAAATCACATTTAATTACAGCTATCCATGAAATCATAAATTCTCACAAAAACACTTTTTACTTTCCCAGCTATGAATTAATGATGGATGAATTACGTGATTATCGTTTCTACGAAGAAGATATGATACATCCCAATAAAACAAGTATAAATTACATTTGGGATAAATTTTCAGAAAATTGGTTTTCAGATAGAGCTTTAGGAATGATGAAAGAAATATCAAAAATAAAAAGAGCACAAGAACATAAACCTTTTAACGTTGCATCTGAAAAACATAAAAGTTTTTTAATTGAAATTAAACATAAAATAGAATCATTTAATAAAAAGTATCCTGAAATTACTTTTTAAAAAAATAAAAATAATTTTGTAAATTTACGTCAAATTACCCCCTCATGATTAAAAAAATTGCTATAGGATTATTCTCGAGCACTATTATCGGAATGCTCATGACTTCCATTTTTCTCCCTGTTGACAGCTCTTTGTTTGAAATATTTTTGACTAAAATTACAGCTACATCAATTATAGTTGGTCTTTTAACCTCTATCTATGGACACTTTTCAAAGTCTAAATTACAAGTATTTGTCATTTCTATTTTTATAGGAATTATAGTATTTAACATTAAGTATTGGATCACCGGCCATCACTTTGATCCCACAATTATGGGGGCCTTTACAGGAGCTGTTCTTGGTGTTATTTATGCTATAATTAGAAAATCAACTCATTCCTTAAAGTTACATAGAAAGCTGAAAATTCTTAGAGAGAAAGGTTTCAACTATTACGCTTAAAGAAGTTTTGCAACATTTTGCCACGGACCTCCGTTTATTACATCTATACCATGTTCAGATAAAAAATCTGAAGCACTCTGGCTTCTTCCACCACTTTTACAAACCGTAATAACTGGTTTTTGGAACGCCTTAATGGTGTCTACATTTTCAGGAATGGAATTTAAAACTATATGTTTTGATGTTGGAATATGACCTTCATCCCATTCTAAATTGGTTCTAACATCTAAAATGACAGCTCCATTATTTAAATATTTCTGTATATTTTCGGTGGCATTTTTATTACTAAACATTCCAAATAATCCCATAGTTTTTTAAAATAATAGTATTTATAAATTAGATGTAAAACTACAATTTTATGACTTACAACACAACACACATTTGTAATAATATTAAATAACCAACAACTAATTATTATAATCTTAAATAAATTAAAATGAGTGCAGGCGGATCAATTTCAGCAATGATTTCGAGTATCAAAAATAACAAAAGGACTCGTAAAAGCACATTTGAAAAATTAGGAAAAGAAGGAAGGTCTTCAAGAAAAAACAAAAGTATTTTAAACAAAATGTAACCAAAAGTCAGTTGCATAAAATAAGAGAACGATTAATTTCTCAAAACAAAATAACCTCTCTAAAATAATTATTATCATTTTTGTTTTACTAGCTATAACAATTTACTTCATCGGTTTCGCAAAATTTTAATAAACACCTAAAAATCTTTCTTACTTTTACATTTTAAAATATACAATGAATAAGAAAGTTATCTTACTAATATTAGATGGATGGGGTGTTACACAAAATCCTAGTGTTTCAGCCATTTTTAATGCAAAAACACCCTATATAAATTCATTATACGATCTATACCCTTCCTCTGAACTAAGAACGGATGGTGAACATGTTGGCTTACCTAAAGGACAAATGGGTAATTCTGAAGTAGGTCACATGAATTTAGGAGCTGGTAGAATTGTTTATCAAAATCTAGCAAAAATTAATATGGCCGTTAAAGAAGGTAAGTTGGCTAAAGAAACTGAACTAATAAAAGCTTTTAATTATGCTAAAGAGAACAATAAAAACGTTCACTTACTTGGTTTAATTTCAAATGGTGGTATTCATTCTCATATAGATCACGCAAAAGGACTACTAGATGCAGCCCATAAGAATAATGTAGATAATGTTTACCTCCATGCTTTTACTGATGGTAGAGATTGTGATCCAAAATCTGGCAAGTACTTCATAAAAGACATTGAGAAACACATGAAAAATACAACTGGAGAGTTGGCAACTATTACTGGTAGGTATTATTCAATGGATCGAGATAATAGGTGGGAAAGAGTAAAATTAACTTATGATGCATTGGTTGAAGGGATTGGAAAAAAGTCAGTAAATGCCTTAGACAGTATCAATGAAAGTTATCAAGAAGATATAACCGATGAATTCATTAAACCAATTATAATGGTTGATGAAAACGATAAGCCTAAAGCCTCAATTAAGAAAGATGATGTTGTAATTTTCTTCAATTTTAGAACAGACAGAGGAAGGCAATTAACAGAAGTGTTAAGCCAAAATGACAATGAGAAATTTAACATGCATAAAATTCCATTATACTTTGTTACTTTAACAAATTATGATAAAACTTTTAAAGATATCAAAGTAGTTTACAATAGTGATAATATTGAAAATACTCTTGGAGAGGTTTTAGAGCGTGCAAACAAAAAACAAATTAGAATCGCTGAAACTGAAAAATACCCACATGTAACTTTTTTCTTTTCAGGAGGAAGAGAGAAAGAATTTGATGGAGAAAAAAGACTTCTTTGTCCGTCTCCCAAGGTGGCTACCTATGATTTAAAACCAGAAATGAGTGCCTATGAAATAACAGATGCTATTGTACCTGAGTTAGAAAAAGGAGAAGTAGATTTTGTATGCTTAAATTTTGCCAATGGAGATATGGTTGGGCATACAGGTGTTTTTGAGGCAGCTGTAAAGGCATGTGAAACTGTTGATCATTGTTCAAAAGAGGTGATTACCTCTGGATTAAAAAACGGCTATACCATTTTACTAATTGCAGATCATGGGAACTGCGAAACAATGATGAATCCTGATGGAAGCCCTCACACTGCTCATACAACCAATCCAGTTCCAATTGTTCTTATAGACAAGGAATTAAAATTAATTAATAATGGTGTTTTAGGTGATATCGCACCAACAATTTTAGAATTAATGGGACTAGAACAACCTAAAGAAATGACAAGAAAATCATTACTTTAATATGAAGAAACTTCTATTCATATTTTTGATGTGTTCATTTTTAATGGTCAATGGTCAAGGAAAAGAGAATGTAAATGGAAATTTAATTGGTTATATCAATAAATCTGATTTCTTGAATGGAAAACACAGTGATTGGTTTTCTGCCAATTACAAAAACTATCAACCCAACAAGAAAATTGTACAAAAAATAAGTAAAAAATTAAAAAATATTTCGATAAAAGCTTTTATTGGAAGTTGGTGTCATGATAGTAAAAGAGAGCTACCAAGATTCTATAAAATCATGGAATCAGCTGCCTTAGATTTAAATATAAACTTTCAAATGATAGGAGTATCAATTGGTAAAAAAACTCCTGATAATCTTCAAGAAGGTTATGAAATAAAGCATACACCTACTTTTATTTTTTACAAAAAAGGGAAAGAAATTGGAAGATATGTAGAGCATGCAAAAAAAACATTTGAAAAAGATATTTTAAAAATTTTACGAACACACAACTATAAACATACATACCAAAAATAAATGCTACCTAATAAACATCTAATTATTGCTATAGATTTTGATGGAACAATTGTTGAGGATTCCTATCCAAAGATTGGAAAGCCCTTACTATTCTCAATTGAAACTATCAAAAAACTTCAGTCTGAAGGACATCGATTAATTTTATGGACCTACAGAACTGGTAAAAGATTAAAAGAAGCAGTAGAATTTTGCAAAAAAGAAGGAATCGAATTTTATTCCATAAATAAAAGTTATCCTGAGGAGGAACTTGACTCTAAAACTAGCAGAAAAATTCATGCAGATCTTTTTATTGATGACAGAAATATTGGTGGATTCATAGGATGGACTGAAGTTCATAAATTAGTATTAAACTATGAACCTGAAATAAAAAAGAACAAAGGCTTTTTCTCTTTTTTCAAGTAAGTCTATTTTCCCTTATTTTAAAATTAAAAGTATCTTTACCCTTTCATAATACTTTCACATGATTAAAGTAAAAACAAGAGAAGAAATAGAAATTATGCGCGAAAGTGCATTAGTTGTTTCTAGAACCCTTGGTGTCCTTGCAAGTGAGGTTAAACCTGGAGTTAGCACCTTATTTTTAGATAAAATAGCTGAAGAATATATTCGTTCTCAAGATGCCATCCCTGGTTTTTTAGGATTATATGATTTCCCAAATACACTTTGCATGAGTCCAAATGCACAAGTAGTACACGGAATTCCAAATGACAAACCTCTGCGAGAAGGAGATATTATTTCTATTGATTGTGGTGCTTTAAAAAATGGTTTTTACGGTGACCATGCTTATACATTTGCTGTTGGAGAAATAGACGAAGAAACAAAAAAACTATTAGAGGTTACCAAACAAAGTTTATATGAAGGAATTCGTGAATTCAAAGTGGGGAACAGAATAGGTGATGTTGGGTATGCTATACAAAAATATTGTGAAGATAGAGGTTATGGGGTAGTAAGAGAATTGGTTGGTCATGGATTAGGGAAAAAAATGCACGAAGATCCTGAGATACCAAACTATGGTAAAAGAGGAAGAGGTAAGAAATTGATTAACGGAATGGTTGTAGCCATAGAACCTATGATTAATATGGGTACACATAGAATAAATCAACTTAGTGATGGTTGGACTATTTTAACCAAGGATGGAAAGCCTAGTGCTCATTTTGAACACGACATAGCTATAATAAATGGAAAACCAGAACTCTTGTCTACATTCAAATATATTTATGAAGCATTGGGTATAAGTAGTGATGAAGAAAATGAATTCCGTATCTCACCCATGTAATCTAATTTGTTGAAATTATTCAAAATCATATTAAACACAATACCTCGCCCAATACTTATAAAATTAAGTTATGTAGCAAGGCCCTTAATAGCCTTTTACTTAAGAGGCAATTCTTATACAGACCCAATAGATAACAGGAGTTTTAGAAAATTTTTACCCTATGGTTATGTACATCAAAGACAAAATGTATTATCTCCAAGTACTCTTTCTCTGGAAAGGCACAGATTGCTATGGCTCTACTTAAAAAATGAAACTGACTTCTTTACAACCAGGAAAAAAGTATTACATATGGCCCCAGAACAATGTTTTTTAAATCGTTTTAAAAATTTAAAACATGAGTATATTACTGCAGACTTAAACTCTCCAATCGCTGATGTAAAGGCGGATATTACAGACTTACCTTTCGAAGAAAATACTTTTGATATTATCTTTTGCAATCATGTATTAGAACACATACAAGATGACACCAAAGCCATGAAAGAATTATACAGAGTTATGAAAAAAGGAGGAATGGGAGTTTTTCAAATTCCTCAAGATATAAATAGAGAAACTACTTTTGAAGACAACTCAATAACCGATAAAAAGGAAAGAGCAAAAATATTTGGTCAATATGATCATGTTCGAGTGTATGGGCTAGATTATTTTAATAAATTAAGAGCTATTGGTTTTAAAGTAAAAGAAGAAAAATATTGCAGTAACATATCTGAAGAGCTTGTAGATCAGTATCGATTAATGGAAAATGAAATATTACCTGTTGTATTTAAAAATTAATTTTTAAACTCTGCCAAATTACCCTCATCATCTACATAAATGAGAACCACTTTTAAAAGAGGATTATTCTCCAAAAATTTTACTGATTTTTCTAATCCCATCGCCATAAAAGCAGTTGCGTAGGCATCTACATCAGCACAATCTAACTCAGCTATTACTGTAGCTGCCAACAAATTACTTTCTGTAGCAAAACCAGTCTTTGGATTAATTGTATGTACATATTTAGTACCGTCGGAGCTTAATCTAAATTTTCTATAATTTCCAGAACTAGCCATCGATATATTGGTTAACTTTAGAAAAGAATGTGCAGATCTAGTTCCATCTGTATTAGGATTCTCTATTTGAATAGACCATAATTTACCATCAGGCTTGGTTCCTTTTACTCTTAATTCTCCTCCTATTTCTACCAAATAATTTTGTATATTTTTTGATTCTAGAAATCTTGCAATAACATCTATACCATACCCTTTCCCTATAGAGTTGAAATCTAGATATGTTTCTGGATATTTTTTAATTATTTTGTTTTGTTTAATGCTAATCTTGTCAAAACCTACAAACCTCATTAAGTTTTTTACAGTAGAACTATCTAAATCATTGAGAGGTTTTTCTGGACCAAAACCCCATGCATTTACTAAATTTCCTACTGTTGGATCAAAGTAGCCATTTGTTTCCTTAAAAATTCGTTCAGACTTAATAAAAACGTCCTTAAAATAATTTCCAACTAAAATAGTTGTATCTCCCCTATTAATTTTAGAAATATTTGAAGCTGCAACATAAGTAGAGATATCTTGATTGATTTCTTCGAATAATTTATTAACTTCTTTATTGTAATTTTCATAAACATCATAATAAATAATAGTAAAAGAGGTTCCAAAAATAAACCCTTGAAGTTTTATGGGTTCAAGAGTTTTAATATTGTCATTGCAGGAAGAAAACAGCAATAAAGAAAAAAATACTGCTTTAAAAAAAAGTTTTTTCATCAATTATTTTTAAGAATTCAAATATACAATTTAAAGTTTTTATGAATAGTTGATAAATTTTTGTTAATCACCCTTTTTATAATAACAATATTTTTAACTTTGTAATGTAATTTCTATACTTAATAAAATGAAAAAAATAGTAATCTTGTTAATTGTGTCAATTTTTGCAAGTTCTTGTATATCTAAAAAAGAACATGCAGCTCTTCAAGCAAGGCACGATAAAACAAAGGACGAATTGGTAGCTGTTAAAAATAGTTTAACAAAATGTGTTCTAGAAAATGAGCAATGTAATTCTAATGTAGCCAACCTTAATAAGGTTATAGCTGATTTAAAGAATGATAAAAAGAAGACATTAGAATATGTTGATAACTTGACTGTTCTTACGCAAGGTGCTACAGATAACATAAAGGAAACACTTGCTCAATTAAGTAAAAAAGATAAATACATCAATAGAATCAGAGCTGCTGCTACTAAAAAGGATTCTTTAAATCTTGTGGTTGCTTTCAATTTGAAAAAAGAATTAAAAGACGGCATTGATGATGAAGACATCGAAATAAATGTAGAAAAAACAGTTGTTTTTATCTCTATTTCAGACAAATTACTATTTAAAAGTGGTAGCTATACAATAACTGAAAAAGCATATTCGGTTTTAGAAAAGGTCGCTACAGTAATCAACAGTCAGCCCGAGATGGATGTAATGATAGAGGGTCACACAGATTCTACACCAATTAATAATGATATTATTCAGGATAATTGGGATTTATCTACTAAAAGAGCTACCTCTATAACAAGAGTGTTGCAATCTAAATTTGAAGTAGAACCTAGTAGATTAATTGCTGCTGGAAGAAGTAGCTATGTGCCACTTGCACCAAATGACACTCCAGCCAATAAATCTAAAAACAGAAGAACCAAAATAATTATTCTACCAAAAATTGGCCAATTCTTTGAAATGCTAGAAACTAAAGCTGAGTAAAATATTTACTTTAGAAAATAAAAAAAGCATCACAATTGTGATGCTTTTTTTATTCCAAAATTTTTATAAAATCCTCAAAAGCAACATAATACGGTTGGTTTTTAAAAACAGGATTTTCTATACTTTCTGCATTAGCAATTCCAACACCAGCAAACCAAACGTTAGCGTTTTGCTTTTTTGCATGTTCTTTGAATGTTTCCATCCATAATACATCGTATTCTTCTGGATTCTGAATATTATTAGATGCTTTCACCAATACAAAAATAGTAGGTTCTCCTTTTTTAAATAATACAAATTGTGGGTGTTTTTTTAATTTACTATTGATAGCTTGAAACTCAAAACCCATTTTCTCTAGTTTCTTGCCTACAATATTCATGGCAAGATTATGAAGTTCTTGTGGTGTTAATACTTCCATTAATTTATTATCTTTTACCTTTTATATTTTTCATATGACAAGTTCAAAATTAAGACTAAATATTCTCATACTTATATCATTTACGATAATTTCATGTGTGAACTCAAAATCAAGTTTACATAAAACAATATCAAAGTATCAAAAAGAAGGATATTCTACTGGTACGATAACACCTAAAAGCAAAGGGAATTGTGGTTGGATTATCACTGATTCAAAAAATAACTCCTATGATCCCATAAATATTGAAGAAGAAAAGTTTATTCAATTTTCTTTAAAAAAAGAGAACATCTATTTTAAATTTCTTTCCCTAAGAATGAAAAATCGATGTAAAAACACATCTCCAATTTCACTTGTAGAAGTTATTTTAGCTCCCAATTAAAAAGAGAGCATGTATTACATGCTCTCTTTTTAATTATAAATTTTTAAACTACTCTACAACTATTCTCTTTATTGAAGAGCTTTTATTATCTCCAAGTCTAACAAGATATATTCCTTTAGATGCGTATGACATATCTAGTATATGAGAATAAAATCCTGAGGTATTTTTTACAGTTTTCCATAGCAGTCTTTGGCCAACCATATTATATACATCCAAATTCAAATCTTCAAAGGAATTAGTATTTGCTAAAGAAACTTCAAATTGATTGTTTCCTTTATTTAGAATTTTAAATTCTCCGTCTAATTCATTATCGGATACCGATAGGGAAACTTGTGTGCAAATTTGAATAGACCAATCAATCAGATTTCCGCCATCATCATTTGAATCATCAGTAATAGAAAGGGTCCAATCACCTTCTGATAATAAACCATTAAAATCACTTAGATTCCCGCTGGGGCTAAAGGTTCCTGTAAAAGGAGCCGAACCATCATTAATCGATTCTGATGCATTATCGTTTAAGACCGTATTTGTAAAATTATCTTCTGAGCCACCAACATCTTGAAATAAAACAACTTCTGTTCCATCCGGTCCTATCAATTTTACATCCAAGTCGCTATTCCAAGTATGTTCAATGTTAAGTGTTACTGTTAACTCATCTATAACAACATTCTCATCCATAGTAATCACAGAAGTAGTTAGCGTATTTGCATCTGGTCCAATATCCATTTGTACATTATTTGTTCTTGTGTAGCAAGCTGCATTAAAAACATCTATTTGTGAAGTATTATTAGACATATCAGAGTCTGTATCTAATAAGGTTTGAGCTACTATGGTATAAGTACCATCCATGGAGAAGTTCCCTAAAGTAGAAAAAGTGTAAGACATTGTTTGCCCTGTATCTAAGGGTCCTGCTATACTCTCCGTAATTGAAGGTGATCCATTTATTGAATAGGATACCTCAAAATTAGACTGAGAAGCAGTTCCGAAATTTTCTATAGTTACAACAATAGGTTCATTTGCTAATGCTTCTCCATCTGTAGGGGAAGTAATTGCCGTAACCCCAATATCATTTGTAAAAATATAGGTTACCTCTTGAGTAACAGAATCATTCGCAGGATCTTCATCTCCATTCAATAAAGATGATGATGTAATGGTATATGTTTCTCCTTCTGTTGATAAATCTGCAGTTGTTCCAAAAGTGTATTGAGCTATTGAACCTGAAGTAATGGTCTCTGAATACGTTTCAATTACCTCAACAGTATTCCCTATTTGATAGGATACGTCAAATCCTGAGGCGTCCGCTTCTCCTAAATTTTGAATGGTAACTGTTACTGATTCGTTAGTACTTAAAACTCCAGAAACAGGAGTATCGATACTAATAATAGCTAAATCATTATTATAATTTGAGGCTATTTGAAAAACACCAGCTATATTCTTTCTTCCTCCAGACATTACCTCGTTTACAAACCAGAATTTTTTGTCATTATCTGGATCTAAATCTATTTTACTGTAATCTCCATAACGAGTACTTGGAATATTTGCATCTCCTTCTATTATAACTCCCTCATCTAATGTCATAACGTTAATTGGATCCTGAGCAAAACGACCTGTATAATAAGAACCAACTCTTACTTGAGAATCGGTACTATTGTCACTAGACATACCCGAATATCCCATTCCAATATTCCCTCTAACATCCATAATTAAACTTGCATTCCAAGCATGTCTGTTATCAGGAGCCGTATAAGTTCCTTCTTGAAAAATTTCCCAAGGCTCTCCATCTGCAGTTTGTCTTAATTCATACCAACGAATACCAGCTTGCTTTGTACTAGACCCATCTACATCTACCACAAAATTGAATAGGGCAGAATTATAATTTGAAAACTTTCTAAACTGAGCTTGATTCATGATTGTGGCTTGAAGGGCATCTATGGTAAGGCCTCCGTCCGGCTGAGGTAAATTAGAAAAGCTTCCTCCATCAAAAACACTAACAAAAGGTGTAGTGGTTAGCTCTACAGCAGAAGAAACTTCAGAGTCATTAGGAGTATCCCAATCTATAGCTACGTTCCATAATTTTACATGATCTGTATCTACTCCAGACCAAGCATCATCTTGCATATACATCACTGTAGCACCTCCAGATGTTGGAAAATTAGCATCCGTTATATTTAATACCTGAGGACTATGAAAACCACTGGTTACCAATCCTGGCAAAGAAAATGACAATATCTGAGGATCTGTTCCAGCAGAAGCTGCATCTAGCATAGCATCTCTTTCAAAAACATGTAATTTATTAGAGCTACCTGTATTTTCCGTCATATAATACCCGTCTCTCCATACAGATAGTTTTTGATAATCAGAAACTGCTGAATAGCTATAAACTGTCCAACTGTCATTTACTGGATCTGGCCCATCAGAGACGGCTACTTGAACACCACCCCCAAGAAAACTTAATACCCATCTATCCGCAGCGTTATCATAGCTGGCAGTTAAATCACAACATCCCCCAGAGGTAAATATGGTTGGATTAGGAGAAACTAGCCCATCGGTTAAAGAATTTCCACTTTTATCAAAAATTTGAAATGCAGTATTAATTACCGAAATATAATGATTGGGTCCAACAGCACCTGCAGGGTCAGTTGGTTGAGAATTAGAGGAACCTGTTTCAAAAACTAATTCTGGAGTTCTATTGGGAGACCTATGTCTTAAACCATCAGAATATTTTGCTAATGGATCATCTCCTTTTGAACCCTTACCTATAACAACATCATATTTGGAAGACCTCCCATCTAACATTTCTTTCTGTTGTTGAAGATCTGGTCTTACTAAATTATTAATTCTTGAGGCAATAGATGCAACATATTCTACTTTAGAGGGCTTTCCTATAAAATGTGGTTTTTGAGGCTCATTCTTCACTTCTTGTGAAAAGATTATCTGCATAAAAAATAATGCTATGATAACTGATGAAGATTTTTTAAAGTACATAATTCTAATAATTAGTTGATAAATTAAGGGTGTTGTTTTAAACACTTTAAATTTACATAAATAATAACAAATAGCACTTAAATCTACTAAATAAGAAGAATAATGGAAGTAAAGATGAAAATTACTGCATTATTTATAAAATTAATTGTTAAAAAGAATTAATTTTATGTTCTTTTATTTCTCCTATTATAATTTTTATCACCTCGGGTTTTAGGTTTTTTATACTTTTTAGCAATTTCTCTTCTGTAAGAACCTCCTTGATTTGTTTTTTTATTTTTTTCACTCTTCTCGTGAAAAGCAGGGCCAGGAATATATTCTTCAGACACTCTATTTTTTGAAATTTCTTGGTCTTCTTTGGGTCGCTCCTCTTCTGTTAGTTGATTAGATATTTCTACCTCCTCTGGAAAATCAAGTACTGGAATTTCATACTTCATTAATGTTTCAATTCTTTCTTTTGATTCTAGCTCCTTCTCTGTAGAAAATAAAATTGTTTTCCCTTCACGCTCTGCTCGTCCAGTTCTTCCAATTCTGTGCATATAATTTTCTGGAAAATAAGGTGTGTCAAAATTTACAACATGTGAAATACCATCTAAATCTAACCCACGAGCCATTACATCTGTGGCAACTAAAATACGATTACTTCCCTCATCAAATTGACGAATTGAACGTATTCTATAGTTTTGTGTTTTATTAGAGTGTATCACGCAACTGTCAGATCCAAAAACTTCCTCAAGTGAATGAAATAATAAATCTGCTCTTCGTTTGTTAGATACAAAAACTAAGACTTTACTGTATACCTCTTTATCTCCTAGTAAATAATTTAACAAGTTTGCTTTAGTGTAAAAATTAGAAACTATATAAGATGTTTGTTTAATATTGTCTAGAGGAGTTCCACTTAAAGCAACTGAAATTTTTTGTGGGGCTTTAAAAAAGTCTGTAATAAGTGTATCTACTTCATCAGTCATTGTAGCTGAAAACATAATATTTTGTCTTCTTTTTGGTAGTAAATCAAAAATATTTAGCAGCTGGAAACGAAAACCTAAATCTAGCATAATATCTACCTCATCTATCACTAATTTTTGAATTGATTTTAATTTTAGAACATTGCTTAGTGCTAAATCATATAATCTTCCTGGTGTCGCTACAATAATATCTGTTCCTTGAGCTACAGCTTGTTTTTGTGTATTTATATTAGTTCCTCCATATACTCCTAGAACTCTATTATTTATATAGGTTGACAGTTTTTCAATTTCCTCTACAACTTGCAATACCAGTTCACGAGTTGGAACAACTACTAATACTCTTGGAGTTAATTGCTTTGAGAATTTTAAGTCTCTGAGAATAGGAATCATATAAGCAAATGTTTTTCCAGTTCCTGTTTGGGCAATTCCGACAACATCTTTTCCAGAACGAACAACAGAGTAAGCAGCTTCTTGAATAGGAGTTGGATGGGTAAATCCTAACTCTTCAATACTGTTGTAAAGTTGTTTTGATAAATCTAACTCTTGAAAAGTAGTCATATGAAAAAATTTATGCAAAGGTAACTTGTTTATTTGTGCTTCTCTAAAATTGATGTAGTTTTTGATTGGTTGAGTTCCATCAAGTTATCTTATACAATTTTAACTACTTAATAGTAGAAATGAACTCATAAATATTAAAAAAAAATTTGTAATTTTAGATAGAAACTCAACTTCAAAAAAAATGAAGAATCCAAAGAGACTAGAAGAAGCAATTATTAAATTATATAAAGCCTTCCATAACAATTCTCTAGACCCAGAGGATTGTGCTGCTTGTGCCGTAGGTAATATATTAGACAATCATGACAGTTGGAAACATCTTTCTAATGATCATGGATCACTGCAACTTAACTACATAGGGTCTGTTCACCAAAAATTAGGAAGAACATTTAATGGATATACTCCACAACAACTTTTACAGATTGAAAAAATATTTTTGGAAGCATGTGGTTTTAAAACACCTCTTTGCCACTATAATCAAAAACCACTATATCCTAGAAATAAAGAACTCTTATTTAATGGACTAACAGCAGTTATTTCTTATTTGTGTAAGCTAGATAATGTTCCCAATGTAATGGACTATTCAAAATTATTTGAATACGAAAATAATGAGCCAATCTACCATATAGAAACAATTTTAAAATAAAAAAACCAGCAAGTATAGCTGGTTTTTTTATTATTATAACTACTTCAGATTAACCTCCAAAGTCATCAAATCTGATATTTTCATCCGGGATACCAAAATCTTCACCCATCTTTTGTACTGCTTTGTTCATAAGTGGCGGTCCACAGAAATACAATTCAATATCTTCTGGTGAATCATGAAGATTCAAGTAATTATCTATAACACAATTATGTATAAAACCAGTAAATCCATCACCTTCTCCTTCAATTCCATCTTTCACTTTCCAATTGTCTTCTTCCATTGGTTCAGACAAGGCCATATAGAACTTAAAGTTTGGAAAATCTTTTTCTAAGGATTTAAAATGATCTATATAAAATAATTCTCTTTTTGATCTACCTCCATACCAATACGTTACTTTACGACCAGTTTTTAGAGTTTTGAATAAATGATACAAATGAGAACGCATTGGCGCCATACCTGCTCCACCTCCAACATACAACATCTCAGATTCTGATTCATTAATAAAGAATTCTCCGTAAGGTCCGGATATGATAACTTTATCTCCAGGTTTTTGACCAAAAATATAAGAGGATGCTACACCTGGATTTACATCCATCCATCCGTTCTTAGCACGATCCCATGGTGGGGTAGCTATACGAACATTTAACATGATCTCTCTTCCTTCTGCAGGATAAGAAGCCATTGAATAAGCTCTTTCTACTGTGTCATTATTTTTCATTACTAGAGGCCATAGACCAAATTTATCCCATTCTGCCTGGAATTTATCAGGTGTTTCGTGCTCTTCTGGGTGAGCTGTGATGTCTATGTCAGAAAATTTTATCTCACAATTAGGTATTTCTATTTGAATATATCCTCCAGCTTTATACCCCATATCTTCTGGGATCTCAACAACAAATTCTTTAATAAAAGAGGCAACATTATAGTTTCTAACTACAGTTGCTTCCCATTTCTTTATTCCAAATACTTCCTCCGGAATAGAAATATCCATGTCTTGTTTTACCTTAACTTGACAAGCTAAACGAATTCCATGCTTTAGTTCTTTTCTTGAGAAATGAGGAGTTTCTGTTGGTAAGGCTTCACCTCCTCCTGAATTCACATGACATTCACATTGAACGCAAGAACCTCCACCACCACAAGCTGATGGTAAAAAAATCTTTTCATTTCCTAAAGTAGTTAAAAGTGTACTTCCTGAAGCTACCTCAATTTTCTTTTCTCCATTAATGGTAATAGTGACTGGTCCTGATGGAGATAATTTTTGCTTAACAAATAATAATAGTGCTACTAATAACAAGGTAATCAGTAAAAAAGCTGCTACGGTTGCTAAAATAGTTCCTGTGGTGCCTGCTGCTAATGATATCATACTAGTTTTCTGTTTCTTTAATATTTTCTGCTACTACATTAGTTTCTTCTTTCTCTGCAACCTCTGTAGTAATTAGTTTGTCAGTTGATTCCGAGCTAGAATCTAATTTAGTTAGACTAGCTGCTTCTGTAGTTTGCTCTTTTTTATCTTCATCACCTCCTGTTAGCATACCTCCAAAACTCATAAATCCAATAGCCATAAGACCCGTAATGATGAATGTAATTCCCAATCCTCTCAAAGCCGGTGGTACACTAGAATATCTAATTTTTTCACGTATGGCTGCTATTGCTAAAATGGCTAAGAACCATCCAATACCTGATCCTACACCATATGTTAACGCTAATCCTAGACTAGGAATCTCGCGTGACTGCATAAATAAAGACCCTCCTAGGATGGCACAGTTCACAGCAATTAAAGGCAAGAAAATTCCTAAAGAATTGTATAGAGAAGGTGAAAATTTTTCAACAACAATTTCAACTAATTGAACCATTGTTGCAATGGTTGCAATAAACATAATAAATGAAAGAAAACTTAAGTCTAATGTTTCGCTACCATCTACTCCATATTTTGGATCTAACCAAACCAAGGCTCCTTCTTGTAATAAATATTGGTCTAACAACCAATTTAATGGAACTGTTACAGCCAAAACAAAGATAACAGCAGCTCCTAAACCTACAGCTGTAGTTACTTTTTTTGATACAGCTAAATAAGAGCACATCCCAAGGAATGTTGCAAATACCATATTGTCAATAAAGATCGATTTAAAAAATAATTCTAAGTGTTCCATATCTATTAATTTTCTTCGATTAGTGCTTGATTTCTACTACGTTGAACCCATATGATGAGTCCAACTACAATAAGTGCCATTGGTGACAATAACATAAACCCATTATTTTCGTATCCAAATGCATATAACCCAGTTTTTTCGATTGGATCTCCTAATACTTGAATTCCAAGTAAAGTTCCAGAACCTAACAATTCTCTGAAAAAACCAACAATAATTAGAATAACTGCATATCCCAAAGAGTTTCCAATACCATCTAGAAAAGATTTCCAAGGACCATTCCCAAGAGCAAATGCCTCAAAACGTCCCATAATGATACAGTTTGTAATGATTAGTCCAACAAATACTGAAAGTGTTTTACTTAGTTCATAAGCGAAAGCTTTTAAAACTAAATCAACAATAATTACTAAAGTTGCAACTACAATTAGTTGTACAATAATTCTAATTTTTGAAGGAATGATGTTTCTCATTAATGAAATAACTACATTTCCTAGTCCTAAAACAAATAATACTGAAACAGACATTACAATTGATGCCTGTAGTTCGGCTGTAATTGCCAATGCAGAGCAGATTCCTAATACCTGAATTGTAATAGGATTGTTATCTGTTAACGGGTCTGTGATTAATTTTGCGTCTTTTTTTGATAAAAGTTTCATTTATTAAATCATTTTTAAAAATCAAGATTATTTAAAGCTGGTGAGGCAATATCATAACTATATCCTCTCCAAAAATTTGTATCCCCATCATATTTCCATACAACTTCTCCACTTTGAGAAACTTCCCAGTATCCATAATCACCCTCGCAAATAAGAGTATTCCCATTTTGCAACCTAATTGCTCCAGAAAATTTAGGTGCATACATGTTAGGGTTCGTATAACTCCAAACTATATTGGGTTCATTATTTACATTTGGTGAAAGACTAAATACTTCAGGTAGCTCCAGTTCATAAACTATTGATTGTAGTAAATCTCCATAATTATTAACGTACACTAACATATTACCTCGACCTTGAACATCTCCTTCCAAAAGATTTGGAAAGTGATTATTATTAAAAATAGTAGTCCCTTCAGTGTTTTTATATGCTGATGGATTACCATAACGATAAATTAAGTCTCCTCCTTTACCATAATTTCCTCCTGAATTACTTTCTGCTTGACTAGTTGAAGTACTATGGTCTATAACCCATATTTCGTTGTAAAAGTTTACACTAACGTGAATCACATCCTTATTAATATCGTAATCAATACCATTAGCATGCATGATATCTCCACCAGGTGTATTTGAATTATAATTAAAATCTATTTTTTCTGGATAATTTGAGATCACACCAAAATTAGGAAGAGATGGGTCTGTATCTTGAATTAATCTGTCCCAACTTCTCCACTCCCAAACTATATCATTGTTATTAGGGTTAATTTCAATTAATTTTTCTGGAAAAACATCAACATTAGTTATAATACCAGCTTGCTGTGCTTGTTCAACAGTTATTCTCTCCCAAACCATAACTAAAATATTTCCACTTGGTAACATTTCAACATCATGATGTGCTAAAAAATTATCATCAGCTATTTTATACTGCCATTTTAAAGATCCGTCATTATTAAATAATTTTACAATTCCTGAACCTCCACCTATCGTAAAAGGTCTATCCACATCTTTAAAAATTCCCAGGAGCTCTCCATTATCAAGTAGCTCAACATCATTTCCCAAATTATCTTCAAAATTCCAAGTCCACAACTTTTCTCCCTTTTTGTTTATTAAATAAGAGCTAGTTCCGCCATTTTCAATCAAAAATAAATAGTTTTCATCAATCAGATCTTGCTCATAGATCACTATTTCTGGTGTTAAAACTATCTCTTCGATAATTTCATCATTTTTTTTATCACAGGAAACTATTATTAATAAAAAAATGAAAAAAGGTAGTTTTTTAATTAAGTTTAAAATCATAATCTATTATTTTAAAGTTTTGAAATAATCTACGTATAATTTTAAATCAGATTTTATCATTGCAGAAACACCGTCACCTGTAATGGTTGCTCCAGCAATGGCATCTACTTCATAATCTGTTTTATCGTTGTTTTTTGGATCATTATTTCCTTTAGCTACAGTAATTCCTTTGAAATTACCTGAAGCATCTAGCAGATGCTCACCAATAAAGTCATCCATAAAATAACGTTGCTTAATGTTAGCACCTAAACCTGGTGTTTCACCTTTATGATCAAAATACGCTCCTTGTACAATCATATTTTCATCCATAGCAACATATCCCCAAATAGCATCCCAAAGACCTTTCCCTCTAATAGGAGCCACATAAAAAGTTTTACCATCTTTTTCACCTATAAATAATGGTAGTCTTCTAACGCCTCCGTTTTTTGCTTTTGATTTTTCTTTCTTTACATCAATTAAATAAGCCTTCTCATCTTCTGAAATATCGGCTCCTTTAATAACAAGTTGTTGTTTGATATATTTTTTGAATTCTGACCCAGCAACTGATGTAGAAACAAATGAAGCGCTAGATGCATCATTTTCATTTACACCCATAGCATACAAGATGTTTTGTTGCTTTTCTATTCTTTTATTTTCATCAATATTAGGCTTTAAAGACGACGCTAAATAAGCTAATAAAGATCCAACGACTAATACCATTCCTATGGCAAATATCATTGTGTATGAATTACTATCTGTTTTTTTAGACATAATTATGCGGTTTTAGCTTTTAAACGTTTCAATCTTTTCTTTACATTCCCTTGAACCACGTAATGATCTATTGTAGGAGCAAAGACGTTCATCAGAAGAATGGCTAAGAATACCCCTTCTGGATATGCTGGATTAAACACACGAATCATAATTGAAATAAATCCAATCAAGAAACCGTATATCCATTTCCCTTTATTTGTTTGAGATCCTGTTACAGGGTCGGTTGCCATAAAGACAGCCCCAAATGCCAGACCACCAATCATCAAGTGTTGCCACCATTCAGTATTCATTAATCCGTAAAATTTACTGGAATCTGTAATGATGTCTGCTGCTACTACTTGATTAAAAATGATTCCCATGACAGCAGCTCCAATGAATGTAGAAAGAATAATTCTCCAACTACCTATCTTCGTAAAGATTAAAAAAGCAGCTCCTAGCAAGATTAAAAAAGTTGAAGTTTCTCCAACTGAACCGGGTATAAAACCAAAGAACATATCTGAATAAGAATATACTATTTCTTGATTTTGGGCATAGCTTCCTAAAATTGTTTCTCCAGAAATTGCGTCTGGTGTCCCTACTCTATTCACTGCATCATAAACCCAGACTTTATCTCCACTCATCCAAGTTGGATAGGCAAAAAATAAGAATGCTCTGATGGTTAGTGCAGGGTTTAAAATATTCATCCCTGTTCCTCCAAATACTTCTTTTCCAATAACTACTCCAAAGATTACTGCCACTGCTAGCATCCATAATGGAGTATCTATTGGAACAATTAATGGAACTAACATACCGGTAACTAGATATCCTTCCTCAACTTCATGACCTTTAATCACAGCAAAAATAAATTCTACCAATAGCCCTACACCATAGGAAATAACTACTAGAGGAAGTACTTTGATGATTCCGATCCAAAAATTATCCCAGGTGATAAAACTTCCTAGTAAAGAAAATTCTGTTGTGATTCCTTTTGCTGCATCTATAGCTGCATAATGTTGATATCCCGCATTAAACATACCAAACAACAAACATGGAATTAAAGCCATGATTACGGTATTCATAGTACGCTTTAAATCATCTGCTGCTTTGATGTGAGTTCCGTTGTGAGTTACCTCATTTGGTAAGTATAAGAAAGTATGGATTGCGTTAAACGCTGGAGCCATCTTTGTTCCTTTATACTTCTCTTTTAAATTATGTAAATTACTTTTTAAGCTCATTTGATATTTATTTTTTAGCCTAATTCTTCTTTCATTAAATCTAAACCTTGTCTCACAATTTGTTGGTGAGGCTGTTTAGATACACAAATAAATTCTGTGAGAGCAAAATCTTCTGGTGCAACTTCATACCCACCTAAATTTTCCATCTCATCTAAATCTTGATACATACATGCTTTTAAAAACTGTAATGGAAACATATCTAGAGGAAATACATTTTCATAAGAACCTGTAACTACAAAAGCTCTGTGTTCTCCGTTTGTATTTGTGTTTAAATCATATTTTTTCTTAGGAGTTAACCAAGAAAAAGTCAAAGCTCTTGAAGGAGAAATTTTATTAAAAACAGGTTTATTCCACCCAAAGAACTCATAATCGTCACCTTCAGGAATCGCTGTAATTTGATTATCATAATATCCTAAAAAACCATCTTCAGAAACTTGTGTTCCTGAAAGAACATTCCCACTAATTATTCTAGTGTTTTCTAGATTTATATTGTTGTCAACAATAGATGATATTGATGCACCTGCTACTACTGAAACGTAGGAAGGTTTATCAAACTGTGAACCTGTTAAAGCAAGAGTTCTTGTGATATTAAATTTTCCTGTTAACAACAATTCTCCAATAACTAATAAATCTTGAGGGGTGATTACCCATACAACTTCTCCTTTATTTATTGGATCTATCTGTGAAATTTGAGTACTTACATTCCCAACAGGATGAGGTCCTGACACTTTATGAAGTTCTAGATTTGATAAATTAGAAAATGGTGAATTTGAATCTTTTCCAACAGATACATGTACTTTTCCTGATGTAAGTTTAGAAACAGCTGTAATAGCTGCCTGTAACTCTTTTTCTTTACCCTCTAAAGTATAATCATAATTAGCAGCTAGTGGCGAACTTGCGTATGCTGAAACAAAAATAGACTTAGGTGATTGGTTTGGATTGGCTATGATGTCAAAAGGTCTTTGCTTTATAAATGGCCAACAACCAGCTTTTAAAAAGTGATTCTTAATTTCTTCTGCAGACATGGTATCAACATCTTGCTTACCGAAATTTTTAAAATCTTGCTTTCCATCTGCAGAAATTTTTATGGAAACTATTTTACGTTTTGCTCCACGAACAATCTCAATAACTTTTCCACTTACTGGACTAGAAAATAAAATACGGTCATCACTTTTTGAATAAAAAAGAGATTCTCCAACTTTAACTTCTGTTCCTTCTTTGGCTATGAGTTTTGGGATAATTCCATGAAAATTTTCTGGCTTTAAAGCAAACACACCTTTAGCAGATATGTTACTAGTTGTTAGTTCTGCTTCTCCAACTAGATTAATGTTTAAACCTTTTTTGATACTAATGTCTTTTGACATGTTATATTCGGAATTTAATTATCTAAAAAATCATGCAAATTTAAAGATTTTGCATAGGATGTTAGAACAAAAGAAGCTTTAAATTAAGTATTTAAACTTATTTATAATTATTCTAAATAGACTTTATATCTCTCTAGTTTTTTATTAATTAAATTTGTAAAATACAACATCATATAAATTTAAAGACATCAATTTTATTTTTTCATGAAAAACATACTTTTTACTTTATTTTTTATATCATTATGTGTAAGCTTTAATGCGCAAAAAATTCCTCCTAATAATATAAAATCCATTCAGCTTCTCCACACAAATGAGTCTACTTTTAATCATATTATTCCTTTAGGAACAACATTTGAATTGAATTTTGATGATTTAGATGGAGACCAAAAAGATTATTATTACAAGATAGAATTAATGACTCATGATTGGAAAAAAAGCAACTTGATTTCCAATCAATATATCAATGGCTTTGAATCTAATATTATTTTTAACGTCAAAAATTCTTTTAATACATTTCAAAATTATACTCACTATTCTGTAAAATTCCCTAATCAAAATACAAGAATCACAAAAAGCGGAAACTATCTCCTGTCAGTTTTAGATGATGTAGGAGAACTCATTTTTTCAAGAAGATTCACTCTTTATGAAAATATTGCAACTGTTGGTGTTTCCGTTAGTAGAAGTAGAAACACATCTGGCATGGATAAAGAACAAACAGTCAACTTTCTTGTTAATCATCCACAGATTAGAATAAATAACCCCTCACAAGAAATTCATATTGCTATTTTAAAAAATGAAAATTGGAAAACTGCGATCACTGAAATTAGACCTCAATTCTATAAGCCAAACCAACTCATCTATAAATACACTAACAAAACAAATTTTTTAGGAGGAAATGAATACTTGTTTTTTGATAACAAAAATATTAGTAATACCAGTGTAAATATTATTCGATCTGAACGAAAAGAAATCTATCATAACTTCCTCTACCCTTATACAAATAGAGGATTCAAATCTTACTCATACAATCCAGATATTAATGGCCACTTCATTATTAGAAACATAGAAACTACTAATCCTAAAACAGAGGCAGATTATGCGATAATTCATTTTTTGCTACAAACTAACCAAGAAATTTCTGATAAGGAAGTTTATGTGTATGGTGCTTTTAACAATTTTAATCTTACTGAGGAGAATAGAATGATTTTTGACACATCTACCAACTATTATTATTGTAATATTCCACTAAAACAAGGTTTTTATAATTATACTTTTGTCACAAAATCATCAGAAAATTTAATTTCAAACACAGATATTAGAGGTGATTTCTCAGAAACCGAAAATTTATATACCGTCATTGTGTATCACAAAGCTTTTGGGTCTTTATTTGACAGAGTTATCGGGGTTGGATCCATTCAGTACAACGGAGAACGCTAATTATTGAAATATACGTTTTTAAAACATTTATAAAGTTTTGTCTTTTAAACTTCACCTTTACAATCCTAGGTGTAATAGTATTTATGATTCTATCAATTATTACCTATACACTCTATTAGAACATAAGTGTTTCTTTGTGTTCATCTAAAACATCAAAATATTGAATATCTAAAAGATTTTTCTCTTTTTTTACAGAAGTAATACTAACAGTTTCTACAAAAAGTCTTTTCATTTTAATAGCTATCTCGCTCTCACCTCTATCTGTATTTTGGTGAAATTCCAAAATTTTATTTTGATTGTATTTGTTATTTTCTGCTAACCATTCATCAAACCATACCCTTCTATCTTTTTTCATTTGAGCGTCATACAAGGGAGATGAAGACCAAATTTTTGGTTCTTGTTGTAATTTTTTAAAATGCTTAACAAACCCGTCCCAAACAAACTCATAGGTATGTAGACTATCATTCCAATCTAACAATATAATTGTAAATGGCTCTATATCATTAAAATCAAAGTCTTTAATGTAAGCAACTGCATCTGTAACTGTTAATATTTTTTTTACGACTAAACCTCTACTCATTTTGTAATATGAATTTCGTTCATGTTTTTTAAATGCTCCGTTTAGTAAACAAACCAATCTATTTTTAGTACTTGCACCAATCCAAGTACCTCCAGCTAACTGGTCTTTTGGATAAGCAAGCTCAACACCATTCTCTACATATTTTTTTGGTGGAATTGTTTTTCTCATAGGGCTTTCATCTCGATTAGATGTTAAAATAAACCCGTCATTTTCTAAAGGTAAATAAGTAACTGTACACATACTTTTATTGAGTTAAACAAAAGATTATTTGAAAACTTATCAGTCTCAAAACTAACAAATAAATTGTAACTTCGCGACATTAAAATTAGACGATTACAATTTAAAAAACATAGAAAATGGGAAAAGGTTTTTTTCACGTACCAACCGCTATTAACGAAACCGTAAAATCATACGCTCCTGGCTCTACTGAAAGAGAAGCTATTGCAAAACAATATGCAGAGTATTTTAAAGGATCTGTAGATGTGCCAATGTATATTGGAAATGAAGAAATTAGAACCGGAAACACTAGAAATATGACACCTCCTCATGACCATCAACACGTTGTTGGTCAATATCATTTAGGAGAGCAATCACACGTGGAAAAAGCAATAAAGACCGCTTTAGAAGCAAGAAAAAATTGGTCTCAAATGCCATGGGAACAAAGAGCTGCCATATTCTTAAAAGCTGCTGAATTAGTAGCCGGACCCTATAGAGCAAAAATAAACGCCGCTACAATGATTGCACAATCAAAAACTGTGCACCAGGCCGAAATAGATGCTGCTTGTGAATATATAGATTTCTTGCGTTTCAACGTAGAGTTCATGTCTCAAATATATGATGAACAACCAGACTCTTCTGAAGGTATTTGGAATAGAGTAGAATATCGTCCTTTGGAAGGTTTTGTTTATGCTATAACTCCATTTAACTTTACTGCCATCGCAGGAAACTTACCTGCAAGTGCTGCTTTAATGGGGAATACGGTCGTTTGGAAACCTTCAGATCATCAAATATTTTCAGCAAAAGTACTGATGGATATTTTTAAAGAAGCTGGAGTTCCGGATGGTGTAATTAATATGGTGTATGGAGACCCTGTTATGATCACTGATACTGTTTTAAAAAGCCCAGATTTTGCTGGTATCCATTTTACAGGATCTACTCATGTATTTAAAGATATTTGGAAAAAGATTGGAGAAAATATTCATATTTACAAAACATATCCTAAAATTGTTGGAGAAACAGGAGGGAAAGATTTTATTATTGCCCATCCTTCAGCTAATGCAAAACAAGTAGCAACTGGTATATCCCGTGGTGCTTTTGAATTTCAAGGACAAAAATGTTCAGCGGCATCAAGAATTTATTTACCATCATCATTGGCAAATGAAATTATTGACCATGTAAAAAAGGATGTAGCTTCTTTCAAAATGGGTTCTCCTGAAGATATGGGGAATTTCATCACAGCAGTAATTCACGAGGGTTCTTTTAACAAATTAGCTTCCTACATAGATGCTGCTAAAACAGATTCTAATGTTCAAATTATAGCTGGAGGAAACTATGACAAGTCTAAAGGATATTTTATAGAACCTACAGTAATTGTAACCAAAGACCCTAAATACACCACCATGTGTACAGAATTATTTGGACCAGTTGTAACCATTTATGTATATGAAGATACTGACTGGGAAGAAACGCTAAATTTAGTAGACGCTACATCAGAGTATGCGCTAACAGGAGCTGTTTTTTCAACTGATAGATATGCCATAACAGTAGCTACGCGTATATTAGAAAATTGTGCTGGTAATTTTTATATAAATGACAAGCCTTCTGGTGCAGTGGTTGGTCAACAACCGTTTGGTGGTGCTAGAGCATCAGGAACAAATGACAAAGCTGGTTCTGCTCAGAATTTATTGCGTTGGGTTTCACCAAGGTTAATAAAAGAAACATTTTCAGCACCAACAGATTATAGGTATCCTTTTCTTTCTTAGTTAAGAAATTAAAATTTTATTACAAAAAATCAGACTTTTAAAGGTCTGATTTTTTGTTTTATGAGAGATTCACAGCTCATAGTATTTACTGTGATCTTTCCCTTCAATTATTTTAAAAATATGACGCCTTACTATTCATAAATTTTAACTAAAATTTATGAATATTACTTGTAGTTTAATTTTAATTTCATGCGGCTTAAAACTTAGATAGAATTACTCGTCAAATGAAAAAAAATTGTTTAATGAAAAATATTTTTTTCAGTATTTATTTTATGTTTTTTTGTGTGTTTTTACACTCACAAAATAAATCTGTACTTGCAAAATACACTGACGAAGATATCAAAATTGATGGTGTGTTAAATGAAACTTCATGGAGTAACGTTCTCCCTGCCACTAATTTTTATCAATATTTTCCTACAGACACAGCACAAGCAAAAAGTCAGGTTGAAATTAAATTTATGTTTAGTGACAGAAATTTATATGTAGGTATAAAAGTATATGCTAAAGGAAAAGATTATATCATTCCTTCATTACGTAGAGATTTCAGAG
>Ga0233438_10000925_pt1 | contig 34745 bp, 18 predicted proteins | sample SI_123_September_FD_182720 | JGI IMG/M metagenome (GOLD analysis project Ga0233438, IMG submission 182720) | Seawater microbial communities from Saanich Inlet, British Columbia, Canada - SI_123_September2016_10_MG | ecosystem: Environmental > Aquatic > Marine > Inlet | place: Canada: British...
ATAATATTATCCTTTTAAAGCTGCTGCTGGTGGTGTGAAATTAGCTGTGTAACGGGCTAGGCCTTTAGTGATGCGAACGTCGCTCATGTATCCATAAAATGACCGAGTACTAGCCCCAGGCCCATAGGCTTGGGTTCCTATAAAAGATCGATCTGTTGTTGAAGAAGGAAGCGCGCCGCTTTTAGTCGTTGAGGCTGACAAGGTTCCGTTTAGATATAACCTTAAAGTAGATCCCGATCTTGTCAGAGCTACATGCGACCAAGTGTTTACAGGAACAGCATCGGCCGCAGGCGCTAGAATTATAGGGCTACCAGATCCCCAAAATACTTGATACCGTCCGCCCGAATTCGCCCCAAGCTCAAAAAAATCCGCCCCTAAACTACTATTTGCGCCAGTGGTGTAGATTGCGTTTGAGTATGCACCAAAGGAAGTGTGATACACCCAAGCCTCTATCGTGAAATCTCCAGTCCAGCCGTACAAGTCGCTTGTAAAAGCTATGTAGTCTCCTGTCCCGTCAAAATACATTGAAGAAGTAAGAAACTTAGATTGCGTTGTGGACGACTTGACGTCGCCATTTAATGTGATCGTTTTAACAGACTGAGCCTTATCAATGATGCCTGCGTCTGTTCCTTTAAGTAGTAGACTGGTGCCACTGATTGCTGTTAGCGGTGCTGTTGGAGGTGTAAAGGCGGAGGTGTAGACAGCGGTGCCTTTAACAAATCGAAAATCAGCAATTGTTCCGGGCCAAGTTCCTGCTGCAGGGTACGCGCCCACCCACATGTCATTAGTAGTAGTATTTATTGCACCTGACGTTGAAGTAGTAGCAACAGAAACTCCATTTAAATAAAAGGTAAAATCATTGCCTGAACGACAGCAAGCTACGTGAAACCATTGATTTGCAGGAAAAATAGCACCATGACTAAGTGTAACTCCGCTACTTCCCGAATAAAAGTCACTGTAACCTCCGCCCCAATACCAAGAAATACTGCTTCCCGCCGCTGAGCTAGCATCCCCCTTACTAAGAGGCCATGCAGTGTTTGGATTTGATGAGTACGCCCAGAATTCTATTGTAAAATCATTTGAAGCTAAATCTAACGATGTATGGTTCGGCACTGTTACATAATCGCCAGACCCATCAAAATACATCGATCCGCCATGATCTGCTGCTGCATATTCTTGTGCGTCATAGGGTGCAAATGGTTCTGTACTAATAGTGCCGCTGGAAGTTAAATTTTTATTATTTGTTGAACCATCGGCAATGTAAGGTAAATGGCAAGCTAGTAAGCTAGTATTTGTAATTTCTGTAAGACGTTCTGTCGGAGGGGTAAAATTAGAAGTATAGACTGCACTGCCATTTACAGCGCGAAAATCAGCAATATATCCATTCATACTTCCACCAGCTTGAGTTCCCAGACCTCCAATATAGGCAATCGAGTTATACCCAACAGTAGCGCTATTTGTTGCAGTAGTTGCCGATGCTACTCCATTTAAGTAAACAGATACAGTACTTCCGCTACGAACTAATGCAACATGATTCCATTCATTTGCAGCAGGAACAATGTCTGTTGGAGAAAAGGTTGCCCCCCCAGAATTTAAATAAATATTAAAACCTCCCCCAAAATTTACATTAAAAGCAAAATACGAGCCGTGTACATAGAGACTTCGATCTCCAATGTCTAATGAATATACCCATGCTTCTATAGTAAAGTCACCCGTAAATTGATTATCAGTAGAAGCTGGTATGTTTAAGCTCGTGCCCGCTGTAGTCCTCATAGAATACCCACCATGTCGATATGGACTAAAAGTAGTTTGAGTAGCATTGCCTGCTGCAGTGATAGTATGACTATTCGTACTTGAATCTACAAAATCGTTGTTGTCAGCTAGATTTGCACCCACTGAAGTAATCAAAGCAGTAGTATATCGTTGATTTTCTACACTAAACTGTAATGTAAATTCAGAAACTGCAGTGGCAATATTCACCCCGTCACTTGCTCGGAACGTCAGGCTAAACGTGCCTCCGTTAGCCGTATTAGTAGATGGTGTAATGGTAAAGACGTTTGTATTTGCTCCAGTACCTTGAACTACGGTCGCAGCGTTTCCAGACGTATCTGATGCTATAGAATAAGTAATCGGAAGCCCTTCTGCGTCTACGGCGGTTATCGTTATCACCGTAGCAGTACCATCAATTGCAAGATTATAACTACTGTTTACACCAGAGATACTCGGAGTTGTATTAATCAAAGCGATATTATACCATCCGCTACCGTTCCAAATGTAGAGTCGATTCGTAGCAGTTACAAATGCAAGATCCCCCGTATTTCCACTTCCTGGAAGTGCGTCCACGTTTGCATAAACTGTAACACCACTTTGATCGGCAAACTCAAGGGCTGTGGCACCAGAGTTTACTTTTGCAATCTGCCCCGCAGTTCCCAGAGTTGAAGGAGTATCAGACAGTCCTGCAAAAGAAGTAACTGCTGTTTGCGTACCAGCACTCTGCCATACCCCTAAAGTAGCGTTATATACAAAGCCTTGGTGAGTATCACCATTCGAAGGGCCTGCTGGAAAATTAATTGCTGTCATTATCTACTCCTTAAAAAGTTATAGTACCGTCTGCAGTAAACTTATATACATTATATGAACCATCTTGAGTTACTGTGGGAGACCCAGTAGTTGATGTGGCTGTTGAAGTAGTACGCAAAATAACTACTCCCGTACCTCCTACTCCGCCCGGAGTTCCATTACCATCTCCACCGCCGCCGCCGCCGCCGCCGAGACCGTCAGTTCCTGCAGTTCCAGTTCCGTCTCCGCCGGCACCACCACCACCACTACCTCCGGTACCTCCGGGGTTGCTTGATTGGTATTCTCCACCACCACCACCACCAGCGTAGTAAATGGCTGTACCTGTAATCGAACTTTCAACGCCTACACCGCCCGCGCCACTGCCAGAAGTACCTCCAACGCCACCGGCACCACCACCACCGGCACCACCTATACCACTTCTAGCACCTCCATCATATCCTTGTCGAGGAGCATCTACAAACGTAGACCCGGGATAAATACCCTTACCTCCGGCAGTGTTGGAAGTGCTAGACGCTTTACTAGCACCGCCCCCAGAGCCTCCATTATATGTTGCACTATTCCAAGGATCGTCACCATTATTAGCACCGCCACCGCCTCCGGTACTTTCTACAGTAGTAAAACCTGTTCCAGTAGTTTGAGTTATAGAGCTATTTCCACCCCTACCCCCATTACCACCGCCCCAGCCGCTACCTGCGGCGCCTCCAGAACCTACTACAATACCTAAAACTACACCTGAAGCAAGACCAGTAGTAGTACCTGATAAAAGGCCTCCTGCACCTCCTCCACCTCCTCGGTTGCCACCGCCTCCACCGCCTCCAGCAACAACTAAATAGTCTAAATCAAATGCAAGAGATAAACTTACATTCGAAGTTTTTGAAATTGAATGAAGTCCATCTGTAGCTTTAAATCTTAGCGTAAAGTTTCCGGCATTTGTAGTTGGACTAATTGTATAAGTCGATCCGCTATTTGTTATAGTTGCTGAAGCTTGATTTGATGGATTTGTATCATGACTGTAAGTTATAGGAAACCCTTCTGGATCAGTAGCGGGTAAGTTTACAATTGAATCATTTCCTGCATTTAATTGTATACTAGTGGGAGGATCATTGTCAAAAGATAAAACTTCGTCAGTGCCGTGGTACATTCTCTCCCACGTAGACCCATTGTATATATACAGTTGGTTTGTATCATTTGCATAAGCTAAATCCGTAGTAGTTGGATTACTCGGAAAAGCAGCTAAATTAGCGCAACGAGTTATTGCAGCATCAGCACCATCAACACCATCAGCACCCGCAGCTCCAGGAGTGCTTGTACTTACCCACTGACTTGAGTCCGTATCTGTATAGTAAATATACATAACTGCTTCCGAAGAACTCCACCATAGGTCTCCCGCAGAAGGACTAGACGGTGCGGTTTCTGCTACAGTTACAGAGGCACCTCCGCCACCTCCCGTAGGATTGCTCTGTACCCATTGAGTTGCAGTACCGTCATTATAGTATACAAATGTTTTTAGTACGCTGGGGTCGAACCAAAGATCTCCTTCCGCCGGACTAACGGGCGCAGTTTCTGATACAGTTACAGATGCTCCGCCACTTCCAGAAGTTGCAGTAGTTTTCCAAGCTCCTGATGTAGAATTATAAGTATAAGTTACATTATTTACTGTAACTGTATCACCGTTGCTCGGACTATTTGGAAAATTATATGCCATTGTATTATCCTTGTAAAGCTGCCGTTGGTGGTGTAAAATTAGACGTATATCTTGCTAGGCCTTTTGTTACTCGAAGATCCGAAATGTAACCATTCCAGTATGTATTTCCATCCTGATTATCTCCTATATAGTAATTTGTTAATGCATTATCTATTGCGTTAGTCCCTAGTGCTGTATTCGTAGTGCCTGCTTGAGTTCCATTTATAAATGCACGAATATTCGATCCATCTCTTGTAACTGCAACATGCGTCCACGCATTTGTTGGAAAAGTACCCGCCTCAAACTGGGCATCTTGTACTGTTCCGCCCCCATGACGCATAAAAAATCGTACTTTATTACTATTATAATTTACAGTAAGTAACCATGACCCTGTTCCATTTGAATATACTAGAGACCCAACAATAGTTTGTTGTGATGTTGCTGTTGTATAAACCCACGCCTCTACTGTAAAATCTGCATTGCTTAAATTTAAAGAAGTTTGGGGTAGCTGTATTCTATCTCCCGATCCATCAAAATACATTGAAGAAGGCAGATACTTACTCTGGGTTGTAGACGAACTTACATTACCAGCTAAATATATTTCTTTAACTACTTGAGCTTTATCTATAATTCCACCATTTTCACCTTTGAGTAGTAGTTTTGTATTTGTCACATCAGTAAGCGGAGCAGTAGGAACTGTAAGAGTAGTTTGAGAGGGGTCATAAACTGCAGTACCTTTTACGATTCGAATATTTGAAAAATTACCTCTTCCTGCTCCATAAGCTACACGAAATTGTCCTTGAGCCCAAGAGTGGGCTGTACTTGCTGTTCCTGTACGAACACCATTTATAAAAACTGCACGAGTTGTTGAATCTTGCGTCAAAACAATATGGCTCCATTGACCTATAGCCGGCCAAGAAGAGCGTATTAATGCAGCTGTATCATTATTATTTGTCCAATCTAAATATCCGCTTCTATTTGCAAAAAAGATACCGTTATTTCCTGTTGTAGTAATTAGTTGGTCCCACTGCTGCCCTGCCTGATTTGGGTAGTACCAAAACTCAATAGTAAACGGGTCCGTTCCGAATGCAAAGTCGGGGTCTGATGCTACATCAATAGAAGGCCCCGTTACGCCAGAACGAGAAACCATCGCATATGACCCTCCATGATCTCCTACAGTATATTCTTGAGTGTCATAAGGTGCAAATGGCTCTGTCTTTGTATTGCCGTTTACAGTAATAGCATGGCCATTCGTTGAGCCATCAGCTATGTAAGGAAGATGGCAAGTAAGTAAACCGGTATTTGTTATTGCTGTAAGGCGTTCTGTTGGTGCTGTAAAAGTACCTGTATGAACAGAACTACCATTTACAAAACGAAAATCTGTTATATAACCATTAAAGTAAAGCCCATTATACTCTCCCGCCCTACCTATTGAAAAATGAGTAGATTGATCTACAGCGGAGTCTGTACCAGCAGAAGTATTTTCACCGTCTTTTGTGCCGTTTATATAAAGCTGAATATTAGTGCCATTTCGTACTAAAGCAACATGAGTCCAAGTATTTGTAGGAATCGTACCCGTAGAAGTTGCATACTTCTGACTGCCAACGTATATTCCTCCGCTTAGTGTTCGACTCGCGGTAATATACAACTCTACACTAACACCGGCCGCCGTCCCCGAGGAATTTCCTTGACCAAAAATGTATTGGCTAGATCCAGTTGATACAGTGTTGTAAATCCAAGTTTCAAAACAAAAGTTTCCATTTCCAAGGGTTAGCCAAGTACCATCATCTATTTCTAAATAATCACCAGTTCCATCAAAATAAGTCGAATACCCACCATGCCTATACGGGCTAAAGTTGGTTTGACTCGCGTTTAAATTCGTTACAGTCTTATTAGCGCTCGAAGAGTCTACAAAAGTTCCGTTTGTGGCTCCATTGCTTCCTGTCGATGTAATTAAAGCAGTTGTATAGTTAGAATTTTCTACACTAAACTGTAATGTAAATTCAGAAACTGCAGTGGCAATGTTTATACCATCAGAGGCTCGAAATGTAAGGCTAAATATTCCAGCATTTGCAGAATTAGTACTTGGAGTAACTGTAAATACATTCGTATTTGCCTCAGTACCTTGAGCAACTGTGGCGATGTTACCTGAAGTATCGCTTGCAATACTATAAGTAATTGGAATCCCTTCTGGGTCTGTAGCAGTAATTGTGACTGTCGTTGCTGTGCCATCAGTTGCAAGCGCATAACTAGAAGATGCTCCACTAATACTTGGATTTGTATTGATGAGAGCAATGTTGTACCAGCCGCTACCATTCCAAATGTAAAGTCGATTTGTGGCAGTTACATACGCCATATCACCAGCAGTGCCACTTGTAGGCAATGCTGCAATATTTGCGTACACTGCAGTTCTTGCATCAGGATCCGGAGAGTCTGGTTTTGCCCAAGCACTCTTTGTACTATTGTACGTATAGCCTTGGTACGTATCCCCATTGCTCGGACTATCTGGAAAATTTAACGCTGTCATTTATGTCCACCTCAATAATATTAGGCCAGAGCCTCCTGTGCCTGCTGCATACTGTATACCAAGTCGAAGTTGTCCTCCGCCGCCACCGCCTCCGGTATTTGCGGAGCCTGCGGTACCGTCAGCAGTTGTAGTCATTGCCTTAGACCCGTCTCCGCCTCCTCCATAGCCTCCTACGCCTCTTCCTGCTGCTGTACCAGCTTCCATAGCTCCCGCACCGCCTCCGGCAATATACCAAGTGCCTCCAACTTCTTCACCAGCAGAAGCTCCTTGAAGCCAATCAGAGTACGTAGAAGCACCTACGCCACCATCAGACATTCCACTAGTATAGGCCCCACAGTCAGTTCCTCCGTTAGCTCCGACCCCTCCGGCTCCACCACCACCACCAGCCGAAGCACAAGAAGTTCCGCCTCCGGCACCCCCCGCATAACCTTGATTTGCGGTTCCTGCTGCTGGAGTTGGGGTACCTCCATCTCGTCCGCTACCTCCTCCAGAGCCTCCAGTAGCTCCTGCCGATTGAAATGCTCCTCCAGCGCCCCCGCCTACTGCGGCAGTTTGGCCTGTAAATGTAGAGTTTGATCCATTTTGTCCTAAAGCTCCTCCCGCCCCTATTACTGCATTATATGTTCCTGCAGTAAAAGACTGACTTGAAGCATATACAAGGCCACCAGCACCTCCGCCTCCGCCTCCGCTGCCCCCGGTACCAGCACCACCTCCACCACCTGCAACAATTAATATATCTACGTTGGTCATACTGCTACTAACAACAAAAGTTCCATCTGAAGTAAACTTTGCATAGTTATAAGTTGTACCTCCAGCTGTGAAAGTGCCTAAAGCCCCTCCTCCCGTAACTGTGGGTAGATCAGTTGAACTATCCTTACTGAAAAGAACCCAGTGATTTGTTGATTTTGCTACCGCTAATTGATCTGTGCCTGTAATATACGCAAAACTGCCGATTGTATTTCCAGAAGTAGGAAGATTTGCTACTCCAGCGTAAGTTACAGGGACCGCATTTGCTCCAGCGGCTCCTGTTGCTCCTGTTGCTCCCGCAGGGCCGCTTACACCAACCCATTGGTTCGAGGAGCCATCAGCATAATAAAAATATAAAGTACCAGAGGCAGTGTCAAACCAAAGATCGTCAGGAGAGGGGCTAGAAGGAGCACTTGTACCTGTAGATACGGGAGTACCTTCTTGAGGACTCCAAGCTCCCACAGTCGAATCGTAGGTAAAAGTTTTACCTCCTGCTGTATAAGTATCACCATTGCTTGGGCTGTCTGGAAAATTTATTGCCATTATTTACTCCTTATGGTAGATCTGTGCCGTAATACTGAAGTTTATCTTTTGAACCATCTTGTGCTGTAATAAAAAACATTGCAGAAAATGTGTCTAAATTATAAGTTCCTGCGGAAACATCTTTTCGATATACATTAACTGCACTAGTACCAGTAATCGCAGTACTAGAAAGAGTCGCATGAGAAGTATATGTGTTTATATCACTTACTCCATTCCATGCATTATCTCTAAGCATCCAAATTCGAACTGGGCCATCAAAAGTTACAGATCCTGCATCTGCCATCCCGCTATTTATATCTGTAGTGCCCCAAGCTCCTTCTAGATATGGAGCAAGAGTAGATAAATTACTTACATAGCTTTGCCAGCTACCACCATTTACAGTTAGTGTTTTGCCGTCTGTTATTTTTTCCATTGGAGCTAGAGAATGATGCTGCCAATTAGTAATATCTGCTATAATAAAAGTTAAATTAAAATCAACAAATCGAGTTGTAATTCTTGCTCCATCAGACGCACTTAAACGTGCTCGAAAAGTTCCCGCATTTGCTTCCGTCGTAGTTGGTGTAAAAGTATACACGCCGGTGCTTTGGTTAATTGTAGTATCTGAAGAAAGTTGTGTAGGTCTTGCATTATTTGCTGTTTTATAAGCAATACCATAGACAATATCAAATCCTTCAGGGTCTTGAGCTACCATTGTGACTGTGCTTGTAGTACCATCAGAATTTAATGCTTGTTCTACTGTAGGAGGTTCAGTAGTAATTACGGGACTTTCGTCATTGCCAGAGGCTACTACCTCCCAGGCTGTGCCATTATATAAATATAACGTATTTGTATCGTTTGCATAAGCTAAATCAGCAGCAGTGGGACTACTCGGAAAAGCAGCTAAATTAGCGTAACGAGTTATTGCATCAGCACCATCAGCTCCAGCAGCTCCAGCAGCTCCATTATTACCCGCAGGTCCAGACGGCCCAGAAACTCCAACCCACTGACTAGAAGATCCATCGTTGTAGTAAACATATAGAGTACTATCGTTCGTTCGATACCAAAGGTCTCCGGCAGATGGACTAACAGGTGCAGTATCTGAAGAAGTTACCGAAGGAGCCGGAGGAGTGCCTACAGCAGTATCCTTCCATACTCCTTTTGTCGAGTTATAAGTATATGTTACACCATTTAGTGTAAATGTATCTCCATTACTCGGACTATCTGAAAAATTATATGCCATTTTTACTCCTTATACAAATGTGATTGTGCAAGATCCGCTACTGTTTGCGGTTCCGCCACTTGTTGTAGTGCTTCCATTAGTAACTACATTTGAATCAAAATATCCTGAGCCGCCAGCTCCCCCAGAGCCTCCATCGAAATATACAATAGCTCCGCCGCCTCCGCCGTAGTAGCCTCCACCACCACCTCCAGCTCCACCGCCTGAAGGATAGAAACAACCGATGGCGCCATTTCCAAATCCTGAACCTCCAGGACCATTCGGATTAGTGTAGCCACCAAAACTTGCGCCTACGGCGGCAGCGCCTCCATTTCTTCCTGAGCCAGAGTTTCCATTGAATCTGTTGCCTCCTGCCCCTGCTCCGGCCCCTATTTGAGTGCCTCCTCCTGCCGGAGTATCATTTGAGTTCGTACTTGTATCGCTACCTGCACCGCCAGTGGTACCGCCACCCCCTCCGGTTTGAGTGCCGCCATTCATACTGCCACCGCCACCGCCTGCTACCATTATAGGAACTTCTCCGGAACCGTAAGTGCCTGTATAAATTCCTGTACCTGCACCTCCGGAGCCTCCATATCTGGAGTCTGTTCCATTAGAGCCTTTACTGCCTACAAGAAGGTTTATACTCGAATTTGCAGCAAGAGTATATCTACCGGTTGTTAAACCTCCAGCACCGCCTCCAGCACCATCACTACTTCTACCTCCGCCTGCGCCTCCCTCTAAATTAAAATCTAAATCAAAATCAGCACCAGTATTATTACTTAAAGTATAAGCCGTACCGACTGCAAATCCTGTAACACTTCCTGTAGTAAACGTGGTGTTTCCATTTACTGCGGGAGATACTGTAAGCGTAGCAAAAGCAAGATATACCGTAGAGGTTGTTCGTATTACCTTTCTTCCATCATCTGCTTTAATTCTAAGTGTAAAGTTTCCCGCATTTGCAGAATCTGTAGATGGTGTAATTGTAAAAGTTCCATCATTATTATTTACAATTGTTGCTTGTGATTGATTTGCTGGAACTACATCATAGCCATATGTTACAGGAAACCCGTCTGGATCCGAAGCTGCTACGGTAACTGTAGTTGCTGTACCATCCGATGCAAGAACATATGAAGATTGTGCTTCTGTAGTAAAATTTAAACCTGCATCAGAACCCGAGGCTACACGATCCCATTTGCTTCCTTTCCAAACATGAAGCGTACCCGTTGCCTGATTTACAATAATTTCACCTGTATTACCACTCGCAGGAAAGCTTGCAGCATTTGCAAAGCTTTTTTTGCCTCTTGCTTTTATGTCTGAATAATTTGCCATTATGGTGTTACCGGTGTCATCACAATTTTGCCGCTTGCTTGTTCAGCTCCCCCAGCTGTATTGGAAACTGAAGTTGCTCCATTTCCTATAAAACCGGAGCCACCACCCCCGCCTGCACCGCCTGCAGAAGCTCCACCACCGCCTCCGCCGTAGTAACCACCACCGCCGCCGCCTTGCCAGCCATCTCCAGCTTTAAGTCCTCCCCTGCCTCCAGGAGCCCATCCAACACCTCCCGCACCGTTTGTAGCGTTATAGAAAGCGTTTCCGCCTTGTCTAAATGAACCTGCTGAGCCTGATCCACGATCACCTGAACCTGCAGTACCTCCGGCACTTTGGCTACCTCCACCGCCGCCATATGCGTTCCACCCAGAGACTTTTATACCTGCCCCGCCGTCAGTACCGCCACCGTTACCGCCAGTAGTATTACCACTGCCTGCGCCACCGCCAGCAACAACATAAGGAGTATCTGCGTTAGAACTACTATAAACCGCAGAAGCACCCCCACCAGATGCAGTCCCTGGAGCTGCCGCACCGACACGTAGCTTAATTGTTCCAGCCGCAGGAATTGAGTAAGTAGCAATAGCACGTCCTCCAGTGCCTGCGGAGGTACCATTTTGAAGGTGCCCTGAGCCTCCTTGTACATCGAATTGGAGTACAACTGCATTCGAATTTGGATTTGTAACTGTGTATTCTTGACTGGTATCAGTCAAAGAAACTGAAGACGCTCCGCTAACGCTGTCCCACTCACTGGCCCCATTAATAGAGGGGCTAAATTGAAGAAGGCCAGAGTAAAAAGCTAAATCTACAGAAGTACTTCGAGATGCTACATTTACACCATCACTTGCTTTTAGTCTTAATGTAAAGGTTCCCGCGTCCGCTTCTGTTGTAGTAGGAGTTAAAGTAAATGTGCCCCCAACATTTGTAATTGTAGCTTGTGCTTGATTACTCGGAACAGTATCATGTGAATAAGTTACTGGAAACCCTTCCGGGTCAGTAGCAGCAACAGTAATTGTACTTGCTGTACCATCAGTATTTAATTCGTAGCTTGCCGCAGGCTCTGTTGTAAACGTGGGTGTGTCATCTGCTCCAGAAGCTACACGATCCCACTCTGATCCATCCCACACATAAAGCCCTCCATTGTCTGTAGTAAGTGCTAGGTCTCCTGCACTGTTTCCACTTGAAGGAAGAGCGGCATAGTTTGCATAAGATGTAACTACTGCCCCACTTGCTTTTATGTCTGAATAATTTGTCATTATCGCTCCATCATAACCCAACCTTGAGTAGTATTATAATATACTAACCCAAAGGCTGCTCTATTTACGTTTACAGTTAAATCTGATGCTGTTCCTTCTATATTGTGACCATTTCGTGCTACCGTAATATTATTTGTGGCCGCATTTCCTGTCCCATCAATAATTTTTATTTCATCACCGAGAGACGCACTTCCAGGAAGTGTAACTGTTACTGCGGTAGAAGTATCTACAATTAATTTATCGCCCGCCGCCGCAGTATAAGCTGTAGTTTTTTCTGCCCATGCGCCTGCGGAGCCTCCTCCAGAAGGATTAGTTTTTACCCATTGACTTGAAGATCCGTCATTTACATAAACATATAAGAATAGATCATCATCATCAAACCACAAGTCCCCAGCAGAAGGAGAACTTGGTGCTGTACCAGATACAGTTACAGATGCTCCACCACTTGAACCTCCCGAGCCAGAGCCGGAAGGATTAGTTTGTACCCACTGACTAGAATCTCCATCATTATAATAAACGTAGAGTACAAGACCTGTTGAATCAAACCATAAATCTCCGGCAGAAGGAGTGCTGGGAGCCGCATCTGAAACTGTTACCGAAGCGCCACCACCACCGCCTGACTGTACTACCCAGTCATAGTCACTACCATTCCAGCTAAGAACTTCTCCGGAAGACGCGGTGCTTGTATTTAAATGAGTGTCTACACTAGCATCATTATAGCTTCCTGCTGCTGTTACTTCTTGTTGTACGAAGGCAGTGGTTGCAATTTGAGTAGTATTTGTTCCGCTAGTTGCAGTTGGTGCAGCGGGAACCCCTGTAAAAACTGGACTTGCAAGATCTGCTTTTGCTGCTAAATCTGTAGTATGCGTAGTAGTAGAAACAGCATCCGTAATTCCATACCCTGCGAGAGTAGTAGAAGCGTTTGCAAGCTCTACCCAGTTTCCTGCATGAGCAAAGTATCCTTTTCCGGTTGCATGAACGTGTGCAAACATACCATGATAAGTAGCTGCACTTGGTAAATTCGCAGTCTGAGCAAACATATTTGAGTAATAAATCTGCCCCGTCGTAATAAAATCATTGCTACCAATATCAATATTTGCATTTGTGTACGCAATTGAATCCGTAATACCATAGCCTGCTATAGTAGTTGGAACACCTGTTAAAGAGCTGAAGGCTCCGTTAAAGGTACTATAATCAGTTCCTGCTATCGCCGCGCTGATATTTCCTGCACCATCGGCCTTTACAATACCATTAATAGCACCGACTACAGGATCAGTTTCCGTGTAAGCTGTAAGATAGCTACTAAGATCGGCGGGAGTAAATGTAAATACCCCTGTAGTATTATTATAAGCTAGCCCACCGTTTGAGTTTGCAGTTCCAGTAGTAACACTAAAACTGGTAAGGCTCGCATTTCCAAAACTTGAGGTATCTGCGGGGGTAAATGTAAACTGACCCGTAGCATTGTTATAGCTAAGGGCTCCTCCCGCGGAGGCACTAGCAGTACTGACACTTAAATCAGTAAGCTCAATATCATTTGCTACCGCTGTTTGTACGAACGCAGTAGTTGCAATTTGAGTAGTATTTGTTCCTGATGTAGCAGTAGGAGCTGTAGGAGCGCCTGTTAGAGCAGGGTCTGCTAAAGGTGCCTTAAGAGCTAAACTATTTGTTACAGTTGTAGCAAAATTTGCGTCATCGTTTAAAGCTGCTGCTAATTCGTCTAAAGTATCTAAAGTCCCTGGCGCAGAGTTTACAAGATTTGCAATTTCTGTATCTACATAAGATGTAGTAGCAAAGGAAGTTGTATCGGCAGGAGTAAATGTAAATACTCCTGTAGTATTATTGTAAGATAAACTATTATTGCCAGCTGCCGCAGTTGTTACAGAAAAATCTGTTAGACTTGCTTTTTTCTTTGCTATAGCATAAAGATCTAAGGTAGAAGTGGAATATATAAAAAGGGAGCTACTTGATACAGCTACACCGATTTTTTGATCTGAAGGAAGTCCTCTACTAAAGCGTAAACTACCAGTTGCTTCTAGAAATACTTCGTCTCCCGCAGATAATGCTGTAAAGCCGGAAAGTTCTCCTGACAATACTACTTCAACATCTGATCCACTATTTACCGATGTTTCTGCAAAGCCAATAAAAGTATCGTTAGTTGTAGTAACTGTAGAAACAGTTCCGTCTGAGTTTAAAAGTACAGGATCTCGTTGAGAAATAGAACCTGAGGCAGTTAAAGTTGTAGTTATTTTTCTAGTTTGAGATGTCTGGCTTCCGTATATTTTATCAAGGTTAGTTGAAATCAAGTTTACAGGAACAACACTATCTTCGTCACCAAAGGAAGAACCTGTAGGAAGTACAAGACCCCCCGCAACACCTTGAGATAAAGATGCTCCCCCAATAAAAACGGTTTGCCCCGCAAGATATAAATCTTTAAAACGTTGCGTGGGAGTGCCCAAAGTAGAGTTAGCGGAAGCTGGAAGAACTGTTTCTACATATAAATTTCTCCAAGCCCGCGCAGGAAGTCCTAAATCTGTTGTTGCGGTTAACTTAGGAATTAAACTAACGGTTGTATTTTGAAAAGCATAATTAACATAGCCAGTTGTTACAATACTATCTGTGTTATTGGCTAGGGAAGAATTCACAGCGCCTGTGAGAAGCTGTGTTCCACTAAAATTATTTCCTCCGGCTAGTCGTGCTTTTGTATTAATTTCTGTTTTTAAAGCACTATTTCCGATAATGGCATCGTTAATAGTTGCAGTTAAGGGGGAAATCTTATCTTGAACAAATTGAGTGTTTGCAATTTGAAAACTGCCGTCTGTGGTTGGAATTGCAACTTGATAAGTAGCATTTCCACCAGTATTTGTAAGAGTAGGACCGTCCAAAGGAGCAAAAGAAGTATTGCTATAGCTTTCAAGATCGATAATTCCTTGCTTTAAATTAATAAAGTTAGTATCAACTTCAGTAACAGATAACAGCCGATTAACTGGGCTTGTTCCAGTAGAAACATCGGTAGTATCTTTACTAACTATAACAATATTTTGTGCACTCATTGAACGCCCCTATTCTAATGATACTTTTAAATTATGGAGTATCTTTAAGCTGTACTGACCAAGTAATTTGAAGAGTATCGTCAGTGGCTTTATTTACAACACTAAAGGTCGTTCTACAAAGCATAGTCTGTGTAATTCCTGCACCACTTGAGCCATCTATTAGCATACCCGGCTCATTAATTTTTACAAGACCTCCAGTAGAAGTCGGAACAGTACCACTTGCTCCAAGCGCCGTTACTGCTGGGAATCCTTGAGAAACTCCTGCGTCTTTTACTTCTTTATTAAAGATGCCAGCTTCTCGAATAGGAGCTTCAGAACCTCCTGGGGTAAAAGGAGCTACTGGGTTATTTTCTTTAAAAGTAGCTACATAAACAACACGAGTACCTGTTTTTTTAGTTCCCGCTTGAGCAGTATAGGGTGCTACACTGCTAGGATTACCAACAGAACTATAGTCATTTTCATTAGTAGGATAGCCCTCCGGTGTTGTACCAGAGTCAAGAATTACACTACTTCCAGAAATTTTTCCTTGGAATACTCCATCTACAGACGTACCAAACTGAGTAAAAGGAGTAGTGTTATCTTCCGCTAATGGAACCTCATCTGCGTCTCCAAAAAATGGAGGAATAGGCCCAATTGCCGCTGAAGTACCAGCGTCTGTGATAGAACTATAGGCATCCTTAGAATTATAATACCCACCAATAATACCTCGAGTTGGTGCCGTATTAAGACCTCCAAGGGTGTTGCCCGTTACAAGAGAAGTGCTTCCACCCCCGCTAACATCTACGGTAGCTTCTGTGACTCCGGAGTTGGGATTTAGACGGCCAAATTGGCTTTGTATAGGAGTAAAAGTAAGTTTCATATTATTCCCTGCGGTATCCCAGCCCCCAGTTTGTATAGTGACATTTGCACTTAAAGTAATCGCAAGAACGCCTCCAGTTTCCACAGCGATACTTTGTACCCCGGTTCCTGCAGGGAAAGAAGCAGTAGCACTGCCGTTAGTATCCGCAACAGTCATAATCGGAGTACCTGTGCCTCCACTAGGTGCCCTAATAAACTTTTGAAGATAAGAAGGACTAGCAGTATTTGTAGTTTGAGCTACTCGAATAACATTACTTCCATTCGTTGCGCGAGTAAAGTTTGCATCCTCTGGGAACTCTACCGTAAAAGGTAGGTATTCACTATTAAAACTACTATCTCTCTTTACTTGAACTCGAACAGCTTCGCTCGCTGGCGGTTCAAACTCTAGGCTACGATGGTAATCCTGCGTAGCAGTAACTGCTGCATTCGCATAGTCCCCGTAGCCAATTGCCATGTGACTCATCATACGAGGGCTCGCATGCTCCCCTGTAATGTCTTGACGGTTATCGATCATTCGCCCCACAATGTGAGCAAGACCATAATTCGTAACCAAGTTACGAATAGTCTTATGCTGTTTTACTCGACCCGCGTTATCTCGAAGAACGAGATTGACAATTCCCTTAATTTGAGCACTGTCTTTTTGCATTTTTAAATCTCCTAGAAATTGGCAAATTTGCCTGCTTCGCTGACATAAGGCTCCAGAAAATATGAAGCGCAGTACACGGGTATAAACGCGGATCCAAGGTCAGCAGCTTGAACCGTTTCCGTATGTGTCTTTCGATAATCCACTTTTCTCTGAAAAAATGTTTTATCAGTTGAAGTATTTTTTGCTTGAACTCCTACAGGGGCAATAATTTCATTAACAGTTGGACGAATATCAGCAAAAGTCTTATCGCTTACTTTGACCCAAGTACCCCCGGGGGGATAACCAATTAGTTGCCCATTTAAAGAGCCCTGACTCGCGATGCCATATGCAGACACTCTATATACCGGCATATACAAATGGCCGTCTGTAGCTGTATACAATTTTAGTCCATTATGAGAAGAGTGTACTGTTTGCCCTTGACTGTCAATGTAAGAATATTGTACGTTTCCTCCATAAATACTGTTTACGCTTCCTAACTTATACCATAGTAGCTGGTTTAAAACTGCGTAAGATGGAGTATACGTGTTATATACTATGGATACATTTGCTACCCCGCCATGTACCGGGTCTGCAACTGTAAAAGACCCCAAAGGTCTTTCAACATTTGAAGAATTAACTAAACTACTTTCTTCATTAAGTGTGTTAAAGTTTATTACAAAAACCCATTTTTGAGTTACCTGCGAAAAAAGAAACGCGGTATTATGGGTAGAGTTATAATAGTATGGAGTACTGTCATAAGTATCGAAAGAGTAATCACCATTCCAAGCTACCCCAGTACTATAATTATATTGTCCTCCGTAAGGGCTTGGCGCATAAATTGTTGGGCCATAGCCTGTTCGCTGCCAGTCAGATAAAGGGTTATTCGCTGTATAAGTATTAAATCCTGTATAGCTGTAGCCTCCTTGATCTGTTCTTAGAGTGGTTTGTTGAGTGTAGGATATATAAATATCCTCCTCTCCCCAACGTCGAATTATATCATTTCCAGAGGGTTGTTCAGTACTTAAGTCTACTTTTATCCCATTTATATGTGTGGGTATTATATTAAGAAGATTAGGCTCTTCTTCACGTATTTCTCTATATTCTGCAATTGAAAATTTATCTTGAGTTACAAAAGCTCTTGAACTTTGAATTACCCCTAATGCTGACGCAAGTTTTGTATCTATTTGTGCTACTTTTTCATTTGGAGCGTTTTCTATAGCTTCAACAATTTTACTAAAATAAAGAATATTTTTCTTATAAGTATTTTTGAAACTTTTTGTTATTTTTTGAAGATTATAGTTAGCGATAACATTTCCTTGGTTATCATAAATTGGACCGACTCTTCCTACATAAATAACTTCTTTTTTATTCTCCCCACCTCTTACTTTTATATCAGAAGGCTCATTATTCTCAGGAGCCCTTCGAGACCTAACCAAAGACCTGTCACTTAAAAGCTGAGAAGGGGCCTTAGAAATATTATGCAGATGTGATTTTGCTTCGTACTCGGATTTTGCGGCTCCTACTATACCTTCCAAAGTTTTGCCCAAAGAACTAAACAGTTTTTTATGTGAGTTAGAAAAAAACTTACTTATTTTTTCTAAATCATAAGTTGCTAATAAATTACCTTGGTTGTCATAAATAGGTCCTTTATACCCTACATATATGAATTCTTTTGGAGGGCCCATAATTCGTTTTACAATTACATCTTCTGGCTCTCCTTCAGGCTGCTGCCCAAGAGGGTAAAAGAAAACACCAACTCTGTCAATTTGTGCAGGCGTACTTCCTGCCAAGTTTGCTATAGGGTCTACAGCTTTTGCGGAAGAATTTAAATTAATTGGACTCTGCTTTAGCGAAAAAGTACCTCCTAAAATACCGAGTTCATTGAGTTTTTCAAATATAGTTTTTCCAGAAGCAACAAGTTGGCCTTGTAAATAACCTTGCTGTACTAAACTACCATTTACATATACATAATTAGGAGTTCTTCCTAGCTCTGTATCACTAAGTGACACGCCCCCTGAATTTATAAGTTGCTGATAATCTCTTCTATGAAGTATTCTTTTGCCATTAACATCTAAAGTACCATAAAACACCTCCCCAGGATAAAACTGCCACCCTGTGTATTGATTCACCCACCTAGGAACTCTGACTTTATAACTGGCTCCCTCGAGCGAGGTAAAATCTCCAGCTAACTTTCCATGCCCATCATCAAATAGAACAAAGTCTTCTCGTGAGCCACTGTCTGTTTGATACTGAATTCTTGGGTCATGGGCTGCGGTAGTAAAAGAGTTCGTTCCATCCAGCCAGTGAGCCGCAGAGCCCGTGTCTAGCCATTGTAGCCCTAATTTTTCCTGCCTTTCTATATAGTAAGGATCTATTAAATCATATGAACGGTTGGTGTTCCATCTAATTTTTGGGCTACCCGGCGACTGTTGAGCACTTCCAGCATATACAAAAGTTGTAGAAAAATATACGGGAACAGTTTTATCAATAAATTTAACAAATTTTTGCTTTTCATTAAAAAATACTTTATCTAAAAGCCCGTTTCCCTTAGAAGCAAGACGAGACACATCAAGTATCTCATCCTCTGCAACTAACTTTTCAGATTTAACTTTATTCGGCCCTAGATCTACAAAACCTCCTTCGGGACGAAGAGTAGTTGGGTATCTTCTAACTGTTGCGCCTACTTTATCTTGTGTAGGACTTTCATATCCTTCTACAGTTCCTTCTAAGGTATTCTGTATAGTTTTATAGTAGTTTGTAAGTAATTTTGCTACGTTGCTAGATGAAGCATAAGCTCTATCTCTAGCAAGATTACTCATACCCGCAGCTAAAACATTATCTAAGAGGAGGGTACTGTCTTTTACTCCTTTTTCTGTTCCTATATTTACAAAGTTTGTTAAAGAATTAAGTATATTTCTTTGTGCGCTTACTTCAACTATATAGTCAAAGTCAGGTTTGCCACTAGTATTTGTAGAATGTTTCGCGGGTTTTTTAACTAAATTTTGGGGTGAGTCTTCTTGATAAACTCTATCTCTTAAAATATTTGAATTAGCTCGTAATAAAATATCAGAAAGTGTTGAATCGTCTTGTAGTAGGCTCGCAACTTTTTTACGTGGCAAAGAATCTGTTTCTACAATGAAATCAAATCCCGGCTTCCCACTTGTATTTGTTGCGTGTGGGGCATCCTTAATAACAAGATTTTTACTAGTATCTTCTGAGTAAATAGTCTCTTTTAAATTTTGAGCTAATCCTGCAAATATTGTATTTTCAAGTAATTCGGTACTATCTTCTAAATTTTTAAAGAAGTAAAAATCTATAAAATTAGAGACAGAGGTCGGCCCTCTTTGTGTTTGTAAATACGCTATATCTGATGAAGGTACTGTAGGATCTAAGTTTATTTTCTTATGTAATTTTAAAAGTTCTTGGACTACCGATAAAACCTGATCCCTAGGATCTTCAATTATTCTTCGAATTACAAAAGTTTCTTTAGCTTCCGCAGCCTCCAAGATAGGCGCACGATATCGTATTATATCAACATAGTCATCTAAAAGCTCTACTATATGATCAAACCCAGGCTTCTGGGGTACGGAACCATCCCCGAAAGGGTCTACAAGTTGAGTTTCATGTTTGGCTTGTAGCCCTCTTGCTTTTGTTACTACTTGTTCAGTATACACTCGTTCTTTTGAATGTACAAACCTGTATACATCTAATACTTCGAAAATTTCTACAATTTCTTTAGGTCTTGTATTCTGTATATGAAGTAAGTCAAGTCTTTCATCAAAAAATTCAACAATATACTCAAAAGCTGTTTTTTCGTCGGCAGTTGCGTGCTTAGCAATTAGGTTAGGCAGTCGTCTACCGACTTTTTCGCTCAAAAAAAGCAGCTCATTTGGTGTTGCAACTCGAGGAGTAAGAGCTGACTCTGTAAAAAGAATGTTATCTTGTGGAAGCCGCCGACCATAATGAATATAGCTAAAGTCACTATCTTCTAAAAACAGCTCTTCAAATTCGGTTGCTAAAGATGTTGCCAGTTTTACTGAATCTTCGTTAAATACCTCATCACTAAACTTTCTACGATATGTGACAATTCTGGAAAAGAAGTCTTCAGTATAAGACTCATCCAGCATAAAAAACTTTAAAAGTTGTTCATGTGTAATTCTTACATCTAAAAAGGATAAGTTATCAAAAGATGAAGAAGAAAGCTGAATACCCGTGTCGCTACTATCTTGTATTAGTAGTGAACTATCCGTTAGAGAAATAAACCGAAACTTTCCACTCATGTATAATCATCCCGCACCTGTATAGTAATCTGCTCAAATGTTGTATAAGTGTCCGTTATCTGATTATTGTTTTCATCTACCCCCGACGGCACTACAAACTCTATTTCCCCTTCATAGAAATCATCATTTACATCCGCATGAATAAGAAAAGACTTTAAGTTAAAAACGTATTGTCCTTCAGTATCTGAGGATTTAAAGCCATCCGCAGAAATACTAACTATATTTCCTGGAGTATCTTTTCGTCGAATATTTAGAAATACATTAGAGGCGTCCGTGACAAACCGATCATTATTCTCATTTCTGACAATAACTACAGTTAAATCCGGTCCCGTATCGTTTTTAACAAGTGTCACTAATCTATTCATTGGAGGGGCGTCAACTTCTTACTAAAGAAGGCTTTTTTTTAAATATTCTATGGTATGATTATAACAAAGCACACCTGCCTTGTCAAGATATATTTTTTGAAGGATGTTTTTAAAAATATTATATGGTAAATGTAATATTTATTAATAAGTACGTAGCACTATTTGCCTTTACATCAGTAACACTTGCGTAACTAGTGCTTCCATGTTTAATTACATTAATAGTTCCGGCGTCATCATAAGTAGCTACCCAAAGACCTACAACTGTACCATTATTACCACCACTATTATCGATAGTTATTCCAGTTCCAGTAACAACTCTAGGTGTGTTAACAAAAGAGGGTGGCACAGGAACACTATACCCAGCTGGAGCCACAAGCACTGAGTTCCAAGTATTAGAACTATTACTTTCTTGGTTTACGTGAAAGCGAGCTTGAAGATGGACTAAATCTCCTTTTTGAGTTACAAATACTTTATAGTGACTGCACCCCGAAGGAGTAAAACTTGTAGTAAATTGAACAGGAGTTTCAGAAAAATTTTCCCATTCCTGACTGCTACTGTTATATCTTGCAATATCTTTATCAGCAAGAGAGGTAAAATTAGTATCTGTTAAACTGCTAAATGTACTATAAATAGTCGGCTTATTTTGAATAAACGCAAGACTACTTGTATTTGTTTCATTCCAATTTGACTGTACAGGAGTAGGGACAGTGCTAGAGATAGTAATTATATCATTACTTTCTGCTAGACTAATATTAGTTCCTTCTTCTAAAGTAACGGTACCCATAGTAGAACTATTAGAGTCCACTAGATTTATAGCTATTTGTTGAGTATTTCCAACAACAGCAATCGCATTTAAATCATCCGCAAGAGCGGGCTTATTTTGAATAAACGCAAGACTACTTGTATTTGTTTCATTCCAATTTGACTGTACAGGAGTAGGGGCAGTGTTATCAATTGTTAATACATCACTACTTTCAGATACACTTATATTTGTGCCTCCTAGTATATTTACGCTGCCTTTTACTGTTGAATTATCATTTAATAATCTTATGCCAACGACTCCAGTATTTGGATCTGTAAATCCATCCAAGTCTCCTATAAGATTATCTAGTAAACTCCCCGGGTCTATTTGAGTTATATTTGTAGGAATAGTTGGGGGATTATCAATTTCAGAATAGTCTACATGGTCTGGTTCCCACCGTTGAGTAGTTGTATTATATTTTAATACTTCCTTATTGACAGGAGCAGTGGTGCTTACATTATTTATTTCTGATAAAACATGATCGGTATAAACTAGTTTTGTTCCATCATGTTTTAAGATTTGATCATTACTACCCCCCGGAACATTTAATCCTCCTCCTGGGCTCCCTACACTTGTTGCAGTAATCGTTCCATTTGAAGCTGTGTTTCCGCTACTGTCTACAGTGAAATCTCCTCCTCCAATATTTAAACTAGACCCCGATAATGAGCCCGTAGCAGAAATATCTCCACCAACATTTAAATCATCTCCAACAGTTAAATCATCGGAAAAATTTCCGTCATGAGCATATACGTTCTCCCACCTATTAGTAGTATTTCCTAAAGCATGAGCATTATTTGTATTAGGAGTCCAGTCTTTATTGACTTCCCAAGCATCGTAAGAATTTCTATATAAAATGAAGGGATTATTTGTAAAGGTACCTACAATTATTCCACCATTATTTGCTAAAGTAGCTGTAGTTGCTTCCGCTGCTAATTGAATAGCAACATCGTCAATTTCTACCACTGTACTATTTACAGTAGTAGTTGTTCCATCTACCTGCAAATTTCCAGCAATAACTACAGTCCCCGTATTATCCCCGTGCGTTGCTGGATCGATTGTAAAAGTGGATGGTCCTCGAAGCCACCCAGTAAGCTCAAGATTTCTCATTTGAGAATCTATAAATTGTCCATCAAAATTAAAAGTATTTGCACTAGGATTTCCGATGGCAACCTTATGTGTGAAATCATCGGGATCAGCGCCCAGCCAAAATCCTATTCCTACATCATAGTCAGTTTTTCCACCTTTAATTTGACCTGCACCTTTAAAAGTAAGTCCACCACTTTCTTCATATACGTTTATTCCTAAGTTAATGGCTTTTTCAACATCTAATACTCGGTCAGCATCCGTTCCAGGACCTGTTCCATCTGTCCCGGTATTTGTATTTAACCAAACTTGTGTATTTACTGGATTTGGCATATTATTACTCTCTTTCTACAAATGCAATGATAGCATCTTTAGCATAATCAGGTCGGTAGGTAGTTCTATATAAATTAGTTACAGATATCGCGTTTTCAAATGCTCCATCTATCAAAACTTCTGTATCTGAATTTATTGCTAAAACTTTTACGGCTGAGCTAGGATTAGGAATTGTAGAGGATGATGCGGCGTTCGACAAACTTATAAAATCCCCTAAACGAAGTTCTGTAGTAAACAACGTATTTGTACCTGTCAATGTACTAGAATTTGCAGTAATACTAGCACTGCCTGTGATTGCAGTATAAGTAAGATTTATAGGCCCGGTTCCATCTCCTAAATCTCTCCAAACTCCTCCCGCAAGAGGGTGAAGGTTTGTATCATAATATCCTAAAAATAGCTTTGGAACACTATAGTCAAAAACTATATAAAGTTCTCTATCGTCTCCGTCTGGTATGCCGGATAAGTCTACCACACCATTTCCAGAAAGCTTTGTAATTACTGCGTAATTACTCGGAGACCCATAACTTGCCAATTCTGCGTCTTTGTATGCTCCAGTCGGCAGAAGTGGAAAATCTAAAACCCAAGCTTCCGAGCCTTCTTGACCTTCTATAGTTTCTCCCTGTAGCGCAAAAATTTCATATGAAATTGTGTACCCTGCAGTTGCTGTATAAGTTGTAGGGCCCTCTCGTTTGGTTCCTTTCTCATACGTCTCTCCTTCATAAAAAAGTGTGTCAGCGAGGGAACCAGTCTCATACCTAGTGTTAATTTTTACTCCATTCCAAATCCATTGTTGACTTTTCCAAACTGTACTGGTGACCGATGTAACAGTGCTCTCCAGCACATAGTAATCTCCTGCCGCTATACTAAAAGTATTTGGAAGATTAGAAAATTGAGCACCAAGCCTATTAGTTACTTGATAGAATTCTGTAGTGCTTCCCGGAATAGACGACTCATTTATTATACGTCCCTGCATATTTGAATGTGCCCAAACTGGCAGACCATGGATACGTTCTATATTATTATCTATTACTCCTATAGGATTACCACTCTCATCAAGAGCTTCTCCATAATCTAAAACAAAAGTTACCCACTCAGAAAAATTCCTTTTAGGAGAAACTGTTCTTACTTTAAAACTATATTTTCCTTGAGGAACATTTTCAAAAGTTATGGAAGTATCACCAACTATCTTTAGGGTAACTTCATCCTCAAATACATTTGGACTTGCAGAAACCTCGTATGCTGCAATATATATTGTATCAGGGGGATCCCATTGAAGTTGAAACTCCTCAAATAGTTGTGCTATATTATCTGAAAAAGGTTTAATTCTTAAGTTTAACGGAGGAGGAACTTCTTCAGGCTCTACCTCGGGGAAAATACTTGGAGGAATATTTCCAAGCTCATAATCTGTATCTACAGCATCAAACTTTCCATTTGAGTGCTCCAATGCTTGTACTGTATAAATATTTTTTTCGTCTTGTGTAACGGAGATAATTTTATAAAGTTTTTCTGAGCCTAATACAGTTTCTCCACTAGCTGCTGTTTCGAACAACGACCATACTGTTCCGTCTGCTACATTTTCTTCGAATACTTCCCCTGTCGATAAAGTTACTATGTTTTGGTGTAAAAAAGTGCCCGAAGATGCTGGATTATCAATTGGGTACTGACGAACATGAGTATACTTTTTCCAAATAATTGAAAGAAGAGTTTCACTAGAAGAATCTTTGAAAGCATTAGAGGCTTTTTCTTCTGTGTCTAAATTTGATAATATGTAAGATCCTCCTACTGTTCTAATATAGGCTTCTGGTATGTAGTCCCCTTTTGAGTATGTGGTCCCGTTTACAGTTACAGGATCGTACCCTACATAAATGGCCGCCGGTTTACTAAACATAACATTCAAGTAGTATGTAGAATTACCATTGAAGTTAACTTCTCGATCAAAAGTTAAAGTAGTTAAAGTAGATGTACTGACTCGTCCACTATAAGTTACATTTTGGCGACTGGCGTCCTGTATTCCAATAATATCCCCTGGACGAACATAGTTTCCTTGTAGTCCTGTTTGAAATATAACTATTTCTTTTTGATTTTGTGCAGTCCATAATTTCCATTTTGCGTAGCGTATTGCTTGACTTTCTGAAGTACACCCAAAAGCATTTGCGCTCTTGTTAATTACTTTCCCTTGCTTAACAATAGCAACAGGATCTTCATACATTACAGGAGCCAGACCATAATTAGTCTTAGGATCGTTATAGTAGACTATATATTGATTAGGTCTTAGTTTTGCCGGAGTTGTTTGATATGAAAATTTTCCTCCTATAACATTACTTTTGCTAAACGTATGAACAGAATTTCCGGGGGCATCTTGCAGCAAGGTAAGGTGCCCATCCATCCAATATAAAATAGAAGTAAATGCACTTGCTACATCTTTTATAACTTTATACACTGCTTCTGCTTTAGTAAGATATAGGTTCATTCTAAATCTGGGTTCATATCGCACTCCGGTTGCCGAAGTACCTAAAGGCCCCGGCTCCAGAATTCTTACCATATCTCCGACCGCATAAGTTACATTAGAAGTTCTAGCCATCTGGTTCCAGTCAGCTTGGGAGCCTAAAGTTCTAATTTCCCAAAATTCGTCCTCCGTAAATATAGATGCGCTTATCTCTTCGCTTGCAGGTACAAGTTCGTCACAATATTTTGAAATTCTATACAAAGCATACTTATCTACTATTGCTGAATCAATCCAAGAGCCAGCCCCATATCTCTCATTTGTTATTAAATCATAAAAAATCCAAGCAGGATTATCAGTATAAACACTATCTACAAATGTTCCATCCCAAAATCCTTGATATTTTGCCAAGCCGGTATCAGAATACTCACGAGGAGTGTACGTTGCGGGCACTTTTATTAGTCTGCCTTTTAGATCAAAGCTTCTTTTAGGAGCAGTTTTAAATTGTCGAGATGAAAATACTGTGTTGATTAAAGCGCTATTTGGATATGTAAGTTTATCTTGAAAAGTTGCCCCAAGATTAGTAATTTGAGCTCCTGCTAAAACTTGCCAATATTTTGTGTCACTATTCAATTTTGTGCCATCAGGGCGCATAGTAGCACCTTTATGTCTAGTATACCTATAGAAAAATAGCTTAAAACTTGTAAAAGCCCCGTATTCAATTCTAAATTGATGAAGGTCTACTTCGTGAGTAAAAAGTAGCGGGCCTTGTCTCCTACCTCTATGAATTAGTCCATCGGGGTATATATTGATAGTATTTCTTAGTATGTTACTGCCTGTATAAAGCTCTAAAATAACGTTATACATTGCGGTCATATAATAGTAGTTCGGCTGCCCATCGCCTCCAAAATATATTAATCCCTGTGGATAAAGTATATCAAATTGTATTGTATCTGCTGTATCAATTTGTATTCCTGAAAGTCCGAAGTCATTGGGCTCAAACTCCTTCCCAAGGGTTTCAGTATCATCATAATCGATTGGTTCTCCACGCTGTTCATCTAAGTGCTCGGGTTCAATCGGCTGTGTTACTAGTCCTACATGATTTGCAGGAAGATTTCCCATTTCACGATAATCAAACATTCTAAGCAATGTCTGATTCGACGGGCCGATAACAGCTACAGAGCCTCCTACATTTTGAATTCTTGGCAAAGGATACTGATCTACAGTTCCGAAGGTTTCTTGTACTATTAGATCATCAATTTTAGCTATTGCGCTATCATTATTTATAGTTGTATCTACATTTGTTCCGGTCGCTACAGCGGAGTTAAAAGTATGCGAATCTGTAATCCAAAATAAAGAAGACTGAGCAGGGGGAGCACTTCCCGATACAGTAACTTCTCTTGTTGTGGTATTTAAACTAGTAATTTCTCTATTTTCAATAATAGTAATGTACGCCGTAGTGGTATTTACGATTATATTATCATACATTCCTTTAGAAAGTCCATTTAGCGAAACCTCCATAGAAGCATTTGCACTGTTTATAACTGATAGACTTCCTTGAAAGCTAAACCTTTTTATATTTCCTGTAGAAAAAAGTACAGTTAAAGCGGCTACTCTAGAAAAAGTACTAGTACTGGTAGAGTCAAAAACTGAAGAAGAAAAATTAAAAGGACTCGGAGTACTACCATTTGTTTGCAGCCCAAAAGTTATGCCTGAGTCGCTGGTAGTTTTCGAAGTTATAGTAACAGTGAATCTTTTATGGGGAACTGTAATAAGTTCTCTTCCTTCCCCTATTCTAAAATCTCCCCCGAAATTTACATCATCATCAAAAGCTCCAACATTACTACTACCATTAAAGGTAACTTCTGCAGTTACTCTCTTAGGCTTATAAGCTGCGTATTTTCCCTCTTCTGCAGAATTATCATCAAAATAAATTGATTTAACACCGTCTACCAGCCCCCAAATTGGGCCTTCACTTACTAAATCAGTATATGAAATATTTTGATACTCTCCTCCATATAAAGTACCAATAGCAGCGTCGACTGCCTCATTTCCCTCATTATACCTCGCCATATTATAAACTCATCTCTGTTACTGCAGCTATTGCCGCTGTAAATTTTGCTGCGTTTGCACTCCTAGAAGTGCCGCCTTTTGCCCCTACCCTATTTTCTGCGTGCGTCGAATTTTTAGAAATTACTGCGTTGCTTGCACGTATATCAAAACTAATAGGTTTTCCGGGAACCCTCATTCGACCGTATAAAACAGGAATAGGGTCTCCTTCTCGTATAATTTGTGCTGTTCCTTGATAAATATAATCTCTCTCTGCGTCTCTTGCGTCTGCCGCAGGATCAGGAGCCAATAAATCTGCAGCCCCAGAAAAAACCATTGCCAACCCAGGCTTAATTAAAAATTGTGCTCCAGGTACAAGAAAACCAATTAGTGCTAAAACGGCTCCTGCAATAGCTTTAAAATATTTTGTAATAGCTCCTCCCGCAGGTACAGGAGTTATAACCATATCTCCCTCTCCGTAATTCAAAAAAAGTTCTTTTTCATCCAAAGCAACATTATTAACTTTACAAATAAATGCAATTTGTTTTTTATCACATTCTAATAAATACTCACTAAAATTATTAAAGTTTGCATTAAAACATCTTACTACATCCCCAAACGAAGAAGCCTCGATGTAAGTTTCTCGACCAAATTTTTCGCCTAGCTCTCCCTCAAAGACTACTTTTCTTTTCACTTTGTGCTCCTATTTTTAAAGCTGGTAATAATATATTTAATTTCATATCTGGGTATGAATAAATATAATACGGTAAATTCATTACGTTACAAATATCTATATCAGATTCTGAGGGGGTATTTGAAGTATTTACATGACTATGTACAATTGCTGCTACTTTATATTTTCGCAAAATATTAAAATATTCTTCTGGACAAAAACAAAATAAATCATTCTCTGGAGAAATATTTTTACATTTTATAAAATTAAATGTATCTGTAAAAACTCCACAAGCTTCTTTTGGAGCCCAAGATTTAAAATGATTTTTTATTTCAATCATCTAAATTTCGAGGCTCCCGGAAATCCTCCGAAAGGTAAGGGCTCCCCGGAGTTTCTATGTGTGTCATCGTCAGGGATTAAACTTCCTTGTGCAATTACTCCATGTACCGAGGAACGTCTTGTTTGAAATCTTACTTTACAAGAACTTAATTTTTTACCACAAACATCTAAACGTTTCCAATATGTGGGGAACTTTTCAGGGTGTCTACCAGAATTTGTTATAACACACTCATAAAACTGCCACCCACTAGTATCAGGATTTACTCTTTTTACTAAGGAACCTTGATTTGTACCATTTGTAATTTTACTTTGGTATGTGGTTACACTGGTCCATGTAGGATACCCACTAGTTGTAGGATCAGTTGCAATTAACCTATCATTTTCATCAATCCACAGATTAAAAGAGTTTGCGTTAACGGGACATCCTCCCCTACCGTGAAGCAACCCTTGGTACTCCCAAGCACAATACTTTCCTACTGCAAATCGTGCAGGAATAGTAAGACCTTCCATATCTGCGGGACTTACTAATTCATAGTCTACGAATATATTATCTTCTTGAGTTACTTTTTCTATATAATAACTTGATTTTGGAAATTCTGTCGGAAGCTGAGCAGTATCTCCGACTTTAAAGGTATGTTTTAGCAGAGTAGTTCTATAAACTACTTTCGAGGTTGTTAAATCATCTGCTGTAAAAAATCCTTCTGTTTGAAGAACATTATATATTGTCTGCTCGTCTTCTACTCCGTTACTATTATTTCCTCTTCCCGCTAATTGAGGTATATTTGCCATTTTTAGCTGGGGACGATTTAAAGAGCCTTCCGATTGATGTTCAATTCCTGAAATTTCAATAGGAAAAGCTAAATACTCATTTAATGTTGAGCCCACTTCATTAGGAAAATAAATATTTTCTCCTATTATTCTGTTATCATAGTCTAGGCCATTATATAAATAAAGAATCGTGCCACTTGGAAGAGTTACTTCAAACAATTCTATTAAAGAGTCGTCTAGTGACTGTTGTTGAGACTGTTTTATCGCAATATACGGATCTTGCTGAACTGTAAAAGAAGAGGTCTGAATTAAAGTAGAAGTTCCTCCAGTTGTAGAAGGTGTAGCTCCTATAGTAGTATACTGAGGTGTAGTATTCCAATGATATAAGCTTAAGTAATAAGTACCTGTAGGACATGTAGCAGCGGGTCTTAAATTAATTGTTGTTCCATTTTTTGGGCCTGAAATAGTGCCCGCCCTAGCAGCAAAATATCCAATCGGAACCTGATTTGTTGCTCCGGCGTCTGTTGTAAGTTTCCAGTAAAATTTTTCGGGCCCCTCATTTGAAACATCATAACTGTCGGTAGTAAAAGTACCATCTAAAAAAGGCTCCAAATCGGTAGGCATTGTTATTTCTACATCTTCAACTCCTCCAGGACCTATAAAACTGGGCAGCCCCGTAAATCCGAAAGAATCGGGAAGAATTAAAAGTCTGGTAGAAAGCTGAGCAGCGTATTGTAAAGTAGTTCCCGGGTTAGCATTTGTAAACCAATACCACCTAGCATAATAGTCAGTATTATCGGTAGCAGAAAGTGTCCAAGTTGTGTCTAGCCCTGGGCTCCCTGTTGCGTCAGGGTCATTAAGACTTGTATCATTGTTTGGGGATGCAATATATCTTATTTCTTGAGCATTTGAAGCACTTCCAGTATATACTGTACGAACATTTACAGTATCTCCCGTCTTTATAATTATTGCGTAATTTGATGAAACGTCTGCTATACGAGGAGTATACCCGCTTATACCCGGAGCATTATCGTCTAGTTCAAAGTAATAATTAAAAGTAGTCATAGTTAAGAACTTCTAGGTGTGTAAATTCGTTTAATTTGAGCACTCATGCTATGATATTGATCATAGTCATAAGTAATTGTATAATTTGTGCAGCGCGCATAAATAGTCTCTATGCTTGTTCTATTAGGAATTCTAATTTCAAATTCTTTTGCGGTTCTTTTATCTAAAAACTCCGCAATAAGATTAATCTCTGCAGCAGGTCTATTCTTAAAATTTGCAGAAAAAGAATCACCTTTAGTATTAACTCCATCTCCTACTGTTTGGTCGTATCCATCTCCAAATTGAGCGGTTAAAACTCTATGCGTCACATTACGTCCCAGTCCACGATCAAAAGTTATAAATGTTTCTGCTGCGGGAGATCCGGCTGCAATTGCATCTTGTGGAATTACGAGTACAAACTTATTTCCGTAAGAAGAGCCCGAAGAGCCTACAGAAGTTGAGTCCACTGTCCAAGCTGGAATAGAGGAATTATAAATATAAGTAATTCCATTAAATGTAACGCTATCTCCGTTACTTGGGCTATTTGGGAAATCGTATGACATTTATAGCTCCTATTCTATTAGTGTAAGTCTACCCAAGCTCCGTTCGCGTATCCTTGGAACTTATTTAGGGTTGAATTATAAACTAAATCACCGTTTTGTGCAGTAAGAGCATTTCTTTCTGTAGTAGTGTAGTTTGTTGTATGGGAAGCAGGTCCTGTCGTATAAATTGTACCCGCCATCACAGAATGATTTTCACAAACATAATAAAGAGTGTCAGGAGCATTCATCGGAACTTCATAAGTCATAGTAAGTCTATCGGCGCCATTATTTGTAACTCCATCAGAGGCTCCTAACACATTTGAAGCATTATATGCCCCTGAAGAAGTCTGAAACCAAATAGGATGCCCATTGGATAAACTAGCTGCCCCTAGACTTATACTGCTTGAAAAAAGAGTATTAGAAAAAGATCCAGTAGCTCTTCTAGCTCCACTAAAGGCAAATATTCTATACCTTCCTCCCGCTAAGTTTACACTTACATATCCGTTGCTTGTTATCGGATTTAATAGTAGTGTAGTGCTATTATTGTCAAAATCATGTAAGTACGCGTAGTTTTCATTATTATAGAAAGAGTTAGAACCGCCTTGAGAGAAATATAGGTTTAAAACTATTCCAGCGACTGCTGTAAACTCATTCGAGTAAGCCCAGCCTCTTCTACATACTGAATAACTGGAGTCCCCTTGAGTTATGTCGGTAGTGACTCGCACAAAATTACCGTTAGGGTCTATGTCTGTCCAAGGGGAGTTGAGATTAGTAGCAAAACCGGTATTTCCTGAACTTTGAGTACCGTTTCCAGGACCCGCATTCGCAAAAACATTGGGAAAGCTAACTCCAAATGGAGTGCTGGTTTGAAGTACAGTTGCAAAACTAAATCCAGTAGAATCTGTAGGAAGACTTTGTTCAAGTAAATCAAGATGATATGTTAGACCTTTTTGTAAATATAGAGTAGGATTACTTGTAGCACCGTTGAAGCCCGCACCATCAAACTCGTACGCAGTGCTTGCAGAATTTGCGGAGACATCAAATCTTAAAACAGCCGCGCCATCAGGGCCTACTGCTCCATCTGTTCCATCTAATCCGTCTGTGCCTCTTAAATCGCCCGTGCTAAACTGAAGCCCGTCTGATGATGAAAAAGTTGCAACACCGGTACTGTTATCATAAGTACCTCCAGTCCAACCATCTCCATCAACACCCGCAGGACCTTGGGGCCCTGTAGGACCTGTAGTATTTCCTGCGTTTATTGTTGTACTATCTGCAAGAGTAAGTATTAAATCATCATTCGCATCGACTACTGCAGAAGTAATGCCTCGATTTCCATCGCCTCGTAAATCTCCAGTATTAAATCCTATTCCATCATTAGAAGTAAATGTAACTACACCTGTAGAAGAACTATAAGTGCCTCCTGTGAACCCGTCCCCCGTTAAACCTACGAGGCCTTGCGCCCCTGTAGCACCAGTAGAACCCGTGGCTCCCGTAGCTCCTGTAGCTCCCGTAGGGCCCTGAATTCCTTGAATTCCTTGAATTCCTTGAGGACCGACTACATTTCCTGTGTTTATAGTTGTGTTATCTGCTAGTGTGAGAATTAAATCATCGCTTGCGTTTACTGTAGCAGAAGAAATACCTCTATTTCCGTCGCCTCGTAAATCTCCAGTGCTAAATCCCAGGCCATCAGCAGATGAAAAAGTTACAATTCCTGTATTAGCATTATATAATGCGCCTGTCCATCCATCCCCTGCAGGCCCTTGAGGTCCCGTAGCTCCAGTAGCTCCAACGGCTCCTTGAGGTCCAGTATTTCCATTTTGTCCATTTGTTCCTGCGGGCCCTTGAAGTCCAGTTGCTCCCCGCAAATCTCCAGTATTAAATCCTATTCCATCATTAGAAGTAAATGTAACTACACCTGTAGAAGAACTATACGCACCTCCCGTGAACCCAAGCCCGTCTGCTCCCGTAGCTCCTGTAGCTCCGGCAGGGCCAGTACTTCCATCACTTCCCGCAGGGCCCGTAGGTCCTGTTGCTCCTGGGAATCCTCGCTCTCCTTGTGGTCCTTGGGGTCCCGCAGGTCCAGTAGCTCCTGCAGGGCCTTGAGGCCCAATACTTCCATCAGCTCCGTCAGCTCCATCATTACCCGCAGGTCCAGTAGCTCCAGTAGCTCCAGTAGCTCCTTGAGGTCCAGTATTTCCTGTAGGCCCTTGAGGGCCTGTGCTACCTTGAGGCCCTTCTGGTCCTGCAGGGCCAGCTGGCCCAATAGGTCCTGTAGGGCCGGTATTTCCATCAGCTCCTGCGGGCCCTCCCGGTCCGGTTGCTCCATCGGCTCCGGCAGGCCCTTGAACTCCAGCAGGTCCTTGAGGTCCTGCGGGACCGGCTGCTCCTGCAGGGCCAACACTTCCAGGTGCTCCATCTGCGCCGTCTGCTCCATCATTGCCGGCAGGTCCAGTAGATCCGGCAGGTCCTTGAGGTCCGGTTGCGCCTACAGGTCCTTGTGGTCCCGCAGGTCCAGTTGCTCCCGTCTGTCCAAAAGCTCCGTCGTCGCCTTGAGGCCCTTGAGGGCCGGTATTTCCAGTGGGCCCAGTCGGTCCTTGAGGTCCTTGAGGCCCAGTTTGTCCAGTGTTTCCTTGAGATCCTTGAGGCCCATCATCTCCTTGGGGTCCCTCTGGTCCTGGGGGGCCCGTTAGCCCTTGAGGTCCTTGAGGCCCTGTTGCTCCTTGGGGCCCCGCAGGACCATTATTTCCATCCGCACCAGCAGGACCAGCAACACCAGCAGGGCCAGCAGGGCCAGTACTTCCTGGAGCGCCTTGAGGTCCAGTATCTCCAGTGGGCCCTTGAGGACCAGTGCTTCCTTGAGGTCCGTCTCCTCCCGTAGGTCCGGTTGCTCCCATAGGTCCTGCGGGTCCTGTAGGTCCGCTAGGTCCTGCAGGGCCTGTTAACCCTTGAGGTCCTTGAGGTCCAGTAGCGCCTTGAGGGCCATCATTTCCTTGTAGTCCCACACCTCCAGTAGCTCCTTGAGGACCTTGAGCCCCAGTGTTTCCTTGAGGGCCTGTTGGTCCAGTACTACCTTGAGCTCCTGTAGCTCCTGTAGGGCCTGTAATTACCCATTGCGCACTACTACCATCATTATAGTAAACGTAGAGCTTAAGATTTATTGAATCAAACCAAAGATCCCCGTTACTTGGACTGGCAGGCGCTGTTGCTGATACTGTTGATGCCATTTGTTATGCTCCGTACGGACTTAGCATTCCGCCCGCTCTTCTTTGCTTATTTAACTCATTTTGAACTGCGGCACTTATTGCCCGAGCTAGTCCTTTGCCGTCTTCTTTGTTATTATCTTCTGAAGTATTAGTAGTCCCATCGGAAGCAATATTTACAGTTATACCAATATTATTTTGTTGTCCTGAAGACCCTTTTATTTCGACAGGAATTTTATCTCCATGAGGCAGAGGAACTACAGCTTCTGTACCGTGTAGTACAGCAGGGTAGCCCCTAGAAGGTCCTGCTGCTATTCCTCCTGATCTATAACCTGCGGGGGGCTTCATAAGCCCTCCGTAACGAGCACCGGCACCTCCTGTGAAAATCGAAGCAATCGTACCAAATATGTCTCCGAAACCACCGCCACCGCCG
>Ga0233438_10000928_pt1 | contig 34670 bp, 28 predicted proteins | sample SI_123_September_FD_182720 | JGI IMG/M metagenome (GOLD analysis project Ga0233438, IMG submission 182720) | Seawater microbial communities from Saanich Inlet, British Columbia, Canada - SI_123_September2016_10_MG | ecosystem: Environmental > Aquatic > Marine > Inlet | place: Canada: British...
TTTAAACTGCTGCCCTGCTATCTCTACAATTGCGTACATATGTTTGTTATTTAAATTTTTGTTTCGTGTAAAACGAGTGCAAATATACTTCTTTTTTAGGAATCTACAAGTCTTTCATATCCATTATTTTTTTACTCCCCGTACATAAAAAAACAACTCCCTTTTGAGACAAGCTTGAGCGCGCCCAAAAAAATACAACGTAAAGAACAATACAAAATTTACAAGGACTCCCCTCTGTGGATTATCAATCACACAGAATTCTTTTCAACTCAGTGCTATCGTGTCTTTTTATTGACCAAATAAACTCCTGTAAACACCACTGAAATGGAAACTAGCTGGTACATAGACAAACGTTCACCATCTAAAAACCCCCAAGAAACCGCGACTACTGTAATCAAATAAGTCACAGATGAAGAAAAAATAGGTGTAGATATCTGCACTAATTTATTGAACAATACTTTTGCAAAAGCAGTTCCTAACAGGGACAGTAAAAAGACATAGGCCAAGGAGTTTTGAACGCTATCTCTTGAAAAATTCAACTCCAAGAAACCTGAAAAATACAAAACCACCGAAGCAAAGGGCAACAGCAGTAAAAAACCTCCTGCAGTGATTGCCATGGCATTTGCTTCTTGCAGCTTGCTTTTTATAATATTCAAACTCAAAGCATACCCTATTGAGGACAGTAGAATCAAAAGCGTGTAAACATAATTTTGATCTGGACTGTTTTTCACTCCACTTAAAACAAGGAGTAAGGTCCCCAATAGTCCTACAAAGATTCCCGCAATTTGTTTTTTCTGGTATGCAAATCCAAAAAAAAGCGCCCCCAATACCATGGTTATCAGTGGGGTCAAAGAACTCAGTACTGCGGAAACAGAGCTGTCAATTTCATCAATGACAAATGCAAAAAAAAAGGCTGGAAAAAAACTTGCTATAAAAGCCACCTGTGCAATGGGCATCCAATGTCTCTTTTCTATCTGTTTGATTTTTTTAAAAGCAACCGCAAACAATACAATACCTGATATCAAAATTCTCAACGCACCTATTTGAACTGGAGCAAGCCCGATCAATGCCTTTTTCATTAGGATAAAAGAACTACCCCAGACGAGTGAGACGAGCACTAAATAGATCCATTTTTTAGCTTTCATTTTTTTGTGTGTTAAAGATTTTACAAAATTGGCTTATTTTTTCGGTAAATAGAATTAATCTGCATAAATTTGAAGATTATTAATCATAAATGCATGAATCATGAAAACCTACAGTCTTTTATTTGCTTGCATGCTATCTTTCACACTCTTTATTTCTTGTAAAAATAGTGCTGAGACCGCGAAAAAAGAAATCTCTGAAAACGTTCAAAAACAAGCCGTTCTCAAAAAAGTAACCCTTGGAATTGAGGGCATGACTTGTCAAATTGGCTGTGCCAAAACGATAGAATCAAAAATTTCGAAGACAGCAGGCGTCACATCTGCCAAAGTTCTATTTGAAGACAATCGTGGGGAATTTGTATTTGATACAAATCAAATTTCTGCAGAAGAAATTTCAGAAAAAATCAGCACTATTGGAAATGGTTCCTTGTATAGTGTAACTGAAATCAAAGAAATTGACTTAAACTAACACTGCATTATGTTGAAAAAAAGCTTGTTTTTAATTGCATTCACGTCCATTCTCTTTGTTTCTTGTAAGGAAACGAAAAAGGAAACAAATTCAGAAACAAAGGTTGAAGTTGTAAAAAAATGTCAAGAAAATTGTGAAAAATCATGCTGTCTGCTAGCAGAAAAAAAGTGCTGTTCCACCAAAAAATATGCAGATTCTTACAGAAAAAAAACGTCTTCGAAGTGCTCGAAAAAATCTGTTGAATGTGAGACAAAATTAGGAATGACGGAATCAGAGCGTCAATGCTGTACAGCAAAAAAATAAACAATTCTTTTTCATTCGTCCTATAATTTCAAATTCTATTCTTTTGAAGAAACATTTTAAAACTATTGTCAAAGCAGCTCTGATATCTGTATATCTTATTTTTTTAGCGGGGTCAATTGTTCGAATGACCGGTTCAGGAATGGGTTGCCCGGACTGGCCAAAGTGTTTTGGATACTACATCCCTCCTTCAGACGAAGCTGAATTGCTATGGCAACCGAACAAATCCTACAACGAGGGAATGATGATCATTCAAAACGAATCTTTGTTGGTTGCTGAAAAAAACTTTACCAGTGCAGCTAACTTCAAACAAGAGAATTGGGAGACTTATACCAAACACGATTATGCCATTTTCAATCCATATCATACATGGACGGAATACATCAATCGACTGGCCTCAGTAATCTCAGGACTCATTTTTCTATTGTTGATTTATACTTCTCTGAAATTCAGAAAAGAAAATAAAATATTGGTATACATATCGTTTGTCGCATTTTTAGGCATGTTGTTTGAAGCTTGGTTGGGAAAAACAGTCATTGACTCGGTACTCAAACCATCTACCATTACAATTCACATGGTCGTTGGCTTGCTAATTATTGGGTTATTGTTAAAACTTCTCCATCTGCTTTCGCGCAAAGAGGAACAATTCATTAGATACAACAAAAGCTTTCACTACTTATTACTCATTTCCGTTGCCTTCTCAATCCTTCAAATTGCGATGGGAACACAGGTGAGACAGTTTGTGGATGAACAAGTAAAGTTGTTTGGTTTTGAAAACAAACAAATGTCTTTGTACGATCCGAGTGTTGTTTTTTACATCCACCGTTCTTTCACAATTGCCATTGTACTCGTCAATCTTCTTATTTTCTATAAGAATGAAACACTGAAATTAAATTTCAAACTACCAAAATACATTGTTGGTCTTATCATTGTGGAAGCACTGACGGGTATTCTGATGTATTACAGTGATTTCCCTCTAGGAACTCAGGCCATCCATTTGGTGTGTGGGGCTGTTTTATTTGGAATGCAATTTTATTTGGTTCTTCAAAACAAATACGCCACAAATTGAGCGAAATAGAAACATGTATTTTGTAGACTTGAGCGGTCTTGATTTTATTTAGTCTCCCTAAACTTCGTTTTTGCAAAAACCACATTCCGGATGTTTCAAACCAAAACAACATCAATGCTTTTCCCATACCAAGGTTTCCATCAGATGCATGATGTCTTTTCTTAGATACGCAATTGACGGATACAAAGAATCGTAATTCGGGCGGGCATAAAAATAGAGCGCTCCTGTGATAAAGTTTGCAATGGAATCTGTCGCATGAAACTGAATTTGTGTTGCTGTATTTCCAGAAACTTCATACATTTTTCCATAGACCTTGTTCACGTTGTTCTCATAAGGAATGGCTTGGATATCATCGGCTTTGATTGCATGCTTGAAAGTCATTTTTTCAGCATCTTGAAGCAACGCACGCAGGTTATTTTTGACTGGTGAATAGGTCAACACTAAAGTTGCTTTCATGGAAGGATACTTGAGATCAATCCAATCTGGATTTCTTTTCTCCACGGCAATTGCCTGTGCGTTGTAGAAAAACGAAAAACGTTCTTTATCTTGGAAAAAATCGTGGGTAGCTTCCGGATATTCTAGACGCAAAAAAGCACTCGGTTTTGGCAAAGCCTCCTCTTTGCAAGAACCCAATGCACAGCAAAGAAGAAGAAATGCGACTGTTCTACTTTTTACCATTTTTGACAAGGGTTACTTTGAGTTGCTTCAATCTTTTCCGATCTACTGCTTCTACTGTAAACAAATAATCTTCAAAGGAAATTTTCTCCTGCTTTTTCGGAAACTTCCCTGAAATTTCTAAAATAAATCCCGCCAATGTTTCTGCCTCTCCTTTCAATTCTTCAAAAGGAGTTTCTTCAATTTCTAAAATTCTATAAAAATCCTTCAAAACTGTTTTCCCTTCAAAGATATAATTGTTCGCATCCAATTTGGAATACGAAAGATCGTCCGTATCAAACTCGTCACTAATATCTCCCACAATTTCCTCGATAACATCTTCCAAGGTCACCAAGCCACTTGTTCCTCCGTACTCATCTACCACAATGGCTAAATGATTTTTCTTTTCTTGAAAATCTGCGAGTAAATCATCCAATTTTTTATTCTCGGGAACAAAATAGGGAGAACGAATCAATGTCTGCCAATTGAAATCATTTTTGGCAATATGTGGCAACAAATCTTTTGCATAAAGCACACCTATAATCTCATCAATATTTTCATGGTAAATAGGATTTCTGGAGTATCCATTGGTAGTGATTTTATTCAATACCTCTAAAAAAGATTCGTCGTCAGCAATCGCAAATATGTCAATACGAGGTTTCATAACCTGCACGGTCTCTGTATTTCCAAAGGCAACAATTCCTTCTAATATGTTTTTTTCCTCTTTTGTGGTGGCATCGTCCGAAGTCAACTCCAATGCTTGCGAAAGCTTTTCGACTGAAAAATCATTGTTCTTTCGAGCCAATCTTTTTTCAACCAAACTGGTCATACTGGTCAACAAATAACTAACTGGAGACAAAAGGCGATTCAAAAAATAAATGGCCTTGCACATCTTTGTGGCAAACACGCCTGCATTCCGAGTTGCATAAACTTTGGGTAGTACTTCTCCAAATAACAAAATAAGGAAGGTAATCAAAACAACTTCTATCAAAAAGCGAATGCGCTCTTCCAATTCGTTTAAAAAGAAAGCCCCCAAAACAGCAAACAATAATACAATCAAAATATTGATGAAATTGTTGGCAATCAAAATAGTTGCCAATAATTTTTTTGGTTTTTCTAAAAGTCTCGTAATAATGTCAAATTGCCTTTCGTTTGTTTTGGAAAGTCTTTCAAGATCGGTTTTCGACAGTGAAAAAAAAGCGATTTCTGTACCTGAGATCAATGCGGAGGATACGAGTAAAAAAAACAGTCCTAGTGTTTGACTAATGATTGTGATATCTATAGATGAATTTACGAAGTTTCGTATGGGTTCTGGGTCCAATATTTATATTTTTAAAATGGCAAATCTCCTTCAATGTCATCAGAACTACTTTCGGATTGTCCTTGCAAAGAATGAGATGTTTTGGTATTCAATGTATTCGGTACAGATAAAAAGGTCATATCGACAACATGTATTTCTGTTGTATATCTCTTTATCCCTTCTTGCTCCCATTGACGGGTTTTTATTTTTCCTTCACAATACACCTTGTCTCCTTTTTTTAGATACTTTTCGCAGATTTCAGCAAGTTTGTTTCGGACCACAATGTTATGCCATTCGGTAGTCACCACTTTTTCTGAAGTCTGTTTGTTCGTGTAACTTTCATTTGTTGCCACAGGAAAACGACCTATTGCACCGCCTCCTTCAAAGTAGTGAACTTTTACTTCATCTCCCAAATGTCCTATCAACATTACTTTATTCAATGTTCCTGCCATAACTCATTCAAAAATAATGAAAAAATAAATATCTTGTTCCTTTTTACTTTATTAGTTCTGCCCGAGGTTCCTATTTTTACATTTCGCTCGATACAGTCTGGGAAAAAGGATTTTTACATTTTTCTAAGAATTTGTGAATTATCCTAGGCACAGCAAAGTCTTCTATTTCTTCCCAAGGAATTAATTTTTCTTCTTCAAAAGTTCCTTTGACCAACCAAAATTTCACGAACAAATGTTGATGAGACAATTTGTGCACCCAATCTTTGGAATTGAAAAGTCGCACCTCCACTTCTTTGTTGTTTGACAGGGATGCAAACTCGGAGTGCGATAGCAATGCATCTGTTTCAATTGATGCATCTGTTTCAACCAAAGGAAATTGAAACAAATTCTCCCAGATTCCTTTTCCAGTTCGCTGCTCTATTTTACTTTTTCCATTTTCAGAAAGAATTACTATAAAATTAAAATACCGCTTTTTAATTTTGATCTTTTTGTCTTTTACCGGCAAGGATTGTATTTTCTTTTGATGATAAGCGACACACTTGTATTGAAGCGGACAATTGTCACATTGCGGTTTTTGTGGCTTGCATTGAATGGCTCCAAAATCCATGATGGCTTGGTTGTACAATCCAGGATCTTGTTTGTACATCACGAGCTGCGCCAACTCTTTGAATTCTTTAATTCCTTTTGATGAATTTATTGGAGTTTCCACGCCATAAAATCGAGACAAAACTCGATACACGTTTCCATCCACGACTGCCCTCTCCTCTGCATAACAGATAGAAGCGATGGCAGAGGCAGTGTAATCACCTACACCTTTTAGCAAAAGTAAATCCGGATAGCTCTCTGGAAACTTTCCATTCAATTCATTGACAATGTACTTTGCCGAGAAATGCAGATTACGCGCTCTGGAGTAATACCCCAAACCCTGCCAAAGCTTCAAAACTCGCTTCTCGTCTGCATTTGCCAAGTCAAAAACAGTGGGAAACTCCTCCGTAAACGTTGCATAATAGGAACTTCCTTGAGCTACTCTGGTCTGTTGAAGAATAATTTCAGACAGCCAGACCCAATAAGGATCTTTACTTTTTCTCCATGGCAAGTCTCTTTTATTTTCTAAATACCACGATACTAAATGATTACAAAAGTCCATTGTTTTAAATTAGCTATGCAATATTACATTATTTATTCGTTTAATTTTTAATGATTTCATTTTTCAAAATTGATTAATTATCATACCTTTGCGGTCTGAATTTTTTTTAAACACACTAGAAAAATAGAATAAAATGACAAAAGCGGATATTGTATCAAGTATTGCAGACAAGTCGGGTATTGAAAAGGCGGATGTATTGGCCACTGTCGAAGCATTCATGGGAGAAGTAAAGGATGCATTGGAAAGCGGAAATAACGTATATCTGAGAGGTTTTGGAAGCTTCATCATCAAGACAAGAGCAGAAAAAACAGGAAGAAATATTTCTAAGAACACGACTATTAAAATCCTTGCGCACAACATTCCCGCTTTTAAGCCAGCAAAAACTTTTGCAGAAGGAGTAAAGAAAAAGGTATTAGTAAAATAAATACTAGTAAATTATTAACCAAATCTGAAATTTTCAGATTTTTAAAAACGCATCATTATGCCAAGTGGTAAAAAAAGAAAGAGAGCGAAAATCTCTACGCACAAACGTAAAAAAAGAGCAAGAGCGAACAGACACAAGAAAAAGTAAGATTTCTTACTTTTTCTTTGTTGTTTTTGCAACAATCGTTCATTGAAACTGAAATTTTAACACGTTAAAATTTCACCGGGTATTATACCCTGTATTAAATTTAATCCATCTATGTAAGAATCCAATATTCTTATGTAGTATAAAAACTATTCGGAATGAAACTAGAATTGATTATCCGTTCAAATTCATCTGATATTGATTTTGCTCTACTCAAAGATGGTAAACTTATTGAATTTAACAACGAAACAAACAATAACAAATTTTCTGTCGGCGATATTTTTTTAGCCAAGACAGGTAAAATTTTGACGGGACTCAATGCCTCGTTTGTAAATGTTGGTTATCCAAAAGATGGTTTTTTACATTACCATGATTTAGGACCTCATGTTCAATCGTTGAACAAATTTATTAAGAAAGTAAGCACAGGTAAATACAAAGATTACACTTTAAAAAACTTCCAATTTGAAAAAGAAATTAACAAAAATGGAAGTATCGATCAAGTTCTTAAAACAAAACAAAATGTATTAGTACAAGTTGTAAAAGAACCCATATCTACAAAAGGCCCTAGAATTAGTTCAGAAATTTCTATTGCTGGTAGGTATTTAGTTTTGGTACCCTTTTCTAAAAGAGTATCGGTTTCCCAAAAAATAGCAGACCCAAAAGAAAAAGAGCGCTTGAAGCGTCTTGCAAAAAGCATTAAACCTGCGGGATTTGGTGTTATATTGAGAACCGTTGCACAAGGAAAAAAAGTAGCAGAACTAGACAAAGATTTACAGAATTCTTTGGAACGTTGGAAACAAATGTGTGGGCAACTTGCCAACACAGAGACTCCCACCAAAGTATTGAGCGAATTGAACAGAGCTTCCTCTATTTTACGAGATGTTTTGAACGAATCTTTTACAAGTATTGTTACAAACGACGAAGCTTTGTTTCAGGAAATCAACGACTATTTGTTGGAAATCTATCCTGAAAAACAATCCATTTTAAAACTACACAATTCCAAGACACCTATTTATGAAAAATATGGTATCGAAAGGCAAATCAAATCTGCTTTCGGAAAAACAGTATCCATGAGCAAAGGTGCTTATTTGGTGATTGAACATACCGAAGCACTGCATGTTGTAGATGTCAACAGTGGAAACAGATCTAACAAGGCAAATTCTCAAGAACAAAATGCCTTAGAAGTCAATTTAGTTGCTGCTACAGAAATTGCAAGACAACTAAGATTGCGCGACATGGGAGGCATCATTGTCGTCGATTTTATCGATTTACATTCTAATGAAAATCGACAAAAATTGTACGATCACTTGAAAGCTGAAATGGCACTTGATAGAACAAAGCACAAAATATTGCCTCCAAGTAAGTTTGGACTTGTACAGATTACAAGACAGCGCGTTCGTTCAGAAATGAACATTAAAACAAAAGAACCGAATCCAAATGTCAATGGAGAAGTAGAGGCGCCTATCATATTGATAGACAAACTACAAGTAGAACTAAATCGAATAATGGCAAGTAGGAATAAAAATAAAAAGCTGACACTGCACGTGCATCCTTTTGTAGCTTCCTACTTGAAAAAAGGAATCATATCTGAACAAATAAAATGGTTCTTAAAATACAAAAAGTGGATCAAAGTATTGCCAAGAGATGCTTACCAATATTTACAGTATCGATTTAAATATTGATGCTGTCTGTATGAGCAAAACGTATCTAAAAAAAGCGCCTCATCGTAATGATGAGGCGCTTTTTTATTTTGATATGTTTACTCTTCTAATTGTCCGCAATAACTGTGTCACCACCCTTCCATTCATTCACACTAGCGATTCTTGAGGCTTCGTAATCCAATTCTAACAACTTGTCACCTTTCCAAACAAACCACTTTCCAACTTTTGCGCCTTTGTAATAATGAGCAACAGTTGTTTTCTTTCCTTGTTTGTCGAATTGCAACCATTTTCCGGTCAGTTTCTTATCTGCGTCGTAAAAGCCTTGTTCTTTGATTTCTCCCGTCTCATAAAATGTCGTTACCTTTACCAAATCACCAACCTTTTCATAAGATGGATTTTGTATTTGATCTGCATTAGACATGCTTTGGGCGTTCAAAACAAATACGAACATTGCGAAACCTATTGTCAAAAGCTTTTTCATTTTAAAAGGAATTTAAATTGTTGTTATGCGTCAAAGATAAAAATAAATTTACATTTAAGCAAGGTTTTGTTAACATTAAGTTAACATTGAGGTTTTCGATGCTAAAAATTAAAAAACAAAACCAAGACTGAGAAACCACCTATGCACCTTCCCGACTGGAGACCAGGTGTTTACCACTTTTAAAGGACCAACAATAGAATCGTAGCCATAACCCAGCGCATATCCAGATTTGACCCCTTGAAAAACCTTACCACTATCGAAAATATTCATATCGACTTTTGCGAAGTTGCCTGCAAAAGAAAGCGAATGATTCTTGACAATTTTACAACGAAGCTCTAAACTTCCTTTTAAATACCCATTGTTTTCAAAAGATTCGAAATCGTATCCATAAAAAGCGATGTGATTGTTGATCAAATTATTTCCATAACCTCCCAAAGAAAATTGAAACTGCTCGGAAGTATTTTCTCCGAGAGTAGCACCTCCTTCGCCAATAAATTGAAATGAAAATCGGTTGAAAAAAGTTTTAACAAGGCCCAATTTTAGTTTGACTTGAGAGAACTGAGAGAAATTTTGATTGTAATCTGACGAATTCATATACCACTTCAATTCTCCATCCACCAGAAAACCATCGGCAGGAAAATAACTGCGATCGTAGGTGTCTAACTTGATATATGCCATGGAATTTAAATAGTGGCTTTTTTCGAAAAATGTGGTCAATTCCCCAAAAGCATCTGAGCGCAATTCTAGAAATTTATGCTCTAGCCCCAAGCCTACAGCAAACTTTTTGTTGTAGTTGGCTTGTATATATGCCTGACTTGTGAAATCTCTAAATCTCTTATTTATTTGCTTTACAACTGCTCCATCGTAACGAACATCAATGCGAAATTGATTAAATCTAGAGTTTACTCCATAGCTGGTATAAAAACCATTGTCTACAAAATAATTCAAATCGGCACGGATATTATCTCCAGCAACAAAATCAAAAGAAAAAATATCATTCTTTTGTAGCAGATGTTTTTGTGTAAAATTCAACAACAAACCGCTTTTGTAAATTGGGTCATAATTCAACCCGAGTTTGAAATAAGAAGCGACTTCATTTTCGTCCATTTGCAATGAAAGAAGATACGAGTCCTTTTTCGACGGGATCAATTTGTACTGGATCAAATCAAAATCATCTGCTGAAGAAAGGCCTCCAATCTTTTCATCCAGTTCGGCATAGCTCACAACATCCCCTTTTTGAAGTTTCAATTTACCTAAAATAAAAGATCTTGAATAATTTTTCAACGCAGGGGTTTTAAAATTCGAAAGTGTGTGTTTTTTGGCTTTCTCTTTTTCTTTCAAAATTGGTCTTACTTTCTGAAAATTTGCAATTTTTTCAAATGCCTCTTCTTTAAGGATTGCAGCGTCCTCTCCAAGGTCGATAATTTCGTCAACACGATCAAAAGAAGTCACCGAAAAACCATCAAAATCAGGAGCTATATGAATATTCAATGCTCTTAGTTTTTCATCGTCCTTGGCATACATTTGAAAATTCACAATTTGGTTCAGAATATCTAGAGCTGAATGAACATTTTCTTTGGACTCCAATTCTCCTTGAACATCTACTCCTATAAGAATGTCTACTCCTTTTTTACGCATTTCCAATACCGGGAAATTGTCCGAAATACCGCCATCCATATATGCGACTTCGTTGTACACCATCGGATTTAATAAAGTAGGCAAAGAAGCACTTGCTCTTACTGCTGCTGCCAACGAACCTTGCTCAAAGACTTTGGGCTTACCGGTCTCTAAATTTGTTGCTACACAAAAAAAAGGAATTGGCAACTGTTGAAAATCAGTAATGGCGTTCACCGATTCGAAAAGGGTATTCAATCCATTGTAAATCAGCTGACCTCTCGCAATTGCTTTGGGCAAACTAATTTTCCCTTTTCGTATTGGAAAAGTCAGTACTGATTTTTCTCCATATTGTTTTTCAAAAAATGAAGATTGCGCTCTTGAGAGCTTGTCTTGCAAAAGGCTCGGAAAATCTATGGATTTGACAATGGAATCTATCGCTGTTGCCGAATAACCAGAAGCATACAGCGCTCCAACGACGGCGCCCATACTTGTCCCTGCTATATAATCTAGTTGAATTCCGGTAGCCTCTAAAACTTTCAACACACCGATATGAGCAAATCCTTTGGCTCCACCACCACTCAGAACCAAACCTACTTTCGGCACTTTCTCAATTGCAGTTGCTTGTGCAAAAGAGAAGGTACTCAACATGACCAAAAAAAGAAATACAACTCTATTCATACTGTTTTTATAAAGATACACAAAGAATGCAAAACCTGGCAAGAATTAAATTCAAGCAATTAACAATATTTCTGACAATTTTAACATAAAAACTATCTTTCATAAAAGTAATACTATTAACTTTGAAATTTAAATGATTAATTATGGATAGACTGTATTCCAATATCAAGATAGAAATTCCTGAAAAAATATTCATCAAAGACCCTGAGAGCTCTGACCTTGGAAAAAGAATAATTGAAAAAAGCATCTTGTTGATTAACGAAATTGGCTTTGAGCTCTTTACATTCAAAAAACTAGGAAATGAGATCGACTCGAATGAAAGCTCTATCTATCGATACTTCGAGAACAAACACAAATTGTTGGTCTATTTATTCTCGTGGTATTGGGGATGGATTGAATATCGATTGGTATTTGAAACGCACCATCTAAAAAACAGTACCGAGAAGTTATATACAGCAATACGTGTTCTCACGCAAACCATCAAAGAAGACTCCAATTTCTCACATATCAATGAAATACGTTTGCATCAAATTATGATCAAAGAAAACTCAAAAACGTATTTGACAAATCTCGTAGATACTGAAAATGCAGAAGGGTATTTTCTAATTTACAAGAGAGTCGTGCAACGCTTGAGTGAAATGGTTCTGGAAGAAAAACCCAACTATGAGTTCGCATTGAGTCTTTCAAGTACAATTGTTGAAGGAGCCTTGCATCAACATTTCTTAAAAACCCATTTCAAGTCAATCACAGATTGCGATGCAGAAGAAAAAAGACCTTCGCTCTTTTTTACAGAACTGGTTCAATCCATCTTATCATAGAGGTAAGTAGCTACATCGATCATATGAAAAAAATAAAAAAATGACCCAAATCACATCTCCACTTAGCAGGTTTGTACATCTATTGAAAATAGAAAAAACAGACTTATTACAAATCTTTTATTACGCACTATTTTCTGGAATTGTATCCCTTTCCTTACCCTTGGGTATTCAAGCCATCATCAATCTTATTCAAGGAGCTCAAATTTCTACATCTTGGATTGTTTTGGTCGCATTGGTCACCGTTGGAGTCATGTTTTCAGGAGCACTGCAACTGATGCAGCTTCGAATTATCGAAAACATTCAACAACGCATCTTTACAAGGGCCTCTTTCGAATTGAGCTATCGCTTCCCAAAAATAAAAATGACTGCCCTCAGAAGCCATTACCCCCCTGAATTGGCAAATCGATTTTTTGACACCATTACCATTCAAAAAGGACTCTCAAAAATACTGATTGACATTCCTCATGCCTTGTTACAAATTATATTTGCACTCACCTTACTTTCTTTCTATCACCCCTTTTTCATTCTCTTTGGAGCTCTGGTACTACTTCTTGTCTATTTCGTCTTCAAATTGACTGCAAAGAAAGGATTGAATACAAGTTTGGAAGAGTCGAAAAACAAATACAAGGTAGCGCATTGGATCCAAGAAATTGCGAGAGTAATGGTAAGCTTAAAATTGTCTGGAAAAACACAGTTAGCACTTGACAAAAACGACCAACTTGTTGAAAAATATTTGATCTCAAGAGAGAAACATTTCAAGGTGTTGATTCTCCAATTCATTCAGATGATTAGCTTCAAAGTACTCACAACAGCAGGCCTCCTCATTATTGGAGGTGCTTTGGTGTTGAACCAAGAAATGAATATCGGACAATTTGTTGCAGCAGAAATTATCATCATCTTGGTCATCACATCGGTTGAAAAACTGATTTTAGGCCTCGAAACTTTTTACGACGTTCTAACATCTGTTGAAAAACTAGGACAAGTTGTAGACAAAGAACTCGAATCTCAATCTGGCGAATTTCCTAATTTTGACGAAGGTATTTCAATTGAATTTGAAAACATTGCTTACCGTGTTCCCAACAAAGAAAAGAGCCTCTTAGAAAACATCTCTTTTGAAATAAAGCCGAAATCTAGAACCATTATTTTGGGAGAAAGTGGTGCAGGAAAATCAACTTTATTGCGGATGATCTCAGGAGTTATTGAACACACTTCAGGAAACATTTTTATCAACAATGCTGCCATTCAAAGCATTAATTTAAATCATTACCGTTCTCATTTAGGTTTGTCTCTCTCAGAAGAAACAACTTTTGAAGGAACATTGAAAGAAAATCTTACTCTTGGAAACGTTGCGATTTCAGACACAAAAATAAACAATGCCTTGAAAAAAGTAGGGTTGATGGAGTTTTTGCGAGAACTTCCAAATGGAATGCAAACAATGTTACAACCGGATGGCAAAGAACTCTCGCAAATTATCGCAAAAAAAATTGTTCTTGCAAGGGCTTTTGTTTGCGAACCGAAAATATTAATTCTAGAGGACGCCTTGGATAGCTTTAATCAGAAAGAAACCTCTGAAATCATCGACTTTTTAACACATAAAGACAATCCATGGGCATTGATCGTGGTCAGTAGCAACGAATACTGGACTCAAAACTGCGAACAAATCATCACCTTAGAAAAAGGCGCCATAAAAAACATCAAAAAGCAGTTATGTTAAATATATCCAAATACCCTATTCGAGAGAATATAGATCTCAAAAAATTCAAATCTGGTAAATATATCTTAGAAAGAAAAGAAGCTACTTTTTTCAACAGATTTTTATTCGCATTTGCAATTCTAGGATTGGTGATGCTCTTTTTACCTTGGACACAAAACATTTCAAGTCGCGGACTCGTGACTACATTGCAGTTGAACAAACGACCTCAAACCATTCAATCACAAATACCAGGAAGAATTGAAGAATGGTTTGTACGAGAAGGGGACTTTGTAAAAAAAGGAGACACCATTTTAAGAATTTCCGAAATCAAAAGCGACTATTTTGACACACAGTTAGCAGAAAGAACCAATGACCAAATTGTAGCAAAATCTGGATCTGAAGAAGCTTACAGAAAAAAAACAAAAGCACTAAAACGTCAAATTTTAGCTTTGAAAAAAGAACAAAATTTAAAGCTACAACAAGCAAGAAACAAAGTTCTTCAAGCCTTCCTAAAAGTAAAAAGTGACAGCATTGATCTGGAAACTGCAAAACTCAACACTCGAATCGCACAAAGGCAATTTGATAGAATTTCTTTACTAAAAAACGAAGGACTCAAGGCTGTGAAGGATGTAGAAGCCATTAAGATAAAACTACAAGAAACCCAAGCCAAAGCGATTTCACAACAGAACAAATTACTCAGTAGTAAAAACGACATTATCAATGCTCAAGTTGAAATTTCAAGAATTACAATGAGTTACACAGACAAAATATCAAAAACAGAAAGCGACTTGTATTCCGCGCAATCAAACACACTGAATACAAAAGCACAAGTCTCAAAGCTCCAAAGCACCTTTGCCAATTACACCAAAAGAAATAGTTTACTCTACATCACAGCACCACAAAATGGATACATCAACAAAGCTATTGTAGGAGGAATCGGAGCATCCTTTAAAGAGGGCGCACCTCTTGTAGGTATCATGCCCAATGTATACGATCTTGCAGTTGAAACATTCGTAAAACCAATTGACCTTCCTTTGATTCATATCGGAGAAAAAGTACGCGTGCAATTTGATGGTTGGCCCGCAATTGTATTCAATGGATGGCCCAACGTTTCTTATGGTACCTATGGAGCAAAAGTTATTGCCATTGAAAATTACATCAGCAAAAATGGGAAATACCGTGTCCTATTGGCTCCCGACGAAAAAGACCATCCATGGCCTGATATCATTCGAGTAGGATCAGGAGCACAAACCATTGCCTTATTGAAAGACGTCCCTATTTGGTTTGAATTGTGGAGACAGCTCAATAGTTTCCCGCCTAATTATTACCAACCAGAAACGACATCACAAAAATAACGTATGAAAAAAGCACTGTTTCTAATCCTATTTGCAGGATCTATTCAAGCACAAAACACCCGTAACACAGAAATTACATTAGGAGAATTTTTAGGATATGTGAAAAGATTTCACCCTATCGTTAAACAAGCCAATCTTATCGTTGATGAAGGTGATGCGAAATTGATGAAAGCAAAAGGCGCATTTGACCCTCAAATAGAAATTGACTATGCTAAAAAAGAATTCCAAGAAAAAGAATATTACAACAGCCTAAACACCACCTTTAAAATACCCGTTTGGTATGGCATTGACATCAAAACAAATTTCGAGAACAACAATGGAATTTATTTGAATCCTGAAAATAGGCTTCCAAGCAACGGATTGTATACGGCTGGAGTTTCCATGTCTATCGGACAAAACATGTTTATAAACAAAAGAATGGCATTGTTGAAACAAGCTAAAAACTATGCAAAACAAACAAAAGCACTCCAAAAATTAACCGTCAATAAAATTTTATACAATGCGGCTCTCACTTATTTTTCATGGGTAAGAAATTACAACGAAAAAGAAATTTACAAGGAATTTGTGCAAAATTCCGAAACACGATTCCAAAGCATTGTCAAAACATTTGAATTAGGTGACAGGCCAGCGATTGATACTTTAGAGGCCAAAATCGCTTTGGATACACGTAAATTAAATTATGAAAAAGCAAAAATTAAGTTTTTAAAGTCCACATTAGAACTTTCCAATTTTTTGTGGTTAAAAAACAACATTCCTGTAGAAATAAAAAACACAATTCGACCAAATATCCATCTTTTAGAAAACATAGACTTGCATTTAAAAACCTCTGACTTTGAAGTGGCGCAATATGTTTTAATGAATCATCCACAATTAAAATTCTTAGCGCTTAAAATCAATAACCTTCGCATCGAAAAGCGTTTGAAAAGAAACAACCTTTTACCAAAAATAGAACTTGACTATAATTTCTTATATGAAAACAAGCGTGAGCTCAATATTATCAATAACAGCAATTACAAAGCAGGACTTACTGTAAAGTTGCCTGTTTTTTTAAGAAAAGAGAGGGCAGATTTCAAATTAGCCCGATTGAAACTTCAAGATAAAAACTACGAACAATACATGACTGAATTAAAATTAAAAAACCAACTGAGTAGTATTGTTCAAGAACTTGAATCCATTCAAACTCAATACGAAATGACGACAGACATCGTACAATCCTATGAGAAATTAGTCGAGGCAGAGGAAAGAAGATTTTTCTTGGGAGAAAGCTCCTTGTTTTTGGTGAATTCGAGAGAATCAAAACTCATCGAACTTCAACTAAAGGCAAATCAAACTCTGAATGATCTTTTGAATATGAAGGGAAAATTATTCAACACTATGGTCCGATAAGCGTTTTTTTCTTTTCAACATGTTATTTGTTAAAAAAAGCGACTATTTTTTTCGCTCGAGCTGCTCCCACAACCGAGACAAGACTTTCGAAGCTCGCAGCCTTCACCCTTTTGACAGATTTGTAATAATGCAACAACGTCTCAATGGTCTGCTTGCCAATTCCTGGAATCAGTTCTAACTCCGATTTGATAGCGTCTTTGCTTCTTTTGTTTCGATGGTGTGTGATTCCAAATCGATGTGCCTCATTTCTCAAAAACTGAATGATTTTCAAAGTTTCGGAGGTTTTATCTAAGTACATTGGAATGGCATCGTCTGGATAATAAATTTCTTCCAATCGTTTTGCGATTCCAATAATGGCAATTTTTCCTCGAAGGCCCAAAACATCCAAGCTTTTTAGAGCCGATGAAAGTTGTCCTTTTCCACCGTCAATCACAATCAATTGAGGCAAACTTTCACCCTCTTCTACCAACCGCTTGTAACGACGAAAAACCACTTCTTCCATGGAAGCAAAATCATCAGGACCTTCCACTGTTTTGATATTAAAGTTTCGGTATTCTTTCTTACTTGGCTTGCCATCTTTGAAAACTACACATGCGGCCACAGGGTAGCTCCCTTGAATATTGGAGTTGTCAAAACACTCGATATGCCTTGGTTCCTCAGAAAGCCTCAAATCTTTTTGCATTTGCGACATGATACGCTTTACATGGCGATCAGGATCTACAATTTGAATTTGCTTGAAACGATCTTGCCTGTAATATTTTGCGTTGCGTTCCGAAAGCTCTACAATTCTTTTTTTGTCTCCCAACTTGGGAACGGTCACTTTTACCTCCCCTCCTAGATCTACTGGAAAAGGAACATAAATCTCCGGGGAATTGGCGTGGAACTTCTGACGAATTTCGACAATTGAGAACTCCAACAACTCCTTGTCTGTTTCGTCTAGTTTTTTCTTGATTTCAGAAGTATGAGACTGTATAATTGCCCCATTGGATATTTTAAAAAAGTTTACATAGCCATAGCTTTCATCTGAAATAATAGAAAAAACATCCACATTATCAATTGATGGATTGACAACCGTAGACCTCGATTGATAATTTTGCAACAACTCTAGCTTTTCTTTGATTTTTTGAGCCTCTTCAAACTTCATTTCATTCGAAAAAGCAAGCATTTTTTCTCGGAACTTTTCCAGCGATGATTTGAAATTTCCTTTGACAATATTTCGAATGGCTCTGACATCTTCCAAATAAGCGGCCTCTGATTGAAAATCTTCACAAGGCCCCTGACAATTTCCAATATGATAATCCAGACAAACCTTAAATTTATTACTTTCTATATTTTTTTCACTCAACAAAAAATTACAGCTGCGCAACTGGTACAGTTCCTTGATCAAATCCAACAACACCTTTGCTGTCTTTACAGAAGTGTAAGGGCCAAAATATTCGGATCCATCCTTGATTACTTTTCTCGTCAAAAAGACTCTTGGAAAACGCTCTTTCTTGATGCAAATCCAAGGATATGTCTTGTCGTCTTTCAACATGACATTATAGCGTGGCTGGTATTTTTTAATCAAGTTGTTCTCTAGCAACAGCGCGTCAGTTTCTGTAGCCACAACAATGTGCTTGACGGTTCTTATCTTACCAACCAATACTCGAGTTTTGCCATTCTCTTGATTTTTGTTAAAATAAGAAGCGACTCTTTTTTTTAAATTTTTGGCTTTGCCAATATACAAGAGTTGCTCATTTTTATCATAGTATTGATACACCCCCGGAGAATTGGGCAATGTTTGAACTTGAATCTTGAGAGGCTCGTGCATGAATTAAAAGGGCTGTAAAAATTGAAGACATTCTTTTCAATGCCTATGCAAATTTAAAAAAAATGAATGAGCAATCGTCATTTTAACCAACAACTAAAAAAAACAAAACTCTACTTCCTGATGAACTCTACACAAGCTTTTGTCTGTTGACCAAAAATGCTTTTACTTTGCAATTCAATCCATGCCATGTTAAAAAAAGAACTCCGAAAAAAATACAAAACCCTTAGAAACCAACTTTCACCCTCTGAAATAGAAGACAAAAGCATCGGTATTGCCAATCAACTTCTCAAAGTAGATGTATGGAATTCTATGTATTTCCATTTGTATCTCACCATACTAGAACAGAAAGAAATAGACACCACACACATTTTAAATATACTATTTGCTAAAAACAAGGAGATAGTCGTTTCGAAATCCGATTTTATGACCGGAGAAATGCAACATTTTTTAATGACCGAAAACACACGGTTTACAAAAAACAACTATGGAATTCCCGAGCCTAAAGACGGACTTGAAGTTCCCGTTTCTAAGATAGATGTCGTCTTTATTCCATTGCTAGCATTTGACAAAAAGGGAAACAGGGTTGGTTATGGAAAAGGATTTTACGATCGTTTTTTAAAAAACACCAATGCTCTCAAAATAGGCCTTTCTTTTTTCGAAGCAGAAGACCTCATCGAAGACTCCGACAAACATGACATTCGTCTGGATTATTGCATTAGTCCCGAAAAAGTGTACAAGTTTTAGAAGCCAAATACGATTCGATTAGAGCTGCTTTCTCCAAAATTTTTAGAACGATTTTACTCTGATAAAAATGAAAGCATGCGACTCTTTACACCATAATTTTGATGTCTTTTTCCATTAGAACTGATTTTATATTAGAACAATTCTAAATCTTTCATTTCACGACTAAAAAAGTGTTCTTTTGTGACTTACAAATTCATTGAAAGAAGCAAAAACTCATCAAAATTCAAAAAACTTAGGGCTTGTATTTCAAGGGAAGATGAACTACTTTCTTCGTTTCAAAAAAATCTTCTTCAAAAAAATCAGTGAGCTCGTAAAGACTTGCAGAACGAAACAAAGACAATTCCTCTGTCAAATCCCCCCCTTTCAAATACAAAATACCATTTCGAAGGGCATGTTGTTGCTTCTTGAAGACCTTTTTACGCACCCATTTCACAAAATCTGGCATCTGTGTAACAGCTCTACTAACGATAAAATCGAACTCTCCCTTGACTTTTTCGGCTCTGAGATGCTCTGCTTTCACATTTTTCAATCCTAAAGAATCCGCTATACCCTGAACTACCTTAATTTTTTTCCCTATCGAGTCTACCAAATAAAATTGCGTCTCAGGATATAAAATTGCCAGAGGGATCCCGGGAAAGCCACCACCCGTTCCTACATCCAATACTTTCGAACCCGGATGGAAGGCTTGTACTTTTGCAATTCCAAGCGAATGTAGTACATGTCGCACATACAATTCGTCAATATCTTTTCTAGAAATTACATTGATCTTCGCATTCCAGTCTTTGTACAAAGCTTCCAATTGTTCAAATTGTGAAAATTGCAATTCTGTGAGGTCCGGGAAATATTTTTTTAGGATTTGCATTGTGGGAAAATAGATATCCCACAAAAGTAACATCTTTGTTTCACATAGCTCACAAAATTATTAGCTTTTACGCATTCCTTCTTCAAAAAAAGAACTATTTTTGTAGTCAGAAAAGTAGCGCATGCAAGCAATAAAGTTTTCTAAAATTGACAAAGCGAAGTTCTTTCGAACCTTGAATAAAAGAGTCAATCTCTATTTCAAAGACAACAAAATAAAACGAACTGGAAATTGGAAGCTTTACAGCAAAGCCATCTTCATGCTTTCCTTGTTTTTTGTTCCTTATATCCTACTTCTGACTGTTTCAATGCCACAATGGACAATGCTACTGCTTACCTTAGTCAGCGGTGTAGGAATGGCTGGTGTAGGAATGAACATCATGCACGACAGCAATCACGAATCTTTTTCAAGTAGAAAATGGGTCAATAAATTGATGGGTAGTAGCATGTATATCTTGGCAGGAAATGTTTACAATTGGAAAGTACAACACAATGTATTGCACCATACCTTTACGAATATCAAAGGGCATGACGAAGACATCGATGCTGGAAGAATTATTCGATTTTCAAAAAACTCGCAATGGTTCAAATTTCACAAACTCCAACGTTACTACTCTCTTTTCATTTATGGTTTGTTAACCATTAACTGGGCCATTACAACAGATTTTAAACAAACACATCGTTATCTCAAACGAAAACTCTCTTATGGAGAACTTCCAAATCCTGCAAACCAATGGACTACATTGATTGTCACCAAGATTTTGTATTACGTTTTTTGGATCGTTCTACCCATGATTGTTTTGGAAATTTCATGGTGGAAAATTTTACTTGGTTTTTTTACAATGCACTATACCGCAGGATTGATTTTAAGCATTGTTTTCCAATTGGCGCATGTAGTTCCGAATACAGACATGCCTTTGCCTGATGAAAAAGGAAATTTAGAGCATACCTGGGCAATTCATCAGTTGTATACAACTTCTAATTTTGCACCGAACAACAAATTTATCTCCTTTTTCACAGGAGGATTGAATCATCAAGTTGAACATCATATTTTTCCGAACATTTCCCACGTTCACTATGGAAAAATAGCAAAGATTGTAAAGCAAACTGCAAGAGAATTTAACCTGCCTTATTATGAATACAAAACCATGACAAAGGCTTTGATTGAGCATTTCAATCAATTGAAACTTTTAGGAATAAAACCCGCATACGAATAAAATAAAAATTGATCGCGCAACAACGCGATTCAGCAATCACAAGAACAATGAAACAATTATCAAACAGAATTAACAGTTTACCTACTTCTGCAACCTTGGCAATGGCTGCCAAAGCAAGAGAATTGAAAGAACAAGGAAAAGACATCATCAGTCTTAGTCTAGGAGAACCAGACTTCAACACTCCTGAATTCATCAAAGAAGCTGCAATTCAAGCCATCAATGACGACTACAACTCATACACTCCAGTGAATGGGTATTTGGAATTGCGCGAAGCAATCTGTAAAAAGTTCAAAAGAGACAACAACCTCTCTTACAATCCAAATCAAATTGTAGTCTCTACAGGAGCAAAACAATCCATCGCCAATGTAGCGCAAGTTTTGCTCAACCCAGGTGACGAGGTATTGCTACCTGCTCCATACTGGGTCAGTTATTCCGCAATCTCAATTCTTTCAGAGGCAACCTACGTAGAAATACCGTCTACGATAGACACCGATTTCAAAATCACACCTGAACAATTAGAGGCAGCGATAACACCGAAAACGAAAATGATTTTCTTCAACTCCCCAAACAACCCAAGTGGAACCGTTTACACAGAAGAAGAATACAGAGCATTGGCAAAAGTTTTGGAAAAACATCCACAAATTTACATCCTCTCTGATGAAATTTACGAACATATCAATTACGGAACTGGCAACTTTAGTTTTGCCGCTATTGAAAACATGTACGATCGAACCATTACTGTAAATGGCGTTGCCAAAGCGTTTGCAATGACAGGATGGAGAATTGGATACATCGGTGCGCCTGAGTGGATTGCAAAAGCATGTAATAAAATGCAAGGACAAATTACATCTGGTGCCAACTGTATCGCACAAAGAGCTACGATTACTGCATTAGAAGCACCCGTAACCAAAATTGGGTACATGGTCGAAGAGTTTCACAAAAGAAGAGATATTGTTTTGGATCTTTTAGGAAAAGTAAAAGGTTTCAAATTGAACAAGCCCGAAGGTGCTTTTTATGTATTCCCAGACATCTCTTATTTCTTTGGAAAAAAAATCAAAGGTCAAAAAATTTCGAATGCATCTGATTTCTCTATGCTATTGCTAGAGCACGCAAATGTTGCAACTGTGACTGGTGAAGCTTTTGGATCACCCGAATGCATCCGTATGTCATATGCAGCTTCTGAAGAACAAATTAGAGAAGCCGTTAGTAGAATCAAAAAGGTTGTTTCTTAACCCTTCCAAACACAATTTTTCAAAAATCTCGTATCCTTTCAATACGAGATTTTTTTATGACAAAATACGACACTCGCAATCGATTAGAATGTTAAAAAAAAAGCAACTTCCATTTTAGTATCTTTGAAAAAAAGAATCTCTGATGCATAGAATCCTATATTTTATCATTGCGATTGGTTTTTTAATCCAATGTAAAAAATCATTGCAACACTCCATGACAAGCCATCCACATACCAATCAATTGATTCAAGAAACGAGTCCTTATTTGCTACAACATGCACACAACCCTGTAAATTGGTATGCATGGAATAAAGAAACTCTTGACCTCGCCAAAAAAGAGAACAAGCTTATTTTAATTTCTATTGGATATGCCGCTTGCCATTGGTGCCATGTCATGGAAAAAGAAAGTTTTGAAGATGAGGAAGTCGCTCAAATAATGAATGATCATTTCATCAATATCAAGATTGACAGAGAAGAAAGACCTGATATTGACCAAATTTATATGACTGCTGTTCAAATCATGACCGGTCAAGGTGGATGGCCGCTAAACTGTGTCGCCTTGCCCGATGGACGACCTGTTTGGGGAGGTACTTATTTTCCAAAAAAACAATGGACCAATACACTTATTCAAATTGCAAAATTATATTCAGAAGACCCTGAAAAAGTAATTGAATATGCCGCTCAACTCACAGAAGGTGTCCAAAAAGCAGGACTCATTTCAGCAAACACCTCCGCGTTAGATTTCAAAAAAGAAGACATTCTTATTGCGCTTGAAAAATGGGCAGAAAACTTCGACAACATATGGGGAGGAAACATGGGAGCACCCAAATTCCCAATGCCAAACAACCTTCATTTTTTATTACGCCATGCAACGCAAAACAATGACAGCAAACTCGCTAAACATGTATACAATTCTTTAGATAAAATGGCTTTGGGTGGAATTTTCGACCAAATTGGTGGTGGGTTTGCACGTTATTCAACAGATGAAAAATGGCACATTCCTCACTTTGAAAAAATGCTCTATGACAACGCTCAGCTTGTGAGCTTGTATGCAGACGCTTACCAAATTTCTCAAAAAGAAATCTACAAAGAAACGGTCTACAACACACTTGATTTCATTAAAAAAGAACTTACCAACAAAGAGGGAGGCTTTTATTCTGCATTGGACGCGGACAGCAAAACACCGGAAGGCCTTTTTGAGGAAGGTGCTTTTTACGTTTGGACAAAAAAAGAATTGAAAGACATCTTGACAACAGATTATGAATTGTTTGCAAACTATTACAACATCAATGCTTTCGGATTTTGGGAGGAAGAAAAATACAACCTAATTCGAAAAAATTCTGACGTTGAATTTGCACAGGAACACCAAATAACCCTCAATTCTCTAAAAAGCAAAGTTCGTGCATGGAAGAAAATACTTTTTGAACACAGAAGTCATAGAGAACAACCTCGATTGGATGACAAAACCTTGACTTCATGGAATGCGCTCATGCTAAAAGGGTACTTGGATGCTTACCGTGTATTTGGAGAAGACGAATTTCTGAACATCGCAACAAAAAACGCCCATTTCATCAAAAAGAAACAACTACGATCAGATGGCGGATTGAATCACAATTATAAAAATGGAAAGAGCAACATCAATGGCTACCTCGAAGACTATGCTGCCGTTATTGATGCGTACATCATTTTATACGAATGCACCATGGACAACGAATGGCTGCAAACATCTAAAGACCTCATCGATTATTGTTTTGCTCATTTTTTCGACAAAACAACCAACATGTTCTTCTTCACCTCTGACTTGGATGAAAGTTTGATTGCTAGAAAAACTGAAATTCACGACAATGTAATTCCTGCCTCAAACTCTATCATGGCGAGGAACTTGTTCAAATTAGGACATTATTTCCACAACACATCGTACAGCGAAACAGCCCAAAACATGTTGAACAATGTGAAACAGCAACTTCAAGAATACCCCGCTGGATATAGCAATTGGATGCAATTGTACGCAGACATTAGCAGCCCTTTTTATGAAGTAGCCATTGTTGGAAAAAACGCACAAGAAAAAATCAACGAAATCCAGCAACACTACCTTCCAAATAAATTAGTTGCAGGAAGCACCATCCCCAGCAATCTCCCACTCTTAAAATACAGGTACCAATCAGAAAAAACATTGATATATGTCTGTGTTGATGGTGCTTGCAAACTCCCCGTCTCTTCCGTAGACAAAGCAATCTCTCAAATGAAAGAGTCTAAATAATAAATATCCAAAACCATTAAGGAGGGTTTCTTCTTTCAAAAACCCTCCAATGACAATGGTCTTTCCGAAATAACTCCCTGTACTTCCTGTACCCATCAGACACTTATCTTTAAAAGGAATACAGCTATTTATTGTGATGAGGTTACGAGTGTTTTTACAATTATTTTTATCATGCTTAAAAACCTCAATTCTTATGGAAAAATTCAATTTTAAATCTTACGATTTTCTAAAATACCAAGAACTTGCAATCGACTATAGTATCAAGTTATCCATTGCTATTGCAATCTTTATTATCGGATCATGGATTGTGAAAAAAATTGTCAAAATTATCGAAAAAACGATGACCAAAGGCAAAATGGAACGAAGCCTCCAAAAAATTTTAAGCGACTTGATCAAATGGTCTTTGAAGGCTTTATTGTTTATTACCGTGTTGAGTCAATTAGGCATCGCTACCTCGTCTTTTATCGCTCTTATTGGTGCGGCTGGATTGGCTCTAGGATTGGCCTTACAAGGCTCCCTTGCTAATTTTGCAGGAGGCGCTTTGATCTTACTTTTCAAACCATTCAAAGTAGGAGACCTGATCGATGCGCAGGGAGAACTCGGTGAAGTACAAGAAATTCAAGTTTTTGTCACAAAACTTTTGACACCAGGCAACAAAGTAGCTATTATCCCCAATGGTATTTTATCCAATGGAACCATTAAAAATTACTCACAAGAAGGAAAATTACGTGTCGATTTAACGATTGGGATCAGCTATGGCTCCGATATTAAAAAAGCCAAAGAAATATTAGAAAAAACGCTGGCATCCAACCCAAAAGTCTTGCAAAATCCCGCACCACTCGTAGGTGTTTTGGAGCTTGCTGACAGTGCAGTCAATCTTGCTGTGCGCCCTTGGGCGACTCCAGAAAATTATTGGAATGTATATTTCGAATCACTAGAGGCTTGCAAAAACGCTTTGGACAAAGAAAACATCAACATCCCTTTTCCTCAACGAGTGGTACACATGCAACACAACTAACTGCGCTTTTTCGGCTTAGTACCTACAAAATCTTTCAAATAAAAAGGCTCAAAATAAGCAACATCAACCGTGTCATTGGCTGTGTACTTTTCAAAAGCCAATCGAACCATTTCTTTTGCAGAAGGAAAGGCATTATTTATATAATGTGCGTTGGAGTGTTGGATGACATCTTTGCATTTATCAGCCCCATCTCCTACAAAAAACACAGGTCCATCTTCCAAGTACTCTCGAAAAGAGTTTTCGTGAATTACTTCCGCCTGCGTCTCCCGAATGCGTTTGTGATTTTTATCAAAAACAGCACTGTATACCTCCATTCTTCGTGCATCCAATAAAGGAAGAATATATCCCTGATTTGCGACCACTTTTCTAGACAAAATTTCCAAACTCTCGATCGCCAACATAGGAACACCCAATGCAAAACACAATCCTTTTACAGCAGATACACCGATGCGCAATCCAGTGTACGACCCAGGACCTTTCCCTACACAAACCGCTGCTAAATCGGAAAATGAAATTCCCGCTTTCTGAACAACCTCTTCAAGAAATACGTGTAGTTTTTCGGCATGTGAATAACTTTCTGTATTCAGCTCTTGTAACGCAACCAAAACACCTGACTTACCGACACTAACGGAACAGTTCTTTGTAGAAGTTTCTACATGTAAAATATAAGACACGCTGTAAATTTTTTATAAAAGCAAAGATAATACTTTGATTTTTTTGACAATAGCACTCATCTGAATTTATTCTTTTATTTTTACCCCATGAATCGAAGTAAAATTATTCAAAACACCATTTGTTTTGCAAAAGAAAGCTTGAAAAATTCAGAAGGAGGACATGATTGGTTTCATGTAGAACGAGTGTACAATCTCTCAAAAAATATTGCTAAAAAAGAAAATGCAGATCTTTTTGTTGTAGCACTGGGTGCTTTGCTACACGACATTGCGGATTCCAAGTTTCATGATGGAGATGAACACATAGGTCCAAAGAAAGCAGCCTTCTTTCTAAAAGAACAACAAGTCGATGATGCAATCATTCAACATGTTGTAAAAATTATAGAAAACATCTCTTTTAAGGGAGGGAACTTCTCACAGAAGTTCTGTTCTCTAGAACTGAACTGCGTTCAAGATGCAGACCGAATAGATGCTATTGGGGCCGTTGGAATTGCACGTTGTTTTAGTTATGGAGGATACAAGCAACGTACTTTATACAATCCCGAAATAAAACCCAACCTAGCGATGAGCAAGGAAGAGTACAAAAAATCAACAGCACCAAGTATCAATCATTTTTACGAAAAATTACTTCTCCTCAAGGAGAAAATGAACACGACTACTGGGAAGAAAATGGCTTTGGAACGACATGAATTCATGCAACTTTTTTTAGATCAATTCTACAAAGAATGGGAGGGTAAATAAAATCTAAAGTTCCTAAAAACATCTTTCTAAAATCTGAGCAAAGCTGCGCATCAAAACTGTTTTAAAATGTAGGTTTTCTTTTGTTTAAAAATGCTGAAGTGCCTTCTACAAAATCTCCAGTTCCAAAACAGTCCCCAAATGATTTGATTTCAGTGACGTAACCATTTTGCTCAAAGTCAAAACCAGTATTCACTGCTTTTATGGCTGCCGCAATGGCACTTGGTGAATTCGACGCAATCTTAGAAGCAATCCTCAGACAGGAGTCCAAAAGCTCTTTTTGTGGCACCACTTTATTTACCAGACCGCAAGAAAGTGCTGCTGCAGCTGTTATCATAGATCCAGACATGATGAGTTCCATCGCAAGGCCTTTTCCTATTAATTGTGGCAATCTTTGTGTGCCGCCATACCCGGGAATCAAACCCAAAGAAACTTCAGGAAGCCCCATTTTTGCATTTTCTGAAGCGTATCTAAAATGACAGGCCATTGCAAGTTCCAAACCACCTCCTAGAGCAAAGCCGTTGATTGAAGCTATCACAGGCTTTGGAAAATTCTCAATAAAGTCAAACACCATCTCCTGTCCCTTACTTGCCAATTCTTTTCCTTCATCCTTGGAAAAATTCACAAATTCAGCAATATCCGCACCAGCTACAAATGCCTTTTCTCCTGCTCCTGTAAGGATAATGACACGAACGGAATCGTCTTTTTCCAAAGCCCTCAAAGTACCGTGCAAAGACTCAAGGGTTTCCTCGTTCAGTGCATTCAACTTTGCTGGACGGTTTACAGTAATTACCGCTAGGTAGGGATGCTCTAGATTTGTTAAAATTGTTGTGCTCATTTGAATACGTTTTTTTACCATCAACTCTCTTTTGGAATAAGAACTTTAAACAGCGTTCCTTTTCCTTCGTCTGACACAAAGCTCAAAAGACCGTTGTAACTTTCTATTATTTTTTTTATCATCGGCAATCCCAATCCCATGCCGCTTGTCTTGGTTGTAAATCGCGGTTCAAAAACTTTATTTTTAAGTTCATTCGCAATTCCTTCTCCGTTGTCTTTTACTTGAACCTCAACATGAGTACTGTTTTCTAAAACACGCACCAAAATTTCTGGACACTCAACTCTCTTCGTGGCATGAATTGAGTTTTGTACGAGGTTATTCACCACTCTTACCAACTGTGTTTTGTCAATTTGTAAGTAAATTTTTTCTGAAGAGGTTTCATAAGAAACACTTGCTTTGTCAAAAAGATCAATGGCCATTTTAACAACCCTTACCACCTCCACCTTTTCTTTTCGCTTCGTTGGCATTTGTGCAAAATCTGAAAATGCAGACGCGATCGAACTCATCACATCTATTTGCTGAATTAAGGTCCGAGAGTATTCCTTTACTTTGTTCCTAATATCGCTATCTTCGGGGTTGAATTTACGCTCAAAGCTTTGTACCGTCAGCCGCATCGGAGTCAATGGATTCTTTATTTCATGCGCTACTTGTCGCGCCATTTCTCTCCATGCTTGTTCTCGCTCACTTTTTGCCAATTTCTCTGCACTCACTTCGAGTTTGTCTACCATGTCATTGTAAGCAGCGACCAACTTTCGAATTTCTTTTGGAGCATCCGTGACTACTATTTTTTCATTTCGTTTGTAAAGCCCGGTCTGACTCATTTTTGAAACGACTGTAGCAATGGATTTTGTGATATAACTTGAGAAAAAATAAGCAATCCCAATCGCGATAAAAAACAGGAGAAGATACACCAAACCTACACGAGACAAAAATTCATTCAACTCTTTCTCTTGAGCCGAATTGTCTTGAAGATAATGTAATTTCAAAATCCCAATAGGCGCTTCTTCGTTGTTATGAATGTATGTATAGGAAGCTTGTAAACTTTTCCCTTCTTCATTCATTCCTTGTACCAACCGATAGGAATTCTTTTGTTTCAACTTATTTAAATCCGATGGAAGAATGGATTCAGCATAACCATTTGCAGTTGAACTTACCAAAAGATTCCCTTGTAAATCGTAAATTTTTATAGTGGCTTTGTGTACCGAAGCCACCTCAAAAATACGCTGTTTGAATATTTTTTTAAGATTGTCCGTTTCTAAATCATGTACTGCATTGCTCAATCCGTATTGGATATTCAAGCGTATCGCATCTTCTTTTCTTTCAAAACGGCTCGTATTGTATTGTTCTGTTTGCTCCTGTTTTTGATACACTGTAACAAAGGCAATCATCACAAAAGCCAAAAAGACAAGCATTGTCATATATAGGAATATGCGAATTCGAAGTGAAAATTTGCTAAATATCATAAATTAAAATAATCTTAAACCAAATAGACATGCCATTCCTAAAGTTAACAAAAAAAAGCCCAAGAAAGTCTCTTCTATTTGTACTTAAATTTGAAATACACAATCATCAAAGCAAGTATTCCGGTAATGGTATTGGCAATAATCATCGCAAAACTACCAAGCAAAACTCCATAAACAAACCATAGCAACACCCCTGTAAAGAATATCAAAAACATACTCAAGGAAACACCTTCTGTGGACTTCGTCTTCCAAATTTTGTAGACTTGTGGCACAAAGGATGCCGTGGTCAAAATTGCGGCAATCAAACCAATAATTTCTATATGGAAGGGAATTTTTGCCACTTATTGTTTCGGGTCGTCTGGTAAACGAACGGTTTCTATGTACAAGCTATCATCTGTTTCTCCATCTCTGTCTTTGTCCATAAGGCGACGGGTCGCGTAACCATCTTCGATAACCGATAATTTCATGCCAACTGAGTAAGTGTTTTCTTCAAATGTCAAGTCAAAAAACAAAGAGTCTTGCGTTACCCTCCATTTCCCAATTGATTTTTTTCCGGCAATGCCATTTCTCTCATGCCAAGATTCAAAGACACCGTCTTCTTTGAATTTATACATAGGGATTCCTTCCGGTCTTTTTTCATCTGGATTGCTGTAATCAAAAGCGTATTCTACCAAAGTATCTTTTTTTTGATACGTCGGAAGCTCCCACTTGTAGTAAATTGTTTTCCAATTGCCGATCATGTACTTTTTCATTTTTTCCTCTGGCGTGCTGCATGCAAATACGAATGCAGTAAAAAAAAGGACCGATGTGATTTTTGCAATCTTCATAAAATTCTATTCTTATTAAACAATTAACCTACTATATTGACAATTTTCCCTGGTACAACAATCACTTTTTTAGGAGTTCTACCTGCCAATTGTGTCTGTGTTTTTTCATGTGCAAGTACATTCTTTTCGATTTCTTCTTTGGACAATTCCAACGATAATTCTAGCGTAAAACGCATTTTTCCGTTGAAGGAAATGGGATAGACCTTGCTACTTTCCACCAAGTGATTTCCATCAAAGATAGGAAAACTAGCCATTGCAATGGACTCACTGTATCCTATTTTACACCAAAGCTCTTCTGCAATATGTGGGGCATAGGGAGAAACGAGTACCAACAAGGGTTCTAAAATTTCCTTTTTATTGCATTTCAATGCTGCCAATTCATTCACAGCAATCATAAAAGTACTGACAGAAGTATTGAAAGAAAAATTTTCAATATCTTCTTGCACTTTCTTAATGGTCTTGTGTAAAATTTTCAATTCCTCTTTGTTTGCTTTTTCTTCAGAAACAAAAAAGGCTGCATCCGTATGGTACAACTTCCACAATTTTTTCAAGAAAGAGTACACGCCTGAAATTCCTGAAGTTTTCCAAGGTTTGGCTTGTTCTAAAGGTCCTAAAAACATTTCAAACAAACGCAAAGAATCCGCTCCATATTCCTCACAAATTGCATCTGGGTTGACAACGTTGTATTTGGATTTCGACATTTTTTCAACCTCGCGTCCAACAACATAGGTATCGTTAACACCATTGATTATCTCGCCTTTTTCTCCTTTAAAAATAGCATCTTTAAAATCTTTGTTCAAAGGATGATTTTTAAACGCCGCTACATCCAACTCATCTGACGCATTTACTAAAGAAACATCTACATGAATGGCCTGTACTTTTTGATTTTCGATCAATCCTTTTGACAAAAATGTTTGGGTTCCTTCCAATCGATACACAAAAGCACTTGTTCCCAAAATCATTCCTTGGTTGATCAATTTCTTTGCAAATTCATCTACAGGCAAGTGCCCGCGGTCAAATAAAAATTTCTGCCAGAATCGTGCATACAACAAATGCCCCGTTGCATGTTCTGAACCCCCAATATACAAGTCTACGTCCTTCCAGTAATCTGCGGCTTCTTTGCTCACAAATGCTCCATCATTAGTAGGATCCATATAGCGGTTGAAATACCAAGAACTCCCTGCCCAACCTGGCATGGTATTTAGTTCTAAAGGGTACACACCTTCTGTCGTAAGGTTCTCATTACTTACGACTTGGTTGGTGTTGGTGTCCCAAGCCCAAACATCCGCATTACCAAGAGGTGGCTTCCCATCTTCAGTAGGCAAATATTTTTCTACTTCAGGCAATGCGATTGGCAAATGTTCTGTTCCGATCATTTGCGGTATTCCGTTTTTATAATACACTGGAAAAGGCTCTCCCCAATAGCGTTGACGGCTAAAAACAGCATCACGCAAGCGGTAATTTATTTTTCCTTTTCCAAAACCAGCCTCTTCCATTTTATAAATGGCAAGTTTTGTTGCTTTCTTTACGTTTAACCCGGATAAGAAATCCGAATTGGAAATTTTTGCTGTTTTGTCTTCACAGGCTGCTTCAGAAACATCAACTCCTTCGAAAATGTTTTTTATTTCAATTTGAAAATGCTTGGCAAAATCATAATCGCGTTGATCTCCACAAGGAACCGCCATTACAGCACCCGTTCCATAACTCGCCAACACATAATCACCAATCCAAATCTGAACTTTCTCACCCGTGAGTGGATGAATGGCGTAAGCACCTGTAAAAGCACCTGAAATGGTTTTCACATCAGCCATTCGTTCTCTCTCACTGCGTTTTGCTGTTGCTTCTACATAATTCGCTACTGCTTCTTTTTGCGCTTCTGTTACGATTTTAGCAACCAATTCGTGCTCTGGTGCCAAGGTCATAAAAGTAACTCCAAAAATGGTGTCAGGACGCGTGGTAAACACTTCTATTTTTTCATCAATTCCTTCAACTTCAAAATGCACAGAAGCTCCTTGTGACCTTCCAATCCAATTGGTTTGCGAATCTTTCAAAGGCTGCGGCCAATCTATGGTTGCGAGCCCATCCAACAAACGTTGTGCATAAGCAGAAATACGCATGCTCCACTGCGTCATTTTTTTTCGCACTACAGGATGTCCACCTCTTTCAGAAACCCCATTCACAATTTCATCATTCGCCAAAACGGTTCCCAATTTAGGACACCAGTTGACTTCTGTTTCTGACAAATACGTCAATCTGTATTTTAACAAAATGTTTTCTTGGGCTTCTTTGGAAAATGTTTTCCAGTTTTCCGCTGTAAAAGTTTCTATACCCTCTTCTGTTACTGCATTTACATTGACATTGCCTTCTTTTTCAAAAACAGCCACCAAACGAGCAATATCTTCTGATTTGTTAGTATCGTTATTGTACCATGAATTGAACAATTGGATAAAAATCCATTGTGTCCATTTGTAATATTCCGGACTTGACGTGCGTACTTCTCGAGACCAGTCAAACGAAAAACCTATCTTATCCAACTGTTTTCTATAAGTTGCGATGTTTGTTTGAGTCGTAACAGCGGGGTGTTGTCCTGTCTGAATTGCATATTGTTCAGCGGGCAACCCAAAAGAATCGTATCCTTGCGGATGCAATACATTGAATCCTTGATGCCTTTTGTATCGCGCATAAATATCAGAGGCAATGTAGCCAAGAGGATGTCCTACATGCAATCCCGCTCCAGAAGGATAAGGAAACATATCCAAAACATAATACTTTGGTTTGTCTGATTTCTTATTTGCTTTGAATGTCTGGTTTTGTGACCAATACAATTGCCATTTGGCTTCTATATCTCTGAAATTATATTCCATGGAGCTCCTTCTAAATAGTTCTATGTTCGAATGCAAAAGTACTGTTCTTTACTGAGAGTTGAAAGATAGCAAGTTGGAAAGTTTGAAAAGTGAAACGGGTATCAAAAATTGCAAAAAGACGCTATTTATCTGCAAATACAAGCAACTATTTATGAAAAAACATCAACGATTTACCTGTTCAATATAAGAGGATAGTTTTTGTTGGCTTTCTCTGTTTCCTGTTTCGTAGAAGGTCATGGCTCCAGCATTGCTCATAAAACAATTTTCAATTCCAATTTTTTGTATGATTCCTGCCTTGGTCATGGCATCTCGGACAGGACCTTTCACGTTGGTGAAATAAATTTTTACGCCTTGTTGTGCATAATAATCTATTCGATTGTTCCACATCGTTGCTCCTGTACTATCCAAACCATTGATGCACTCTCCGTCAATAATAATCAATTTTAATGCCGATCCTTTCTCCTGAGAAAGCGCATTCAATTGTTCTCTAAAATAGTCGGTATTGGCGAAATACAGATGAGAATCAAATCTTACTATCAAAACTTCGGGATGCACTTCTACATCGTCAAATCTATTGCTGTTCCTAAAAAACTGTGTATTCGGAATCCTTCCCAATACAGCAATATGAGGCTTTGAGGTTCTAAAAATAACCATCCATAAAGAAAGCCCAACACCCAACCCAATTCCTTCTTTGATTCCAAAAGACAAGGTTCCAACGAAGGTAACCAATAACATCCAAAAATCAATTTTATTGAGTTTCCAAAGTCGAATGGCTTCTTTAAAATCAATCAACTTCAGTACGGACACAATGATGATCGCTGCTAAAATTGTTTTCGGTAAAAAATAAAAAACGGGGGTTAAAAACAAGAGTACTGCGATTAAAATTGCAACAGAGAAAAAAGCGGCCATGCCGGTTTTTGCTCCAGCATCTTGGTTTACTGCAGATCTGGAAAAACTTGCCGTAGCGGGATAAGACTTAAAGAAAGAACCCAATATATTTCCCAATCCGATAGCGATCAACTCTTGATTTGGTTTTACTTGTATAACATCGTCGTTACTCTCTAAAGATTTCCCGATTGAAACGGTTTCTAAAAAACCAATCATTGCGATGGTCAATGCAATGGGTATAATTTCTGAAAACTGTTGGAAATTAAAATCTGGCATTCCAAATGTTGGAAGCCCAGAAGGGATTTCTTGTATAATGGCTACTTGCTCAAAAGAATTGTTGAAAAATTTTAAAAGTAAAATTCCGCAAACAACAACGACTAGTGGACCTGGAATACTTTTATGAATTCGTTTGAACAGAAACAGAAGCATCACTGCAACTGCACCAATTCCAA
>Ga0233438_10000932_pt1 | contig 34590 bp, 29 predicted proteins | sample SI_123_September_FD_182720 | JGI IMG/M metagenome (GOLD analysis project Ga0233438, IMG submission 182720) | Seawater microbial communities from Saanich Inlet, British Columbia, Canada - SI_123_September2016_10_MG | ecosystem: Environmental > Aquatic > Marine > Inlet | place: Canada: British...
GTTGACCTTGCTGGCCTTGTTGACCTTGCTGGCCTTGTTGACCTTGTCCCTGACCTTGTCCCTGACCTTGTCCTTGACCTTGTCCTTGACCTTGTCCCTGACCTTGTCCTTGACCTTGTCCTTGACCTTGTCCCTGACCTTGTCCCTGACCTTGTCCTTGACCTTGTCCTTGACCTTGTCCTTGACCTTGTCCTTGACCTTGTCCTTGACCTTGTCCTTGACCTTGTCCTTGACCTTGCCCTTGACCTTGTCCTTGACCTTGTCCTTGACCTTGTCCTTGACCTTGTCCTTGACCAGGGGTCGGAGTTCCAGCTTCAGATTCGCCACCGCCTTCGGTTTCACCATTGCCGCTGCCTGCGCCTGACTCAGAAAAGTCAGGATCGTAAGCATCAGGAATGCCGTCGCCATCGGAGTCGGAATATTCACCGTCGTTTGGGTCGTTAGGGAACGAGTCTACGTTGTCAGCCTTACCGTCACCGTCAGTGTCTGCGTTGTTCGGGTTGGTACCCGATGCGTACTCTTGGGCGTTGGATAAACCATCGCCATCAGGGTCTGCATTTCCGTCGCCACCGTTGGTAGGGTTGAGGCCGTTCGAGACTTCCCAGCCATCTGGGAGACCGTCGCCATCGCTGTCTGCATTGTTCATATTTGTGCCTTGATTTTGTTCCTCGGAGTTGGTGAGACCATCACCGTCCCAATCGGCGCCACCATCGGATGGGTCGAGTGGGTCAGATCCGTCACCGCTCACTGCAGAAACTGCAGAGAGTGCGAGGAATAATGCAATCAAAACGCTCATTATTTTCTTATTCATGTTTTTTCACTTCCTATTTTTTTTTTGGTTGTTGTTACACAGAGAACCCGCTGTTCTCTCTTTCCAAAAGCCCAGCCCACATGATGGGAGTGGCTTTTTGGGATTCAAACGATGCTGCGCACTGGCTTGTGGTTGATTTCAAGGTTTTTACAAGAGGTTTTCCAACAACAACCACGGGGGTGTTGATGGGCGATGACTGCTTCTGAGTCATGCATATTTCACTCTTGTTACTGTCCTTGTATTGTTCCTCCAAATGCATCGTTTTTCACGGGTTGGTTCTAGGGAACCCAACGTTCCCTCTACATACTGGAACATACCGACCCTATATGAAAGGCGCGACGCAATGTGCCGTTTACCCCTCAAGGGTATAAGCTGGTGGCAGGAGGATTGCTGCCTGCTGATTCAAGACAAAACGTGCGACGAGGTCAGCAAGGTTTGCATCAGCAAAAGCATGCAGCCTTTCACTTCCATTTCCAGATGCTGGCGCCCAAAGATGCAATGGTTTTGCAGAGCGGCTTAATGCGATTTTAGCAGCACGGATGGCATTCGAACCAGGGAGACCTGCACTCACCGAACTGTCCAGTCCAAGATGATGAATTAGGCGGCCTTGACGAACGCCTTCTTTACCTTCAAGTGCAAGCATTCCCAAAATAGTGAATTGATCTCTTTTGGACGCATCCCATCGAGTGTAATCTCCTTCGAACCTCTCGGTGAGATGATGAAGAAAACCACTGTACTGTTTCGGTAAGGCGTCATAGGAGATCTGCTCAACGGCTTTTCTACGTGGCAAATGAGCTTCTTTCGGCAATATTTCTTTGAACTCGCTCCATTTATGTGCAGTATCAATCCAATTCGAAAGGCGTTCGGCAAAGAATGGATCGGCCCCTCTCCAGTTCCAGACACTGCGTTTAATCAGTTCTGGAGCTACATTTGAAAATCCTTCTGGATCTCTTTCTGCGAGGGTTTGCAACGCTTTCAGAAATTTTTCATTCTTCGCTTTTTGCATGGTCTGCTCCGGGGGCATTGTATTTTCCTTGTTCCCAGTTCCATAATAAGGTTGTTTCTTGTTGATTTGCTGAAGTTTCATCGTATCTCCTCGGTTTTAGCGTCGTTTTTCAACAAAATCATAATTTCTGGCAGAAAAACAACGCAGTAGGTTTGTTTTCTTTTTGGAGGGTTTGAGTCCCTCCATGCATATTCCGTAAGATGACAGTTTTCTGACGGTATATGAACGATTCATGTTTAGAAATGCTTCATCATAGACCTATGCGGTCCAATTCCGGCAATAGAGTATGGTTCATCGACCAGAATCCAGCCTTGTGACTGGTAAAAGGGAATTGCAATTTCACGGGCTTGAAGAAGCCCTACCTTCGCTCCGAAATGAGATACTGCAGCTTGTTCCAAAGATTGCAATACACGAGCAGCATGACCTTTTCGACGAGCTTCTAGGCGCGTGCCCATCTGTCGTATTTGAATAGCCGGTCGGTTATCAGGATTGGTTAACGGACCAAAACTGGGGCATTGCGTTGCGCCTGGTCCGGCATGGTCTGCCGCAGAACCATCGCTTTCTGGAGCGATGAGGTGCGCCCTCCCTACCGAAACAACTTGCCCCTCATCATCAACCCAGGCATGAATGGCCTGATCGTCATCCTCCAGTAATTCAGCACCTCGCTGAAAACCAAGCGGCGCTCGAAGAACTGAAAATCGACAGTCGTAATAGGCAGATGTTGGTAATGAATGAGGGAGGGAAATGTGGGCCTGCTGCTCCATGAGAATCGGTCGGGGGCGAGTCTTAAGAAATATCTCAAAGGATAAGTGGCATTCAACATTAAAGGAAGTACAAAACCACGGACACGACAAGGATTCCCACCAATGCCAAACCAAGAATTCCAGACGCGATTAGCCCCTTGCCGAAGGCTTTGTTTCCGCGCACAAAGGAGTAAATAATCGCCCCAATGTAGGAAATCGGATACGCTATGAAAGCGAAGGTGTAGAAGTCGTCAACTGGATTTGAGTAATCTTCGTAGTAATCATCATAGTAATATTCTTGTTGATACTCTATGTACTCATCGCCGTAAAGATACACTTCATAATCGAAGTAGCCACTGTTTTGCGGAGATGATTCTGGCATCAGATTTACCGCCATTTCAACAGTGGGCGGGGTTGGACCTAAGGGCTGAAGCCACATGGTTTGATTCGATAAATTATAACCACCTATAGCTTCTGTTTGAGTTGAGATTCCATCGTAAATCGGTTCGCTGAGATTACCGTCGCAATCATCACACACCAACCAAGAAAAACTATGCCCGCCGGCTCGAAGAGGTGTGCTGTTGACGATTTCAAAATCCATTTGGAAACGTACCCATTCTCCACCACCATCTGACTCTTCGAAGGTTACAGTGAAATTCGTACGCTCGCCAACAGAATCCGGGCGTTCTGTGAACGGTGCTGAAGAGAGTTCAATGGCAGAAAAATCGTCGGTTCGGACATGAAGAGTTCGATTAAATTCAACATGGAATTCACGTGTCTCCGGATTCCATGATTGGTGTTCAAGAGAGATATGTTCATCAATTTCAAAATCCGATTCTTGATAGATTAGGGCGTCATAACCCTCATCGGGGTCGTCGTCAATACAATAAATTGGATAACGTTGGTCTCGGCCGTAGTATACTGGCCAGTCATACGAATCAACTTGACATTCCAATACACTCCATGGGCCAGAATCGCTTGAAATCAAAATCTGAGTCGAATATGTTCCATTGGCCGAAGAAGTCAACTCAATGGCTGAGTCATACCCGTATGCATATGATTCCGTCCAAACTGTGTCGTTGTCGATAGAAATTGGAGCCCAGTCAATACCGATGTCGAATTCCAATTGATTAGGAAAATCAGAGCCATCAACCATCGGCAACGGTTCAAACGAAAGCCGGTTGAATTCGGCATCGTACGCCCCAATGACAACCCATTTCTCAGTTCGGTAGAACTGAGTCCGATCAAGAAACGCAAACACCTCATCGGGACAAGAGTCGCATGCTTCAGCAGAGAAAAAATAACTTGACTCATTCAGACTCATTTCCATGTAGAATTCTTCAGTCGAATTCGTTTGAATGTCAAATGTGTAATTTAGGCCATCCAACGTTACGCCTTGAGTGGAAAGTTTCGCGTACTGGCCTTCGTCGTTCAAGAAAAAGGCATCAAGTGTGAGGTTTTCAGAAAAATTGTTATCGAACAACAGTGAGAGGTTCTTGTCCTGAAAACTGTACTCGGCGCTGAGAAGACTCGTTTGCTCGCCAGCCACAGTGGCGTCTTGAAGAAGTTGCCAAACAAGTAACTCTCTACCCGTTCGATCATAAGATGCGGGGTTCGAGGTACTGCATATAATCGATTCTGGAGAGTATTCATTGAAGATGGGTTCAAGAGAATACCTGTTTCCTGGCTCTCCATTCAAATCAATGTAACACTGCGAGAGTTCGTGCGTATCGGGTAAATCAATCGTTGTCGAATATTCTCCAGTCTCATTACGTACAAATGTCATTTCGTATGGGTCTGGAAATTGTTGCCCGTCTTCCACGTATTCCTCATACTCCTGCTCTTCCCTTTCGCGCTGGGAATCCTCCATGCTAATGCCAATGACTTGAATCAAAATTAGAAGCGCAATGGGTAGGAAAACTCCGAGCATGAACATAAAAATCGATTTACCCATAGAATCCGGTTGTTTCACAAGTGAAGGGACAAGGAGATGTTGTGAGGGGAGAAAACTGGTTTCTCCATGCAAGAATTCTCCCGGAGCAGTGGGGTTGTTCAAAACAATTGACGCTGGCCGTTGATTCGAATCGGATTCCCGTGATGAAGGGGGTGATTCAAGGCTCATGATTTGCGAGGCTCGCCCGACCGTATAACTGGTTTGCCGGTTAAAACGTAACCGAGAAAATGACAAACCCTACTATGAAAATTGTGGATTCGGACTCGGTCGCGTTGAAATAGAACTGCTCAATCGGGGAAACACTGCACGGGTGTCGGAGCGGCTACGTCGGGGATTGCAAATCCTCTTACCTGGGTTCAAATCCCAGCCTGTGCTCTTCTAAACATGGCCTCAAGTGTTTTTTACGCGCAGTCTTGATATTCAAGGAGCGTTTCGTTTCTCTTATCACATAGACGCTGTCTATTGGGTGGGGATGGGTCTATGCCAGAGATAAATCGTTCATTAGAGCATGTGGGAATTGGGTTTGCCGCTTTTTTAGCGCCTCCCGGCCCTGAAGTCATTCGTTTCACTGTTGGTCAACCGGACTTTGATACTCCAAAGCCGGTTGTCGACGAGGTCAAAGCCGCATTAGACCGTGGAGAAACGGCCTACACTCGAACCCAAGGCTCAGTCGAATTGTGCGAAGCAGTGGCCAAGCACCTGTCAAAACATAACATTGCTGCCGTACCCGACGATGTGCTTGTTACGCCTGGTTGTAAGCAAGCGGTCCTGTACAGCCTCATGGCGACACTCGATGCTGGAGATGAGGTGTTGCTGTTGTCTCCTGCATGGCCGTCCTACGATGGAATGCTCAAGTTGCTCGATTGCGTACCGGTTCATGTTCCTGTTAAGCGAGATAATTACCACCCTGATTTCGATGCATTAGAAGCAGCAGTGAGTTCGAAAACCAAAGCGATATTGCTGAACTCTCCGAACAACCCTACTGGTGCTGTTTACAATCCTGAAGAAATACAACGCATCGTTGATTTTGCCATCAAGCATGATTTATGGATTCTTGACGACATGATTTACGCCACATTGGTGTGGACTGATTACCCATACACATCTCCGGCTTCACTCGAAGGCGGTGCTGAACGTACCATCACGATTGGCGGATGGTCGAAAGGGTGGGCTATGACAGGGTGGCGTCTTGGATGGATTACTGGGCCAAAGCGGGTTATGGACGGTGTCAAAAAAATCAACGTCAGCGCCGCAACCCACGTTGCTACATTCATGATGCCTGCGGCTACAGTAGCCCTAAGTCTTGAAACTGAAACGGCAATGATGGCTGCTTCGTTCAAAGAACGACGAGGGTTGATGCATTCTCTTCTCTCCGAACTTCCCGGCGTCGTTGTTCCAAAACCAGAAGGGGCGTTTTACGCATTCTGTGACATAACGGGTACAGGAATGGACGATCTCGAATTTGCTACTCGAGCACTTGAAGAAGCGAACGTCCAGCTGATTCCGGGGTCGCTCATTGAAGGCGGAGAAGGATTTGTTCGGATTTCCTATGCTACCTCTACCGAAGACATTCATGAAGGTGTTCGACGGCTGAATGAATGGCTTAATTCGCTGTGATACGATACAGCGTTCCTCCGCCACCAAAGGTCGCGTAATAGAGGTCTCCGTCCGGTCCAAAAACCACAGGCAAAGGCGTACCAAGATCAGTTGCAAACCGAGTAACCGTGCTGTTCCATTGTTCGCTTGGTAAGGAGGCATTGGATTGAGTCGGGGTGAAATCAATACGAACCACTTCGTGACCTTGAGGTAAAAGAGTGTTCCAAGAGCCGTATACGGTGGCGTACACCGTAAAGCCCTCATCGGGTAAAAGGCCGGGCAATGATGAGTTGTTTGGACGAAGAGCGAGTCCGTTCAGCGAGGTATGTGGCGTCCATCGTGCAACTGGACCTAGTGTTCCCGGTGGAATCGGGTTGTCTGGGTCATCGTCAGGCCAACCATAGGCTTCACCCTCCACCAGCAAATTGACTTCTTCGTCGGGATGGTCTCCGTCCCAATCTCGGCCATTATCAGAGAAGAGATAACCCATGCCAGGAACCCAAACTCCGTCAAAAGAATTGCGAACTCCAGATGCTAAAACGCCATGTTCACCGCTTACAGGATCTACCCAAAGCAATGCAGCATTCCGTTCATCGCTCTGTTCACAAACATTGCATGTCGATCCACTGTGCCAAATCAATGTCCCGTTTGGAAACGAATTGATGGCGTTGGTCTGGTGGTTATCCGACGGAATACCGTCGATCAGAACCACTGGGTCGGAAAATGAGAAGTTCGAGCGGTTATAACGAGAGAGTTTTCCTTCCTCGGAAACGAAGAGATGGTCCATTGTCAAATGAACATCGTGCGGGTGATTGAGGCCTGAAAGCAAGGTGGTTGACCTGAAACCAGCCTCGGCATCAAGCAGCAGAATCTGCCCTGAATCACGATCGCACATGAGCAACGACGTGTTGTCCGCCCATTCCAAACAGGTTGGCCCGCCGTATCCTGAATCTATTTTTTCAATGACAAATCCATCTTCAACCTCACTGTTGAAGGGTTCCACATACGGGTAAATCTCTCTTGCCACAAGGAGAAAGAAAAGCAACAGAACAATTGGGATGAGGTGTTTCTGAACGCCCATGGAGGATTTATGAAGCGGATAGGTAAGAACTCTCCCACATCAATATCTCACCATTGCCTGTATTCAAGTAGTTCCGGCAGAGTCGCTCACCATGCCTCGCATTGACCGACGCATCACACTGATGGCTCTCTTCATGGTGTCCATCGTTTCCACCGGCTATTACCTGAATATTGTGACCTATGAAAACACACTGGGAACACAAAACACTCTCACTGTCAATACAGGGACGTCCACTGAATCAACCGAAGATGTGCTTCTCGATTTGAGTTTTGCGAAAGGCGGTGAGAACCTAAGCTGGAACTCTGTTCAATTGGAATTAAACGTTGAAGAAAACACATATCCCTGCATGGTTGGAGGGATGAGTTCGGTGGTACAAGACAACGGAACCGTGCTATCAAAATTGAATGCGGATGGTAAAACATTCACAATCAACATCGACACCAACGGTGAAGAGACACAATACCTCGACCTTCACACGATGTCAGTTTCCAATGAAAGTTCGTTCAGTCTGAGTTTCCTGCAAACAGATATCTTCCTTGGCGAAGGTCGAAAAGGTATTGCTGTTGAAGGTGATTTTAGTCAAATAAAGGCAGATGAAGGATATGTTCTCGACGAAGATGACGAGGAACGTTTAGAGTGGTATTCTTACGATTTTTCAGTCCATCGCATTATTCCTGACTCCGAGGTGTACCTCATAGAAGATCGTGGAGTCATGTTCAAAGTTCAATTCCTCAATTATTACAATTCGGATGGTGCACCGCGCCACATCTCACTACTCGCGGCTCCACTCGGGAATTCCAGCATACCGGCGCTCACAGATGAATCAATGATTCAAATCGCGCCGTGCACTGTTCTTGATGACGGTGATGGCGTTTGGGGTGCAGATGAAGTCATTTCTTTGCAAGAAAACGGATTCAGTATTTGTGAAGGCGAATGTACAGTAACGGTTGTTGCTCTGTTTGAAGAGAAGCGTATTGACGGTACGGATACAACTTATTCACTTGGCTGAATCACATGCTTGCGCTTTCTGTAGCAATGAGAACACCGAACAACAGCGCGTAGCCAATGATTCCGAGGAGTGTTAGGCCGATGACAATCCATCCCACGACTTGAGCTGCCTTTGCCATACCTGCATCTGGGTGACCGGGCATTGAATCGGTAACTTTCAGTGCGCTATTCGCTAAAATTAGGCCTGGGATCGCAGTACAAATTGAACAGGCTACTACCCCTAAAATGGATAGCACCAAAGCCAAAACGGCTTGGGTAGGTGGATAATATCCCCCCATTGACATGCCTTGTTGTATGGGTATTTGATTTGGTACTTGAGCCCAAACTTGGGGGCCGTCTCCGTATTTCGAGGCTACGCCCGAAGGTTGCATCTGTCGAGGTTGTTGCCCTGGTTGCATCTTGATTGCCTCTTTCGTTAAAGTGCTGCGCTCTCATCAAGCATAATGAGTACCACGAATGCCATGAGTGCCAGCACCATAAGTCCGAGTGTTATCCAACCAAGAATTTCTGCTATTTTGGCTGTGTTCGCATCCGGATGGCCGGGCATTGAACCGGTAACAGCGGCGGATGAGCGGGCCATGAACACCCCGGGTATTGCAAGAACACCACACAACGGAAAACAAAGTAGCCCTAAAGCCAGCCCTGCGATTGACAACCCGAGTGCTGTGGATGCACTTGTTTTTGGGTAGAATCCGCCCATTGGAATCCCTTGTTGAGGAAACGGCTGCTGGTACTGTTGTTGAAACGGTTGCTGGTACTGCTGCTGTTGAGGCTGTTGCGAATCCCAAACACTGGCAATGACTTGCTGTTGTGGAGGAGATTGGTCACGGGGTTCTTGTCCCTGCATAGAAATCACTCAGTTTGCCTAATATAATGACTTTGTGCCTCATACAAGATTGATTTCACAGTGCTCAAGCCTTGTTCGTGCAACTCGGCTGTCTGGGTCAATCGCAAGGACTGCCCTCCATGCTGCAGCCGCTTCAGCATGACGTTCCTGATGGTGGAGAGACCCAGCGATGTGAAGGCGCGAATCAAGGTGATTGCCATCACATCGAATGGCTGCTTGGAAGTCATCAAATGCTGCATCTGGTTCTTTGAGATCGAGGTACAGCAAACCTCGCTGATGCCAAGCAGGAGCGTGGTTAGGGTTGAGGCGGATTGCTTCGTTTAACGGCCCTTCAGCACGTTCTGGTCGCTTTAGAGAAAGGTAGCATGCCCCGAGTTTTGTCAAGGCATGATAGTGGTGAGGGGATGATTCGAGAACCATTTTCAGGTCATCACGAGCATTTTCCCATTCTGACAGATGCATGAATCCTTCTGCCCTGCGGAATCGGGCTAAAACGAGTGATGGGGCGAGATCAAGGAGTATTTCACAATCGTCGAGAACTTTTCGACCTTCATTGAGGGCCAAAAGTATCCCGCTGCGGTTCATTCGAGCACGAATGTGGGAAGGGTCTGAAGTGAGGGCTTCATCATAGTGCATGAGGGCCTTATCCAGCGACCCATTCTGCGTAGCAATATTGCCTCGGACGTAATGAACCGTTGCGGAATTTCCATGAATTGCAGCAGCCTCGATGTGTTTACTCGCTGCAGAAAGGTCTCGTAAGTCAAGAGCCAATAAAGCAGCTTCGGATGCAGCGGAAGGGTCCTCACTCGGTAGCAATCGAAGTGCTCGCGCAATGTCTTCTTGCGCACCTTCGTAATCTGAGATCAAACGCTTTGTTCGAGCAAGTCCCAACCAAGCAACTCCGGACTCGCGGTCAAGACGAAGAGCGTCATTGAAAGCGGTAATAGCCTCGGAAAGTAAAGCACGGTCCGTTTGACCTGTGCCGTCTCTTTGCCGATCTGCACGGGCCAAATGGAGTCGCCCTTCAATAACATGAAGAAGGGAGTGGTCGATGCCCAGCGGGGTTTCATCAAGGAGTTTCTGAGCATCATCAATGTGTCCATTCATGAGTTTTCGACTTGCCATTCGGGCACGAAGTTCTGCATTATCAGGCGACTCAAGCAAAGCACGGTCTAACGCTTCCTCAGATTCAGTAACCTTTCCACTGGCCATCAACAAGTCCGACTTAAGGAAAATCAGTTTGGTGCCGCCCGCAGATAATGCCACAGCGTGTACAGCCGCCTTCAGAGCATCCTCAAGTTTGTTCGCCATCGGTGCAAGAAGTTGTGCCAGCAATCCCCAAGCATCGCCGTTCTGTCGATCGAGTTCCAAGCATCGTTCAACCGCTTGTTGGGCCTTTCCAAGTTCGCCGTCATCGCACAAAAGTTGGGCGTAACTGCACCAATCATCTGAACAGTTCGGATTTTCTGCTAAAGCCAATTCGATAGACTCCAGCGCTTCAGAGCGCGAACCTGCACGTGCTCGTAAGCCGGAAAGAAGGGAGCGATCAGCAGCAGTCTCAACACCCAATGCTTCGAGCCGGCGAACATCTCGCTCAGCACCTGGATCTCCAAGTTTGGCAAGTAGGTGGGCGTGTGCACGAAGCAAGTCGGGTTGGTCTGGAGATACCGTCATTCGGGCTTCAAGCCAATGACGGCGGAGTTCTTCATCGCCGCGTAAAAGGGCGATGTGCTCGAGTGCTTCGAGGATATTTCCGTTTCCTGGAGACGATCTGTAAGCAATTCCAAAGCATGATTCTGCCCAGTCGTACCGGCGGAGGTGAAGGCATGCATGTCCAAAACGATGTGCTGCAACGGGGCTCAGGCCAAGGTCTTCCGCGGAAATATTGCGGGCAGAAAAGACAACAAGAAGGCGGGAAAGAAGGCTTTCAGTGGTGGAGGAAAGAAGGCCCTCCCCTCCAACTGCAGCCTCAGGAGAAATGGGTGAAATCAGAGTTTCCAAAGCCGCTAGAGCTTCTTCATGAGTCGCTTCGAAGTCAAATTCAGATTGAGATTCATACTGGTGTAGAACAGCGTGAACGAGGAGTGCTCCATCGATTTCTGGATGGGTGGCACGTAATGCCTGAATCAAATCCGTCATCTGCGATAACTGGCCTCGGAGAGAACCTACCTCGGCGTTGAGATGGGAAAAATGAGCGGCTTGGGCTTCTTGGAGAACAATTGAAGAATCAGCAAGGGTATTGAGCCGGCTTTCAGCCTTCTTCAACCAAAACCCTGCCCCTCCACCGGCACCAATACAAGCGAGGCCAAATGCTGCAGTTATGGGGTCCATTGGGCTTCACCCGCCCTTTGCCCCTTTATGGTCTGCGGAGGAATTACACCTCAAGGGGAGGATTTGAGCACCTCTCAAAATTACCCGGATGAGTCGATAACTTGCTTGGCAAAGCGTGATTCCAATGCAAAAGGTGCCGATTGTGCTTGATTCTTTGCTCACATTCAAAGGCTCTCGTAGTTCTTGGAGTGTTGGGGTCGAAGTCATGGACGATGTTGATGACGAGTTGAGCGGCCCTTGGTACACCCAACGTATCCAAGATTTGAGCCTTGAAGGATGGGTTGTGGATTCTATCGAATCATATCTTGAAGAAGATGAACAACTTGCAAGCGAACGGATTGTATACGTTGATTTTGCCGTAGACCTAGCACAAGAACTGCTTGAAAGAACAGGCTACCTTGGCGAATCCGTAAATCTCCGCTCCATCGAACAGAGTGATGTTTGGGAACAAGAACTCCGGGACCCAATGAATGCAGAGAGAGTTCATGAAGAATACAACGCATGGGCAAAGGAGTGGCGTCCATGGGAGTTGGAACTTAACAGAGGTCTCCTCGCTTGGAGAGATGCTGAAATGGAAGAGGATTATGCCTCATATCTTGCGAGGTTTGATGCCTTAGATGCCTCGTCACTTCCATCAGCACGAATACTCACGCCGTTGTTGTCCGAACCGAGTGAAACAGAAGAAATACATAGGGTATTGAGCGTGTTGGAAGAGGATGAAAAGCGCCAAAGAACGGCGATTTCAAACGCTGCTGCAATGCTTACGGATGCTGGTTTCAATGTGGGTAGAGTTGAGAACATGCCAATTATCGAAGGATTGGACTGGATCACCCAATTGCATGAATTTCACGATGTGCATGAAGAATTGCGGCTGTTAATTTTAGAACAAATCGGGGTTTTTGACTCGAGCCTTGCAGAACATCATGAAGCGCGTAGAAAGGACTTGCTAAGCGAAAACTCCCATCCTGAATTGCGTAATTTCCGATTGCAGATGGATGCGATTGCTGACAACCTGCATCAGCGTCTTGCTCGTTTGAACGACTTACTCAATGAATGGCGGGAAAGGGGTATTGTATTTCCTCACGGCGATAGTGTCCGGCCTGCCGAATTGCTCGAGTGGGAAACCAACCTACCTGAAATCGAGACTGCGCTCGAACTCCACCTGCAAGCTCTGAGCCGTTGGAAGATGATCACCAAAGTTTGGCAAGATGAAAGTGCAACCGGTGCGGAATACGCTGGTGTACTGGAGCAGACTGAGCAGTTTATCGACCATGTCGACCATCTGGACCAAAAATGGAAGCAAACCGAATTGGAAGCCTTCATGTTTATGGAAAAATATGAGCAAATGGGTTTGGCGATGGGGGATTGGAGTGACGAGATTCAAAGAGACCCAAGAAGTGCTCTTCGACAATTGAAAAAGAGCCAACACCGGTTCGATCTTCGTTTCGAAAGCATCGAAAAATTAGCAAGTATCGACACTTCATTTGAAGCAAAAGAGGAAATTGATGGGCGTATTGCCTTGCTCAAAGAGATGGATGTAGATCTTGAGGTGCTTGAAGATACAAGCCTGCTCATCGAAAAAATGGGCCGACGTGGGGCACGACACCGAAGAATGTTGGAACAAGACTGGAGGCAACTTGTCACTGAAGGTAAGGCACAAGATTCTGTTGCCACATCAAGTTTTACACTTGCGGAATTCGAGAGAGAAATCGGTCATGTTCGGCAATTTGGTACTTCGAGTTCTGCATCTAAAGTAGGTGGGTCTATTGTTGCCGGAGAGATACATCAGCGATTAGTGCGGCGAACGCAGCAAGAGTTGGCAGTCTTACAATCCTCTGGCTGGAATGTTCATCAATTGCTTATCGATGTTGAAAATAATCCGGTTGGAGTCGCTCAAAAATTGAATGCTTTCAGGGCATCTGTAGAATCATATTCGACTCAAATTCGCCGCTTAATCCACCTTCCATGGCGTCGGGACATCGCACTTGCATTGGAAGTTCAACAGCAATTACGAGACCCCACTCAACTGAGTTCGGTTTTCGGTCGGGTGGCATCGTTCGCTCAGCATCTCGCCACTCGCAAAAGCGAAGACGAAAAATTCGTTTTTGAAGCATGGATGCCGCAACCAACACGCCAAACTCTTGTCCCTGTTCCTGAGCACACTGCTCGACAAACAATGGTTCCAAAAGACGCTCTAGGTGATGCTTACGAAGCAATACTTGAGGCCATGGAAGACGATACTTCAGAAATCAAAGGTGAGGAGTTGGGCGTGGAGCCGCTTTCTGAACCTACTACAGAAAACATCGATGAAAAAGCAAACGATATCGACAATACAGAAAAGATCGAAGAGGTTCTCCATGTTGCCCAAAGTATGGACAAGGTCTTGCCCAAGAAACCAATTCCATCCAAAGGAGAACCTGTTGAAACACCGGCCCCAAAAGCGCCCAAGCAAGAAGCCCCTGATCGTCAAAAGAAAACTATTGAACCTACCCCCATCGCTGCATCGCCAACAGTATACGAAAATCTCGTCCTCTTCCTTCGTGCTCTGAACCTTGATAACTACGCCGATGATGTTGAACTGAATGGTGAAGATGCTCTGCCAAATGTTCGACGTGGTCTTGCCAAACATGTTGGCGTATCTCCGCGCGACACAAGGGTCGACAGAATGCTGCGTATCGCTCTTCGATTAATGCCTCAAAACAATGAATACGATGAACGTAAATCGGAGTTGTTGGCTTTGATAGCAGAGAATTTGAAGGTAATACATCGATGGATGCGCTCTCGGTTGGAGCATCGTCACTCCGGCTCAAGCGACCGATTTCTCGAAGATGCTCGACAACTTGGAATTGCCCTCAAACGTATACCTGGTCCGGGGTATCCAGTCCCTCTGAACGCGGACGATTACGACTTACCCCCTGCAAACGATGTTCGGGGCCTAGAATCTGAAGTCAAGCAATTGATTACCCATTTGAATCTACCAACTGCCGGCGGAATCAAAGCATAATCATGAGAGTTCACTGAGGAGATTATTTTGCTCCTCTTCGCTTAGTGTGTCTTCTACTGGCGATGCTGTTACTGCAACTTCAGGTGCGTTTGGCATTGGAGCATCGAGTGGTATTGGTCCTCCAGCTAAGCCGAGTGGTGGAGGAAGAGGCATTCCACCTGCGATTGGCGGAAGAGGCGCTGGAGGGGGTATTGGTGCAGCGGGAAGCGGTGTTACCACCGGTGGCCCTGCCATCAGAGGCGGGGGGGCCGGGATGTTTTGTGGCGGGGGCGGGATGGCTGAAATTGGGAGAGGGTTTGCCGCCGGCGACCTCGGTATGGCATGTGGTGAAGGTATCATCTGAGGGGCTGCTGGAACTGGCGAGGATACGGTAGCCACCATGGATGAAGGGGCCAAGGGTAGACCAACGGGCTGTTGAATCGATGCCTCGGAAGGGCCTGTGGCTATTGGTTGCGGGATTGGTACAACCACTGGAGCAGGGGGCGGCGGCGGAGCAGTAAGGGTGGCATGAAGTTCGTCAACGGCAGAAGTATCAAGTGTTCCTGTTCTCAAGAAGTTGGCCATTTCCGAACCGAGATAAGCCATACTCGCTCGGAAAAACGGGCGGTCGGTGCCGTATCCGCGAAGTGTGTGAGTGAGAACGCCGCCAGAGTTAGCGAATTCCAAGTGATGTGTTTCCAGATGCATTTTTGTCCAATTCAAGATACCTGCACTTACAAAAGCGAGACCCAAGAGAGTGAATACGAGAATATTTGAGACGAGGAGTCCAACGCCAAGGAAACTCAGGCCCAACCATAGATACTGGTGCTTATGCATCAATTCGTTGTGTTGATGTTTGAATCCCGTAAGTTCTCGCTTCATCGACAACGATACATTCATTCTTCGTTGCCCGTCTAAATCGAGACGCGTTTCAATAATTCGCAAAAGGCCATCATCGACAACCAATGATGTGCACTTCGTTCCATCTGCCGTTTGCTGAAGAGGGAATTCCGTAACGAGTTCTTCATGAAACTGTTCGAGCAACGGTGCTGCTCGGACTGGAAGAGTCCACTGGTGTTCTTGGAATGTTGGCGATTTCTCTACAGGCGATATCGATATTTCGTCACTGGAACTTTGAGGTTCGGTATCGGTCGTCGGTTCTTCCTCAACAGCGAGCGATTTCTCTACTGTGTCTTCCGTCGATGGGGCTTCCCCAAAGGGGTCTGTATCATCAGGCCACTCGGTTGCCACATCCTCGCCCATGCATGGACGAGAGTTAACGCATTAGATGAAGGTAGTAGTCCTTAACGATGGATTTCTGCCAACCAAGACTTGACGTCTTCACGCTCAGCGTATCCTTTACCTGCCTTGGTACCAATGACGGTCTCAATAGCAGACTCAGAAGCAATCTCAAGAGTACGTTCGCTCACTGGTCCGTTGAACACAATAGCAACAGCGCCATCTGCACTGCCTGCAGCCTTCGAAAGAGTCGATGGGCCTACAGGTTCTGAAACGGTGCCGTCAACCATAACGAAAACGGCTTTGTTCTTTTCAAGAGCATCGAGGTGATCGAACATTTCTTGGACTTCGGCAGGAGCTTCGGCTACTTCGTAGACTTCACCCATGTCTTCAGCCCAGTTCTTGTCTGGGACACCCGCTTTCTCGTCGTCTTCAGCTTGTTTCTTCGTGAGTGTGTGAGCAAACTTCTTTGCTTCCATTTTCATAGAAAGACACTTTGTAACGGTCTTTTGAGGTAGTAATTCCCATTCTTGGCCGACTGGGGCTTGGGCTACAAAGTCAACTTTCATGGTGTCCATGAGTTGACTGAATAACATCTCGCCACCACGGTCACCGTCGATTGCCAGAATAACGGTTTCCTTACCGTTTGCCAAATCAATCAGTTCTTGCTTCATTGTACCTGCACCGTCTGCGCTAATTGCGTTTTTAACGCCGCAGTTGAGTAGGTTGCGAACATCGTTTCGGCCTTCAACAATAATGAGTGAAGATGAAGATTCAATGTTTGGCCCACAGGTTAAGCCGTGGAAACTGGTCGCTGTTCCAGTCGTCATAACTGAACGAACTTCTTCAATGATTGTCTTGGATGCAGCTTCACCTGAATTCACGAGGTTAAGCAACAGTTCCTTTGCCCTATCAACGACTGCGGTTCTCTTTGTTGCTCGGATATCTTGTATTTCGACAACTTTGATGATGGCGTTGCATGGGCCGATTCGGTCAATTGTTTCAAGTGCTGAAGCAATGATTGCGGTTTCAACGTTGTCAAGGCTGCTGGGAATCAAGATGAGTCCGTGGACTTTTCCACCTTTCGATTCTGTTTCGACATCGACGTGTCCAATTCGTGCTGTGCGTTGCAGTTTACGCAATTCAAGTTCGTCGCCAAGCAGGCCTTCTGTTTGGCCCATGATGGCGCCAATAATGTCCTTGCGCTGGACTGTTCCGTTTACTTTAATATCGGCGCGGATTTGATATTTCATTGCCTTGCCTTGCTTTGGACCGCCTGAGCGGCCTCCTAAGTTGTGTTTTCGAGCCATATGTATTTCTCCTTCTATCGACACCCCGTTCCAAAAAAGATGGGCCGAAGCCCATCACATATTTGCTGCATATGCGACAAAGTCACAATGCGTGAAAGGGAGGTGGATAGTTGCTCCACGGGTCTACTCCTTTTCAATCCTCTTACATATTTCGTAAAAAAGTTGAACTTTAAACATACAAGAGATTCAAGAACAGGAGGGGCGTCCCTTAACGCGTGACGACCTCTAATTCTCGGAATTTAGATGTGTTCCGCAGCACCGTGGAAGTGATGCTCGGAGACGGACGTCTCACCCGGGAAGAAAAGAGGCTCACGATCAAATTAGCAAGTGCCTTGGGACTTACTGAACATCAACCTGCTGAAATCTACAGAGCAATCCAAAACGGTGAAGAGTCCGATCCTGGAGAACTTGTAACCATTGAAGAGGCACGGGAAGTCTACACCAAAGTCTTCGAAGTCGCTATCGTCAACGCATCCCTTTCAAGAGACGAGTTTCGTGTCTTAGCCCATCTGCGTTCAGTCTTTGAAATCGACGATAATGAACACGAGGCTATCGAAACCAATCTCCGTGATATTGTCAAAGAAAAATTCGAAGACCCGAGTGTTGTTGACAAGATGCTCCACACACTCCGGGATTCTGTAGGCCTGGTTGGCGATATTTTTGATACGGTGAGAAAAAAGACCACTGATGGTGGTCGAAGTGAATGAAAAGGTAGCGCTGTACCTCGGTGAGCCGCAACCAAAACTTCTCCGGTCAAAACGTAAGATGCTCAGATTTCTGAGAGGGGCGTACGCCGCAGGCGTTCCTGGAATGATGGCAAAACCCTCAACAGACTTGCTTGCAAATGCTGGTGGTTATGCTTTCCATTATGGGTGCCCGAATCCAGAATTGCGCGATATTGCATCTTGGATTCTTACCAGTGGCGAAGGTCAACATCGTCGCGTGGCCAAACTCATCCCGGCCCTGTGGAAGCGGCACGGTCAGGAAGATTTGGTCGTAGTGGGCCTTCTATTGGCGAATATGTCTGAAGAAGAATTGGGAGACTCTCCATGGATCGCCCTTATCCACATGCTCGGTGATTCCGAGCCCCTCGGCGCCCTACTCGAAATCGGAGAAGAGATGCTACGAGGGGGTCATGAAATCCCTGACGATGAATGGATTATGGCTATGGCCGGCCAGAGCAAATTATGGCACCAAGTGGCCGTTTTATTTCTTTCTTTACGGGCTGAAAAGCTCGGTTCTGTCCGAGGGGTGGTAACGACCGCTCCGGGCGGAGGTGAACTGTTTGAAAGGATTCGAAACCGTTTGCTTTCACAGGAGAATTGAAGCCCTTCCTCGTTTAGCATTGTTGCATGAGTGAACGGTTTCTCCCTACGGAAGACCCGGTCCTCGAAGCAGTTTTACAATGGACCGTAGCCAGAGACGCTCAAGATGTGCGCAGGTTGCTTGAATGGTTACCAGAGGCGCGCTCAAGCCGAGAAAGAAAGGCACTGCTTGATCGGGTACGAAGCCTCTTAGCAGAATTGGAGATGGCTCTCGATGGTCTTGAAACTCTGACCTGAGGTTCTCAAATGGTTACGGTTCTGCTGCTTGCCGGAGGTAGGAGTCGGCGTATGGGTACAGACAAAGCCTTGATGCGCGGGGGAGTGGAACGTTTGCGTCAAGTAGCCATTCAGTGCCAAGCCGATAGAATCGTTACGTTATGTGGGGCGAAAGAACGAGAAAGTATGTTCAAAGGAGAAGTGTGGGCTGACCCTCTGTCCTGTACTACTTTGAGTGAAGTGATTGAATGGGCTCTTTCATTGATTGGAGACAGTGTTCAATTCATTTCTTGCGATGCCTTCAATCTTGAAAAAGAGGGGTTACAACAACTGATTTCGAGTGGTGGGGGTGTTCCAATTGATGAGGCGGGTAACAGGCAGCCGCTGCTTGCGAATTGCCCAAAGGACTGGTCGGTAGGAAAGAGCGACGGTGCGGTGTCATCTCTCTTTCAAGAATTAGAAAGTCTGGACTTTGGTCCGCTCTCCTGCCAAATGAAAAATTTCAATTCGCCTGAAGATTGAATTCTTGTTTGACCAGTTGATCTATAATTATTGGATAGAGGCGGTGTTCTTCGATTTTCACCCGCTCTGCAAGCGAAGACTCATCATCATCAGAAAATACCGGGACTCTGCATTGGCCGAGAATTTCACCGGAATCCATGCCTGCGTCAACATGGTGAACCGTACAACCCGAAACATGAACTCCAGACATGAGGACATCGCGATGAGCGTGCGCCCCGGGGAAAGCGGGAAGAAGGGATGGATGGATATTGATGAGGTAGGGCGCCCATTGTTCAACAAAACTCGGCGACACTAAACGCATATATCCGCTCAAAAGTACGAGGTCGATGTTTGATTCCGCAAGAAGTGTGAGTATGAGCTTTTCATGGCTTAAACGCCTTTGGTTCGGGTCGGAAATCTCGGTAGACAATGGGATGCATACGGAGTCTATGCCCAATGCTGCTGCCCGCTCTAGCCCTCTAGCATCCGGTCGATCAGAGAACACAAGACCGGTCTCATGCCCGCATGACGGGTTTGCTTGTTGGTAACGAACCATGGCCTCCATACCGGAGCCTGAGCCGGAGATGAAAATAGCGCAACGGATTGGGTCTTTGGCTGAACCTCGCCGCAATTCCCATTCGCGGCTGCCCATGATGCACGGTGAGGTGAGAGCCCCTTGAGGTCTTCGGATATTCGCGCCCAACCCTTTTTTGGTGTTCGCCTGCAGGAGCAGATGAGGAGGGGTAGACATGGCTGAGTCAACTCATTCAAAATCTGACGAGGAATCGAAGACTCAACACCCATCTCCATTCTTCGGACTTTCTGAAGAAGAGATTATTGAAACGGTATTGAACCAACATAAGCCTTCACGCAATCCGTTTGTAAGAGGCGTATGGATTACTGTCGGAAGCATTGGAGTGCTCTTCGCAATCATTGGCATCTTCTTACCCGGCTGGCCAACGACTTCTTGGTTGGTTCTCTCCGCATATTGCTATGCTCGCTCAAGTAAAAAAATGTTCAAATGGCTGCTTACGAACCGACTGTTTGGAGCAGGATTGCTCGAGTATTACCGAACTGGAAGATCGTTGCCATTTCACTCAAAGGTCGTCATTGGTGGCCTCATATGCTTGGCCTCAATTGGCTCAATCTACGTCATTACAAAGGCCGGCGACCCAGGATTCGGTCAGGCTTTGATTGCTGTCGTAGCCATCATCGGAGTATGGTGGATCGGATGGAAAGTTCCAACCACTGCCTAATCTTCTTTTGGCGTACCGGTATACTTCAGAACAGTTGAATGCCCGGCTTGAGAGTCGAAATTTGGAACAATTCCGTGAAGAAGAAGTCGAAATGCACAAAAACCGAACCAAAAAGCCATCTTCCAGGCTTGAGCGAGATGAGCAAAATAAGAGATATTCAGGTCTTTGAGATGGCCCATGTTCCTAGGTGCTCGGGCATAGTGCTTAACTGGACAGGGTTCAATGTCGGAAAAGACGGTGTCCCGTAAACAACATAGAGATGCCTAATTCGTCGGCGGCATCGATGACTTCCTGATCACGAATCGAACCTCCAGGTTGTACAATTGACGATGCTCCTGCGTTTGCTGCTTGTTCAAGTCCATCCTTGAACGGGAAGAACGCATCGGATGCGAGCACGCACCCCTTAGCCTTCTCGCCAGCTCTTCGTGCAGCGATTCGAACCGCTTCCACTCTGCTGGTTTGACCTGGCCCAATACCAACTGTAGCGGTACCTTGAACCATAACAATAGCGTTTGACTTGACTTGTTCACATATTCGTACAGCGAACTTCATACTCGCAATCTCGGATTCACTCGGCGCTTTTTGAGTGACAACTCGCGCTTTCTCCCAATCAATAACGGGCGCTTCCTCTGTTTGAACTAACCAGCCACCCTCGATGGGTTTGCGAACAAGAATTCGCTCCAAGGAAGCGAGGCGGTCGTTTGGAGACTCAATTGTTAGGATTCTCCGGTTTTTCTTCTGCATGACGATTTGCTTAGCCTTTGGATTGTATGCGGGAGCCATGAGTACTTCGATGAACAGTTCACTCATGGCGTTGGCTGTATCAACTTCGAGGGGTTCGTTAAAGCAAATGATTGAGCCAAAAGCAGACTCTGGATCGCTGGCTAGTGCTGCTTCATATGCTTCTTTTTGTGTTGCGCCAAGAGCGGCTCCACAAGGATTGTTGTGTTTGACTATTACACAGGCGTGGGGAGTGTTCGGCCATTCATCTGTCGAAAGTGCACGGCACAGGCGCAACGTTGCATCGGCATCTGAATAGTTGTTGTAAGACATGTCCTTTTCACCTTCTACATGGGCGGTAACAAGAGTAGAGTGGTTTCCAAATTCTCGTGGATCGGTATACATTGCCGCTGCTTGGTGACTGTTCTCACCGTACCGCAGAGAATGAGTCTTGACGGCTGATGCAAGTAGGGTTTCGGGGAGGCGGGTGGTTTGGACGGCGGTGTCATCGCTGAGTTCTGGACGACCAACCCATCGAGCATGCAGTTCATCTGCGATGGCAGAATCGTATGCTGCTGTATGTTCGTATGCATCTAAAGCCAGACTGCGCCTCATGTCGAAAGAAACGCCATCGGATGAGTTTGTGGTTTGGAGGGCAGAAATAATCTCATCGTACCTTTGGGGATTGCAAGCAATAATGACATTGCGGTGGTTCTTTGCTGAGGCCCGGACCATCGTTGGACCGCCTATGTCTATCATTTCTAGAAGGTCGGCGTCAGCCAGTGGGGGTTTTTGTGCCGCTGCTGCCGAAAAAGGATAGAGGTTACATGCGACGATTTGAATCGGTGGATACCCGAGTTCTTCCAATCCTTTCTGATCCTCTTCTGACTCAAGGCGAGCAAGGAGGGGGCCGTGTACAGCGGGGTGAAGTGATTTGACTCTGCCGTCAAAGATTTCTGGATGGCCCGTGACCTCTGAGACGCCGATTACTTCCAGCCCAGCATCGCGTAGCGTACGGGCTGTTCCGCCGGTGGACACCAATTGGAATCCTAATTCCGATAAAGCGGTTGCAAAGTCAACAATCCCTGTTTTGTCAAAAACGCTGAGAAGGGCACGGGGCGTAGGGTTTGAGGTGGCGCTCATTGAGATTCCCGTTATCGAATCCATCGGTCCGATGATATTGAACATAGCGACGAAGAAAGTTGGTCTTCGAAGGCTCAATCTCCGCGAGAAGAGATGACTTGGTCCACGCGCAGAAGTCCGCATGCAGTTTCACAAGCCGCTTCAAAAGCGTGTGCAAGAGTCTCAGCACTGGCCCAAGCCTCACTTACAGGTCCGCATAGGCCTGAATGCGTCACACCAAAGTCGCTGTTACCTTGTCTGTGTTGTGAACGCAGTTCGAGCAGTCGGTCGAGTTGGTCATTTCCAGAATTCGAAATAAGTGTGGAAGGTATCGACTCTAAAGCACGAGTAAACGCTTCCATTGCAAGGCGTTCCCTTCCACCATGTTCCTCGGCTACGTCTTTGACAGCGAGACTGGCTGCAATGTGTAGGCTACCGCCGCCAAGAAGAATTTCGCCTGTTTCCATCGCACTCGTGACCGAGCACAACGCATCGTAAAGTCCGCGTATGATTTCTTCACTGGCAACACCATCTCCACCACCAACATCGACTGTAGCAAGTCCTGCATTGAGCCCAAAATCAAGGTGGAGGCGTTCTCTTCGAGCATCATCGCCCTCAAAAGTCTCAACAGTCATCGATTCAAAGCGGCCGAGTGAAGCGGCATCAAGGTCGTCGAGGTGATCGATAAGTTGGGCTCCAGAAGCTTTGGCTACATCTTCTGCACCCGACCGCTCTAGGCCGCCAAGAGCAAATAATCCTGAATCAACAAACTTGTGGAGAATGCGTGAATCTATTTCTTCTGCACAAATAACAATCGAAGCCCCAGTGGAAAGGACTTGTTCCGCCTTCTTGTTGAGAAGTTCTTCTTCAGCCTCCATGAAGGCAACCCACTGATCAGGCGATGAAATTTCAATCTCGGATTCTCTGCTGCTTTGCTCAACTGCGATTGGGCACGAGAGAACTGCAATGTTGCCTTGTGGCAAGTGGCGCGGCATTCTATCCAAATCAAATCGTCGTTCAAGAATGAGTCCACGGACCATTTCAGTGTCGGAAATGCTTCCTACACCGCGCTTTGTCATTCGAACATCTTGAGTGCGAACATGGAGGACGCCGTTCACCTCACCTGCTACAGTTTGGGCCGCCTCGACAATGCAGCGAGCAAGCTGCTCCCCCCCAGATTCAGCAGATGTGCCTGTCATGGCGGTTTGGGCGACAAGGATGAGCCGTTCAACATCGGTAGGAGAGATTCGCTCAACACGTTCATCCAAAACTGCGAGTGTTGTTTGGAGAGCGGCCTGGTAGCCTTCAACCAAAAGAAGTGGATGGAGTCCTTTTTCGAGCAATCTCCCTGCCTCCAGCATGAGTCCACTGGCAAAAATAAGGCACCCAGTAACCCCGTCGCCACAGGCGTTCTCTTGCGATTCGGCAAGTTGGACAAATGCCTTCGCTGCTGGATGTTTAACCAAGAGTTCTGATACAATCTTGGCTCCGTCGTTCGTAACCGCCGTTTCTCCGCTGGTTTTGTACATCATCTTGTCAAGACCGTTTGGGCCGAAAGTGCCCTTGAGTAAATCACCAAAAGCAACAGATGCACTGACAAGTTTTTGCGTGACTGCAGGACCGCTGGTGACAGAAGTGGTTGGACGGACGATTGCAACAGGTGCGCGTCCAGAACCGTCGTTCGGTTGAGCCATTGTTTTAACCGGCGTGAAGCGTATAGATGAACCCTTTCTTATTCAGAAAAGGGGGAAGGGGGCACTCCTATCGTTTACACGATGAATATCGCGGCAAGACCGATGGCTGCAACTGCGCCGACTGCGATAAGGATTCGAGTCATGTTGTTTGATTCTTCAACGACGGGAGCGGGGAGAGTAGATGGGTTTTGAAGCGGTGGAAGGTCTGGAATCATTTTACCTGCTGGTTCTTCGACCTCTGGTTCTTGAGGCTCGGGTGCTTCGAGTTTTTCGAGTTCAATTTGTGCTTGGCGTTTGGCTTCTTCAAGTTCTGCTTCTGCTTGACGTCTTGTTTGTTCAAGGTCTGCTTCTGCTTGACGTCTTGTTTGTTCAAGGTCTGCTTCAGCTTGACGCCTTTTTTCTTCAAGGTCTGCTTCTGCTTGCTTTCGAGCGGCTTCTTGGGCAGCATTCAATTTCGCCTCAGCCTGAGCCTGTTGTGCAGCTTCTTTCGCTGCATTTAATTCCGCTTCTGCTAGGCGCTTGGCTTCTTCAATCTCTGCTTCAGCTTGACGTTTCGCTTCCTCGAGTTCTGCTTCTGCTTGTTTACGAGCGTTTTCTTCACTTTCAGCTTGGGCTTGACGGGCGGCTTCTTGGGCGGCACTCAATTCCGCTTCAGCTTGGCGTTTGGCCTCCTCAAGTTCTTGTTCAGCAGCGCGTTTTGCCTCTTCGAGTTCCAACTCGGCTTGCTTGCGCGCTGCTTCTTCCGCTGCACGTGCTGCCGCCTCTGCCGCAGCCTGCTCAGTTGCTTCTTTGGCCGCTTGAATTTGTGCTGCGGTTTCTGCTTTGATGCGGGCAGTTTCTTCTAACGCAGCGGTTTTAGCCGCTTCAATCTCTGCCAAAGCCTTGTCGTGTTCTTCCTTACGAATTTGGGCGCGTGCTGCTTCCTCTGCATCTTTAGCTGCAAGTTCAGCCGCTGAGCGTGCATTTTCTTCTGAGGCCAATTCATTCTCTTCGGGAGTCGGTGCTTGTGCTGCTTCAGCAGCAGCTTTTTCTTGCGCCTCTGCTATAGCCTTGAGTCGGTATTCCTCTTCCACTTTCTCACGTGCTTCTTCCTCGGCCAGACGAATGATTTCTGCGGCTTTTTCAGCCATACGCCTCTCCTCTTGTTGTTTGGTTTCGACCTCAAGGAGTTCTTTCGTGCTTATCTTGGACAGTACTGCCTTGGTAAACAATTCAAATTCTTCATCCGTAATCTCACCAGCCATTACAGCGCGAGCAGCTATCATCAGGCGCTGGATATCGGGCGCCATAAACGCCCCGGGATGATCATCTAATTGTGCCCTAAACGTCGTATAGAAAGAGCGGTGTTCAGTTGAAATAACACCATCGACAGTGATTTCATCTTGCAACGATGAAAGTATCTCTGTAAGATTGAGGGCAGCCGACACGTGTCATCAACTCTACAATCAACGAGGTCACTTCTTCAATCCGTGAATCTTTCGGGATTCATCATTTGCCCAATGGAATGCGAGTTTTAGCAAGCGCAAATAGTGACCAAGACCGTCTTTCTGCATACGTGCATGAAGCGTTTCGTTTTCGATGAAAATATCTCCCCAAAGATTTGCTGCGGTTCCTTGGTTGCCTTTCGGTAAGTCGAAAACTTCCTTGGTTGCAGGTTCAAGCAGGGAGCGCCAAACGAGGGCGGGGTTCACGGCCATTGTCACTTCAACGATGATTTCGTTTTCGTTAAGACCGGTGCCGGTTTGCCATGAGTCGTCGCCCATATCAGCAAGGAACGGCAGACAGACGTCTTGGATAGATAGGCTGGTCATCGGATCAGCGTTGGTCAATGCATTGAATGCCTCACGCATACGTCCGCGATCTGCTCCACGCGCTCCGGTAATGTTTCGCAGCTTGTCAATCGATGTTGGTACGATGAAACGGATGTCAGTGTAGTAGACCATCGGGTTGTCGTCCTTTGAAGCAAAGACGTGCGAATAAGGAGCAGCATCTGCAGTTTCTCCGAGGTCGGAAAGCGGGTAAACGGTCTTCAGAGCATTGGTTGCAATCGATTGAACACAGCGACGCATCAAGCGGTCAGGTGCTGCAGAAATATCGTTGAAGGTTTGGATGTACTCATCCATACTCATGACATCGTAGCCTCGAACGGAAAGAATCGAGTGGACGTTTGGTCCAACTTGCTTCTTTTCACCGTCATGGAAGTCGGCTTGACTGATCCATCGAGACCCTTGAGCGACATCGCTCGCAGCAACAAGGTCTGCATACGCCTTGAATCTACGAGTGACTCTGTTCATGAAGTCGGCCTGGTCCAGTTTGGTGAACACTGTTGATTCGTAATTCGATTTGAGGGCGTGGTCTGCGACTTGACTTGCGTTAACACAGGTCAACAAGTTGCCCTGGTCGCGTGGATACACGAGGAGACGGCGTCGCTTTGCTCCGCCACCAAGTCCGCCAATCCATGGGTCGGTCAACATGTATCCAAAGGATGCACAGACCTCAAACAAACGAGCGTACTTGTCTTCGTCACTAGCACTCGCAATCCATTCGTCCAATCCTGGTTCGATGCAATGGAATTCCAATGGCACCATTTCGGAACCTGCACCAAACATTTGGCGAACTGTTGAAGAACTCATCATGCCCATCAAACTGTAAAGAGAAGTCTTTCCAGTCGTCATGAACACATCAGTAATTCCTTCTTCACCGAATGAAAGTCGGCGGTCTGGAAGATTGACAAGTAGATTGAATGCGGTTGGTGATTCACGGTTACCGTTGACTGCTGGCCAAATCCAAGTTCCTGGCCGGGTCATGATGTAACCGCTGGCATCTTTTCCGAAACCGGCAGGGGAATAGCGGGTCCATCCAAGTCTGTTGTTGAACGATACGCCACGATGCATCAGTGAAGGATAGTAGCATTGGTCCAATGGGTCGGAGTCTGGAACTACGCCTCGGTGACCTAAGCCCCAAAGAATCGTTTCCCATTCTCCTTCTTCGCCTTCTTTGGCTCCGAGGAATGGGTGGTCAACGCCGGGCCCGTCTCCAGTAAGGAAAGAGCCGCCCATGCGTTCTTCATCGCCAGTTGAGCAAAAGAAGAGGGTTTGGGTTGTTGACAATTGCTTAGGAGTCCACATGTTGGCATTGATGATTGTCTTCTGTTTGAGAAACTCCGAAACGTTTGATATTCGACGCTCGAACTTGAACCGTTCTGCTTCAATCCATGTTGAGCCAAGAATGAGGTTTGTGTTAAGCAAACGCGCTCTTGCAGGCCCAATATATCTGACACGAGGGTCTGATTTGGTTGTGTCTGAATGTGGAAGTTCTTCCCATGGACCTCTTCGAGGGACATACTTGAGGAATTCTACATGGTCGAATTCATCGACTTGAGCCTTTGAGACTGCTTCCTCGACGATGTCCATCAAACGAACATACGTTTCGCTTGGTCGCATCTGCTTTGTTTCTATGTACGCTTTGTTTGATACTGATCTATGTTCCCACATTTTATTCACCTTAGAATTTCTTTCGTTGTCCGTCATCTACCAAATCTTCGTCACTGGCAACGGGTTCTGCAGCAGATGGACCTGCTTGCTCGACTGTGTTGGCTTCTGCCTTTGCTGCGGCGGCCTCTACCTTTGCTGCAGCCTTTGCTTCGGCCTCTGCTTTTGCTTCGGCCTCTGCAGCAGCTTCTGCTTCTTCTGCTTCAGCAACCATTTCGACTGCGAGTCTTTCAGCAGATTCCTGAATCTCTTCTTCCTTCACTGCTGAGATAATCAAAGCAGCCGTTGCTTGCATCGATGCGTCGACATACGGCGCAGCCCTGTAGAAGTATTGAACCATAACCCCGAGTGTGCCGAATACGGCGCCCAAGCCAATAATCCAGCCGTTGTTGATGTTCTGTGTGCTGTCATCGCTGTTGAATAATTCTGATGCAGGGATTCCGGTTTCCGGAGGCCACCATGTGGCACCTGATGCATTTGTTAGAACTTCGATCGTTGCCCAGACTGCGTAAACAATCATAAGAATTGAAATCCAGTTCACCATAGCACGGTTTTCTAAAAGGAACTTAATCAGCGCCCTTTGGTCGCCTGATGTCGACTTATTACCATCGGTCATAGTATTCCTAAACCACATCCACTTAAAAAAAAGACCCATCAGAAAACGGGTATAGGTGCTTTCTAGAAGCGTTTACTACCTGCGGTTTTTCTTCGGTTTATTCTTACGGCCCTTGTTGCCGCGATTACTGTGCTCCCATGCTCGGCTATCTCGGCTGCGTTGGTCTGAAACATCTTGCCATTGTTTATTTTTGGGCATGGAAAGTGACTCGGGCATTTCATCGAACGACTCAATGTTTAGTTGCATTCCCCCGAGTTCGTCTTGAAGTTGACGAACGTTTTCGCCCCCTTTGCCAATCAAAGTTGAAATCATGTTTTGGGGCGCGTAAATTGTCGCACTTGATTCCCCTTTAAACTGGACTTGGCATTGAACGCCAACCCACTGCTGAATAATGTGGGTCAATTGGTCTCTAGCAAGCATTTTCATTGGAGAAAGGGCACCGGCTTTTCGCCCTTCAACGGGAACGACTGCAATTTCAGAACCAAAAGCAAACATTTCATGAGTGATTTTCCCACTTGGAAATTCGACCACTTCGATAACCGGGCGTGCGAGCTCTTCCTGCATCCCAGTTGGAGGCTTGACCGTCATTCGAAGTTCGAGAACCTGTTGAATCTGACCCGATTCAACGTGGATGATGGTGTCAAGAACTTGACTTACAAGGCCAAGTTCAACCTTTCCAATCAATCTTTGAATTGCTTCAAGAGCAGAGTTCGCGTGCGTTACGCCAAGTAAACCAACACCTGCAAGACGGACATCTGCAAAAATTTCGAAATCTCTTGCTCTTCGCACTTCGTCAAAAATAACAAAGTCTGGGCGGACGAGGAAAATGATTTCAGCGGTCTTCTCAAGATCGCCTTCCAACGGCGCATACTGGGTAATTCGGTCTGCTAATTGCAAATCTCTTGGCGCCTCCATCGTTTTGACCATCGCTCCGACATCCGTGTCGAGGTACTCCGCTATCGCTTGTGCCAAAGTGGTTTTTCCAGAACCCGGGCGGCCGCAAATAAATACTCCTCTGTGGTGGTCAGCAAGCCGGTCAATAAGCCGAGCATCGAGTTCGTAATCGTCCAAGGAAAGTTTGGCGACAGGACGAACGATTGTGATCTCTCGAGCGTCCGCAAAAGGAGGCCATGCGCAAGAAATTCGCAAATCACCCAACTGGATAACTTGGCAGCCTTTGCGGTCTATTTCCAAAAAACAATCGCTGCGATTGCGGTTCTCTTGAATCAATTCAACCAATTCTTCTTGGAAGGCCTCAAGTCGTAATGTATCCCAGTTTTGATCGGATTCAACTTCGACGAGTCTGAGCTCTCCAATTGAGCCCTGTTTGACCCTCGGAGGGCAATCCGCCTTGAGAAAAACCGTGTGGACCTGGTCCATAAGCAGGTCTTCCAGTGCTTGAGGTAACGTGGGGTGGTCTCCAAACTTCGCCATTGCAATCAGACAGGGTCGAAGAGGAAGGCCTTTCACACTTCGCCTCAAAAACGCACTTCATTCAGTTGTTTTTCGGTTGAATCAGTGCGCCAGTCCACCAAAAAGAACCGATGAAACACAACGAAAGGGCGTAGGAACCTACGGATGGGAAGTCGAAAACTCGAACGCATAACTCAGCAAAAATGACGATGGATGCAACAAAGCTGAACATGAGCAAAACACCATCAGCATTCAAACCAAGCGTGCTGAAAGTGATGTCTTTTTCTGAAAGCCCCCAAACCACGGCCACTAAAGATGAAAGACCAATAAAAGTCATGGCCGCATCCATGGCGCTGTCTTGCAAGAACCAAGTCAAAACAGCGACAATGAAACTACCGAGGAACATGCGTTGAACGGCGGCGAAAGAAAGGCCCATGTTTTTACCGAAGAGCCGATGATTCTTGAAGACTCGTAAGAACGGGGTTCAGTTATCTACGTATTTTTCACACCAATTTTCAGCGCGAAGCATGGTAATTCGAAGAATCTCAGCAGTTTGCAAGTGGGATTGAGAATGCGAAATCGAATGCTCGGATTGAGACAAAATCTGTTCATATTGAAACTGGAGCGGTGGTTTAATGTCCGTCATTGAGACGGGTTTGAATCCGTCTCCAAGCGAGCCGATTTCAAGTGAATTGGCACGCCTAAAGTCAAGGCGCAAGCAATTCCTCGAGCCTTCAACTGTAATCAATGAGCGATCGTTTTGCCCCCATCCAACCTTGATCTCAACGGTCACGTCAGCAGCGTTGCCAGGTCGGGAGTACTGTATGTTAAGGCTGCATTCATCAGCATTGGCAAGATGCGTTGGTTTTTGCTGATTGAGAACGGTGATGTTGTTGAAAAAAGGCTTGGGAGGAACTCCTGCTAAGAACGGTACAGTGTCAAGAGCGTGTGATGCAAGTCCATCAATGACGTTAGTAAGTGGAATTTTGTTTCGGGAAGAATACTTGACGTATCGTATTGACTTCAACAATCCAATCTGCCCTTGTTCAATAATCTCTTTCGCAGCAAGAATGCCTGAATGATAGCGCAACAGATACCCGGAGTGAAGTGTTCCGTTGCTGACGTCAGCTTGCTGGATAAGTTCTTTGACGCCTTCTAGAGAGGTGGCCAGGGGTTTTTCGATGAGAACGTTGAGGCCTCTCGACAATATGGCTTTGCCCAAGGAGGCGTGCGTTGTGTTCGGAGTAACCAGTGCAATGAGGTCGAAAGAAACTGAGTCGCACATTTCAGTCCATGCAGTAAAACAACCGTCAAGGCCATCAGGTAATTCCTTGAGGCGTTTTGCATCAATGTCACACGCGTAAACCTCATCGACAAAGCCTGAATCCTTGAGTTTCAGCAGCGTTCGGATGTGGGCAAGGCCCCACCGGCCGCAACCAACGACGCCAACGGTGTAGGTCATGGAAAATCCTCAGCGGTAGAAAGTTGACTTGAATGGGCGTCCTGCGGGTTCCGAGAGGTGCGAGGTGTTGAACTGCAATTGGCCCATGTTGAGAACAACTTGTCCTTGAATATCAATCAACCGTTGACATGAATTGTATCGCGCTTAATTTGGGTTGCTGCCAGAGGATTCAGCGGTTTCGGTTGATTGCCCTTCGCCGCCTTCGCTTGTGGTTTCGGGTTCGTCTTCCTCTTCTGTGGAATCGGTGGAAGTGGATTCGTCGTATGTGTAGTACGACTGGTACGGATTCGTGTAAGCCAGTTCGACGCTAGCGGATTGTTCCATTGTGGTGAGGTTCGTGGAAGTTATGCCTGAAGACGAAAGTGCATACACATAATCTCCCATGAAAATCGAACGGCGAATGTTGAATTCGTTCCACCAGTTGGTATTATCGCCGCGGTCATAAAGATCAGAATGGTCTACTGTGCCATGAACCGAAAGAGTCCCAGTGTCTTCAGATACATTCACTAAAATCAATTTTGAAACATACTGATAGCTCCAATGATAGCCGCCGTTCACATCCGTCCAACTGTTGTATCTGTATGTAGAAAGTGGAATGGCGAGTAAGTCCTTTGGAGCCCAATATTGGAAGGCTTTGTGCTCATACGATGCTTCAGAATACGACCAAACCCAAGCGTTGTCGGACGGGTCTGTAACGGGGGTAAGCGTGAGAGTATCATCAACAGCAGGCGCCGTTGGATCGCTGATATTGAACAAGGAAAGTCGAGTGCTGGACCAGTCAAGACCTGTTCCATCTTCCCCAGGACCCATTCCAATCGTGAGTAGATGGTCTCGAGAAAGAGGATGGATGTAGGTCGATACACCCGGAATCTCAAGTTCGCCAAGAATTGTTGGATTCGCCTCATCCGACATATCGATGACCCAAAGCGGATCGATTTGTTGGAAGGTCACCAAGTAACATCGGTCGCCATCAAAGCGCGCGCTCCAAATTCGTTCTCCTGGTGCAATGTTGTCAACTCTACCAACCTCGACAAGTGCCTGTTGGCCTGATACTTCGTCAACGTTGTGAGTAAAAGTCACGACGCTGGAACTCATTGGCTCGGGATTTTCCATCCACCATCGCGCCCACTGACCTGATGTTGTTGCGACGCGAACAACCCCTTCATACTCGGAGACTGAAAATTGGTTGAGTACGGTGCCGTTCACGCGGCCTGAACCCGTGTAAACAGTATCTCCTGACTGAGAAATGTCGAAACTATGGATATTGGTTGCTTCCAACATTCCGTCGTTGCCCCAGAACCACCACCAATCCCAAGCATTTTCAGTAAGAATAAGTACATCTTGAGAAGCGTAAACCATCGGATAATTTCCAACGATATGATCCGCTTGGAAATCGAGGGTTTCTGTTGATAAATCAAAGGTGAAAATGCTGTTAAATCCGCGATTAAACCCGTCTTCAGGTGCAACAAAATCAGCACATTCGCCGTCACTCATGGTGTGGGTGATGAGTGTACCGTTCAAACGCTCATACACCTTGGGAAGGAGGTCTTCAAGCGCCATTGAATCGAGCGCTTCGGCGTTGTCAAGCATGGTTTTGTAGGCCACTTTCTCTCGGATTTCACGACGGATTGGGTCTTCGTATTCAAGGTCCCAAAATCCGGACGGTAAATCCAACCAGCTGCTCATTCCTGGAATATCGAGCCAGGTGTGTGTTACGGTCCGAACCGTGGCGTTTACTTCACGAGCCGTCATGTAATATCCTTCAAGGTACAATTCCTTGCCTTCATCAGGCAATGAACGGTTCGTAATATCGAGTACTGTGAATTTGGTGAGGGAGGTTGTTCTCGAAGAGCCATACCCGTCATCCCATCCCATGGCTTGGGAAAGGGCATCCGTGTTCGGAATGTTCCATGTCGAAACAGTCGAAATAACGACCAGTCTGTCGGCGTCAAGCATCATTGCCTGCGGTTGCCCTTCGATCGGTGTTGTCGAAAGGTGGGCTAATTCACCAAATTCTGGGACACCAAAAATTTCGAGATTTTTACCGTTCAAAAAATAGATATAATAGCCATCCGTTTTTACGAAGTCTGCCTCATCAACGCCTTGCTCTTGGTTGTTCGTACCAGAGTAATCGGTACCTTCAGTGCGGCGGGCCGTGGGGGCTTTATTCCCGCCACCGTCTGAGGATTCAGCCATGGCCATATCATCTTCCATCCATATGCCGCCGCCATAGTAGTATTCTTCTTCGACGGCTTGCAGAAGTTGGACCCTGTATTCTTCTGCGATTGATGATTTTATTGAACGTTCCAAATCCTCGCAATTGTCATAAAGTAAAAGTTCGGGGCTCACTGCGGTTCTTTGAACGATCGTGGACCAATCCTCGGGCAACGTCACATCGGGTACTTCGACCTCGGAATCGGGATTGATCATACCCAAACATCCAGAAAATAAAAACAAGGAAACCAAGGAGATTGCCAGTAACTTATGTGCTTTCATGGAACTTCTACGGTGCGCTTGGCTATGAAAGGATTGGTAAACTGGTTTTACATTAAGCGGTGTTTCGTTGAACGAGAATCTCTTGGCCGTTCGTTGTTAATGCCCAAGGCGATCGTCTTTTCGGCAGAACCTTCTCGATGAACGATTCGTCGCTTAGAGATTTGATATGGTACGATAGGAGTTGACGAGATAATTGGAGTTGCTCAGCAATTTGAGCGTTCGAAAGTCCGAGTTGACCAGCCCGTGAAAGTGTTTCCAATATGGCTAGACGGGTGCCAATGACTGGGTGCGCTACCGCTGCTCTTTGTTCGACAGAAAGGTGTGCTGCAGCGTACCGTCTAAGTTTACCATCTCGCCAAGATATTATTTCGTTTTGTGTTTCCAACATTTGCAAATGATATGCAGTTACTCCGTTTGCGAGTTGAAGGCCGTCGCGTAACGCAGAAAAATGAATACCGGCGTTCCCTTCAATAAAACCTAAAATTCTGCCTCTATTCAGTTCGTCGTTCCTTGATTTTTTACTTATTAGTGGTGTAAATAAAGCCATCAAAACAGCGATTTTAAGGACTTCAAAAACTCCGGATCCAAGGAATAAGGCTGCGAGAATTCCCCCTCCTAAACCAATGAAATAGTTTGGCTCACTTCCATTGCTGCCTTGTTCTGCATCCTCACTGTACTTTGGCTCGAAATCATTCCCTGATGTAGACTCTGTTGCTTCGTCGAAACCTTCCGGAGAAAAGGCCGCCCCCTCATCGTTTGGAACATTGGTTGATATGGATTGATTGTCTCCGGAAAGACCAAACACCAACGAAGAAATGGCTGCAATGAATAAGAAACGTACAACCCAACTCCCGTTCATACACTTCCATCAACCGCTGGGTCTTCAAGAACTTGGTTCATTGATTTGACAAAAACTGGTTCAGATTACATTCGGTGAGACTAAGACCGACCCAACATTGGCATATACGACGGTCGCAGGGTGATTATGTGAGAGAGCATTTGGAGATTGAGCGGCGGTTCTTCTTGAACGATAAAGAAGCACAGCCGTGGAAACTGGATTCTATCACTTCAAGAATACGTCAATGCTATTTACACAGTCCGGACATCTCTTTGAGGGGTTCTGATCTCTTCTATAAAAACCAAAAAATGTTAAGCGGCATCGCTCTTGAACAGAAAAATATAATCAACTCTACAGATGAGTGGACTCCAAGAATTCGATTTAGAGATGAGTGTGTAACGCTCACATTGAAAGGAAAGAGGATTCACTCTACAGCTATAGAACTTGAATGGGCAATTGATGGTGTTATCGCATCTCACATTGTCGAACAGATGGAGTGCCCAACTGTAATGAAAACTAGACATGTTTGGA
>Ga0233438_10000933_pt1 | contig 34564 bp, 30 predicted proteins | sample SI_123_September_FD_182720 | JGI IMG/M metagenome (GOLD analysis project Ga0233438, IMG submission 182720) | Seawater microbial communities from Saanich Inlet, British Columbia, Canada - SI_123_September2016_10_MG | ecosystem: Environmental > Aquatic > Marine > Inlet | place: Canada: British...
GATACTGCAAAATCAATTGAATCCTATCTTAACAAGGTTGATTAATAGTAAAGTTTAAATCATGATCAACAATCATCTTCCAAAATAAGATTAATCACATTAAAAGTTACCAGAGCGGAATAGTTAAATTTTAGTTCACTATTCCGCTTTTTTATTTGTCCGTAGTTGCCGGTTATATCTTGGATGCACCATTATAAAGTTACATGTCCGTACTTAAAATTATAATTTTTAAATATTTTTTAATATTCTCATTACTTGCAAAATGAAAGTTATGCGTATTTTTGATTAATATTATAAAAATTACACAATGAAAAAAACAATCTTATTATTAATCACTGTATTTACTATTTTTAATGTTAGTGCACAGTCAGGTTCATGGGCCAATTACGAGTTAGTTATCACTCCCGAGAATACTGAAAAATTTATGCAAGCATTTGATGAATTTTATCAATCAGAAGGGGCAAAAAATATGCCTATGGCACTTTTAACTGAGAATTCATTGGGAAATCAATTAGAATGTACTCACCACATGTCGTTTTTAACGAACGATGCAAAAATGATGAGTGACTTTTTAAATCCGATGGTATTTTGGGCTAACCCAGATGCTCAAAAATTAGGAGCAACGCTTGGTAGTCTTGGTATAATACCAAAACGTGCATTTACTGGTACTCCGGTTGTAGAATCAACCGCTTTTCCAGATGCACAAAATGCTGTTCAAGTTATTTGGTCTTTAAATGTTCCGAATAATGATCAGGCTGAACTTATTAATGGTTTCGCCACTTTCGTAAAAAATATGCAAACTTATTTTGATGAAAATAAAATGGAATTAGCCTTACACCAACACCTAGCTGGGGATGACAGGGGAACTAATTATTGGATTCTAGCAAGTCACAAAGATTATGCTGATTACATGAAAACAATGAAGGATATGTCTACAAATCCAAATTTTGCTAATTTATTTAAATCATTTGGCAATACAGAAAATACGTCAACTATCCTACGTTCAGTAATGAAAGTATGGAATAGCCCACAAGGATAATCGTATATTTTAATTTTAAATCTCTATTTCTTTCTTGAGGGATAGAGATTTTTTATACTCAATATTTAATTAGAAGTAATTTCACTTAATTTATTAATGGAGCAAGCCCTTTGGGTATTTTTTCAAGGTAGCTTTCCCTGATTTTTGAGATATAATTTTGTTTGGCAAATTGGTTATCCTTTAAATCAGACACACCCATTTTAAAAAGACCAGGATTGAGTTCTTGTAAATTGTGGTCTCCCCAAATTAAGATTTCAATAATAGTAGGTATTAGGTCTAATCCACTTTCAGTAAGAGTGTAGACAAAAGACTTTTTATTACCCTTTAGTTGATTTTTTTGAATTATTTTAATGTTCTCCAATTGATTCAATCGATTAGATAGAATATTGGTTGAAATTTTTTCTGGGGACGATGAAAACTCTTTGAATGTTCGTTTATGAAAATAAAACATATCTCGAATCATGAGTAAAGACCATTTGTCACCAATTAAATCCAATGAGGAACTTATGGGGCAGCCAGATCTAAATTGTTTTTGATTTGTATCAATCATTATTAGTTTGCAAAAATAACATTGTATCGTTATACAGATAAATCCCAAAAAAATCCGAACTAATTTTCTTATTCAACACCCCCGTACCTTTTTAAAATATCGGTTTATTATTTATAGCCTTTGCTCAGAATGGTATGTAGCCCAATGGTTTGGGGTTACTCAGGACAAGTGCCCCATATTGGACAATTCTCAAAACTTAAACCACTTTTATAATTGAAATTTTCCGGCTTTGTCTTAAAATTAGTAACGCACCATTTGGACAAATCTTGATTAAAATTAGCAGCTTGATTAAACATACTACGCATAAACGTTACTTTGCTTACGTCCCAATCACCGATGGGTTGGTTGAAATTTTCTGCACCTTGAAACATCGCTTTCATATCGGTTACATTGCTTACATCCCAATTTCCTAGAGGCTGATTAAAGTTTGCAGCATCACTAAATATAAACTCCATATTAGTAATATTACTTACATCCCAATTGCCAATGGGTTGATTGAAGGGATGTAGCTTCAAAAAAGATTAAGTTCATATTAGTAACATTACCTGCATCCCAATTACCAATATTTTGATTAAATGATGTAGCCCCATAAAACATTCTATCCATACTAGTAACATTATTGACTTCCCAATTGCCTCTACTCAATATGAATTATCGAACCAAGAGGTTTTGTTTGTCCGCAATCCCCCGTCACGTATTGGATGTACTCCATAAATACGTTTTAATTTTGGGTTCGATGAAGTACTCTTTTTTGTTGTGTCAATCATATTTTGATAAATTTCATAATCTTATTTGCAACTTTGATGAAATAAATATTTGGGGGTAGTGAAGAGACATCAAAAGTTTCATTTTGGTCTTTAAAATTACCCGTCATTACCAGATCTCCTAAAAGGTTTAATATCAGGAATTCGTAACCTATTAGATCTTTACTTTTAACATAAAGCACATTATTAACAGGGTTGGGGAAAAGCATAAAATCCGGTTCCTCATTGGTTAATTCTTGAACTGAAACAAGATTAAAGTCTTTTTTAAATACCCAAGCCTTATTTGTTGAAACATATCTATTAGGATCAAAGCCACCAAAATAGATTGCCTTCTCACTTTGGAATGGTGAGGAAACGTAGCATCTGCTGGCAACTAATGCAGCATCACTTTCAGTTATTGTTCCATTTATTTCCTCTATCGAGTATTGACCATTTAAATCTCGTTTAGCAAACATGGCTCCCTTGTAATAACTATTCCAAGTTGGGTGACCACCTCCTGATACATTTGCTTCAAATCCTACAATGTGAGTAGTATTATTACTTATTGGATCTATGTACTTGTAAAATTCATTATATGCTCCAAGAACATAACTTATATTAGAACCTGTTAAATAACTTTCTATTAATGAAGACAATTGAGTTTCATTAATACGATCAAATCCATCTACGCCATCTGGTTCGAGACGGAAAATTACTCCTTGAGACTGACCGTTTGGACACCACATCAATAATAAGGCTTGATTATTATCACTAGGGTTGTCAAGAGTTGTAAGACCTCTAATTCCACCTACAGCAGAATTGATTTTATCGCCAAGGTCACTAAAGTCATGATCCGTAACGTAGTTGGGTGAAACTCCATCAATACGTCTGTAGAGTCTACTTCCAGATGAAAAGTAGAGGGCCCCATTTGCTACTTCAATCCCTAAAGATCTTATACTTAATGGACCAAACTCTGCGGTTGTTATCCAGTCAATTTTCCCTGGATTTGAAGGGTTATATTTGCCTTTAAAGATACCTTGGACTCCAACAGTTGCAAATACATATTCTAAACCAGTTTCTTGGTCTATATACATTTCAATATCTCTTATAGAGTAGTTCTCACCGTCAGGGAAGCCTCCTTGAAAAATCTGACTTTCTCCCCATTTGCCATTCATATCGTTTCTTACAAAACTCTTAACCTTTACTTGTCTGGTTATATAGTTTGGTGAATATCCAGCACAAATCAAAACTGTATCTGGAGCTGATAGCAAATTGCCAAACTGGTCTTTTGTGAAAATTATTTGTTTAAGAATTTCAGGACGAAGATAATTTGCGGCAAGAAAAAAATCTTCTTGCCAATCTCCAAAAGGATTATCTAATCGATTTATTTGACCCCAACCTATGTTGCTATTGGAACCGCCGTACCATATGTTGTTCTCGTCTTCCCAGTATCCAATTGAAGCGAATAACAAACCTTTGTGTTTTACTAGCTGTAATACTTCCGATCCGCCTAGGAATTTTTTGTTTACATCATATCCTCCTGCGGAGAATGATTTGTTCCAGGTCTGTGCATTAATCGGACTTAAAGTACTTGTAACAAGGATTAAGATTAGCACTTGCTTTTTGAAATTCATTTCTATTTCCGTTTGATATTTTGTTAGTGGTGTTATACCATTAATCGACGCAATCTATTGAATATATATTATATCCCAAACATTATATATGATAATATTCTCAAAGACTCTACAAGAACATAAAAGAGTTTAAAGATGGAACTACTAGTATAAATATTATTGATATTAATTACGGAATAGAAATTTATCCGAATCCAACTAAAGGTTTATTTAAAATTTTGAATAAATCAAGGAATCAAATAACAAATATAAAAGTGTTCAATTACACGGGAAAAGAACTTATTAATAGCTTAGATACATCTTTAAATCTTGAAAATAATGCTCGTGGGGTATACCTCATTCGAATTGCATTTGACAACGGTCACTTCACTACAAAACGATTAATTAAATACTAATTATCTGTAGAATTGGACTACACATCTTTAAAATATTAAGAGTTGACAGATTAACATTAATCGGTCTAGATTTTTAGACTAAAGGTTAGATAAGAGTCTTATAGACTCTACTAGAATGGAATAGTTGAATTTGATCTTGTACTATATAATTATCTACTTAATACTGTAACTAAAACCAAGCTTAAAGGTGCGTTGTGGTTGTAATTGTGTAAATATTTGATCTTGTGCTTGAAACGATTTATATACCTGAAGATTATCATCAGCCAATAAATTAGTTACAGCCAAACTTACTTTAGCTTTCTTCTTAAGTCCGAGAGAAGTACTCAATTTTATATTTAAACTATGAAAAGATTCTGTATAAACATCCGCAACTCTTCCTATACCTACTATCGCAAGTTTAGGACCTTGTACATTGTAAGATACATTCATGCTGATACCATTATCTTTTCCATCATAATTTATACTGCCATTGATAATATAGGGTGACTGACCTTGCATTACTCGGGTATCACCAATAATCTGACCTTCTCTTAGTTCATTGGTTTTTCCTGTTATCTCTTGAGTTGTCATAGTGACTTCAGAAAAAATGTACGATAAATTAGTTGCTATAAAATAGTTCTTAAGAAACTCAGAATAGGGTTGTAACGATTTTTTTAACTCCATTTCAATACCATACATTTGAGCACTAGTTGCGTTACGTGGAGTGAAATTTGTTGGTGTTTCGGGTTTATAAACTACTATTTCTATTGGGTTTATGAAGTTTTTATAAAAAGTTCCTAATGAAAATATTTCACCCCTATTCATATACCACTCATAACGGATATCAAAATTGATTACTTCTGTTTGTTTTAAATCTAAGTTTCCTATGAATGTTCTTCCTGAAATTGGGTCAATAATTTGTGCCAGTGATTTTTCTTTGAATGAGGGTCTTGCTATTGTTTTTGTTCCAGCCATTCTAAGATTGACTTCCGGCGAAATTTTATAGCATATATTTAGAGATGGTAATACATTAACTTCATTCAGTACTTTTTGATTGATATACGAAATATTTTGGGTATTGCTTCCTGTATAATACATGTCTGCTTTTTCGATACGAACTCCATAAATTAAATTTAATCGTTCGTTCATAATTGGCATTTCATTCATAACATACCCCCCAGAAACATTCATCCATGCATCAAAATAATTAGCTTTAACTGGTCCACCAGTTACATAGAAACCATCGTTGGCTTCATCATTAAATAAATATTCTTCAAAAATTTGATTGGGATCTCCAGTGAAATTCATATTAGCATAAGTAGGTGATTGAAAAGTATATTTAACAACCCCAAAACCTCTACTTTTGATACTATTCGCTGCTCCAAAAAGGACTTTGGTTCTCACTTTGTCTTTCAAAGTGAAAGTTCTTTCAAAATCAACTTTAGCATTGACAGCATATTCTTGTAAACTACGATAAATTCTAGAAACTTCAGAGCCTGCACCAATGTTAAATCGATATCCGTTTTCATCTAGGGATAATGCGGTCACTCGCATGTCTGGTTCATTGTTTGAAGACCTACTAGGAGATAATTTTGTTGTTATTTTCCACGTAGAATCTGAGTCACCATAGGTGTATTTTAAAAGTAAACTTGTTAGCATTCTTTCATTGTAGTACAAGACATTTCTTTCTAATTTAGCACCAGCATCACCAAAAGGGTTGTCAATATTTTCGAAATCCAAAAAAGATGATTTTTTAATTCCATTTTGAGTATGAAAAAGAGTTGTACTAACACTTTTTTTACCTTTCTTGTATGAACCATTTGCTAAAGCACTCCACAAAACCTCATTTTCACCGAGACTTCCATTATTGACAGAAGCCAGTTTAAGTTGATTTTCTGAACGGTCAGAGCTTTTTAAATAGGTTTCATATATAGCTTTGTCGTAATAGTTGTATTCATTACTATAACCAAATGCAATATTATAACCCCATGTGGTACGGTTGGTATCTTTTTGATTTCCATAACTTAATGTGAACGATGAATTTAACAAACTTGTTTTTTGCTCCGTAGCCATAGTGGTGTTAAATGATGTTGCTAAACGTTGAGCTTCTGAACCATCAGTAGCCCAAAGTGAGGAGGGAATTTGCATTACTGTAAAGGGTAAACTTCTACTTTTTGCGCCAAATGCAAGAAAATCTAATTTTGAGCTATTGTAATTCAAATAATTAGAATTCAAATGCATTACAGGGTTGAAGCCCATTGAACCTGAAATTTCAAAAATCTCCTTAGCCTGAAAATCTTTAGTTTTAACATCTATGCAGCCACCCGTAAAATCACCTGAAAGATTGGGAGTAAAGCTTTTAACTACCATAATATTATCTATTAGGTTCGTAGGGAAAATATCCATTTGAATAGTGTTTCTATCTGGATCTAGGCCAGGTAATTCCATATTATTAAGTACTGTTTTTGTATACCTGTCTCCCAGGCCTCTGATAAAGATATACTTACCGCCTTCAACACTAACACCTGTAACCCTTTGTGCGGCAGCTGCTGCGTTTCCGTCTCCAGCTCTACTCATGGCCTGACTACCCGTAATATCTATCAAACTAACCGCATTTTTCATTTGTGCTATTACTGCTGATTCTGTAGTCGTACTTTTTTTAATACGAACAACAACACCTCCTTTGACGGCATCTTTTAATTTACTTTCCATCATAATCGTTCCTATATCAGTAACAGCACCGTCCTCTACTTTTACATTTTGAATTTCTTTTCTTATCAAACCAATATAATCGATAGTGATTGTTTGAAAACCAACTTTAAAATTAGCCGTAAATTGTCCATCTTCATTCGAAAAACCACCTCCATCAGAAGATGAACTACTGACAGTTGCACCAATTATTGGCTCGTTTGTTTCAACATCAATTAATAAGCCTGTTACCATGCCTCGTTGAGCAAATGAAATAAAAGCTATGAATAGAAATAAAGAGGTTAGTGTTAAGGGTTTTAATAATTTAAACATTTGATATGTACGATTTTTATTGGTTTTTTATGTTTTTACTATAAAAAAGTAAAACAGCAGATAGAAATCTATCGCTGTCTTACTAAATGAATAATAAATAAATTTGTTAATCTAAATTTTAAAGTTCTGTAAGCAATTCTTCGTAATCTGCTAAAGTCCAACCCACAAATTCGTTTTTATCAGCACCATTTGCTTTAGCTGTTACTAAAGTATTGTTTGATGATAAGAATTTATCAACTGCTGATGAACTACTGGTACCAGATTTATCTGCAAACAATGACTTTAAATTACTCAAAATTGTAATATTTCCATCTGGATTGCCTTCGCTGTCCAGAGACCACACTGACGAATTAAAACTATTGTTGTTAAATGATAATTCTCCATTTATAAAATTCGTTGAGCTCTTTTCATCATCTAACTCTATATCAGCATTAGCATTAAAACCAAAGAAATAACAATTTTCGACCGTACCTTGAGCATTACTTCTAAAGTCAACATATTCTCCAATTTTTGCATTTCCCATTAATGAACCATTTCTAAAAATAAATGCACCTTCCGAATTTTCTGAGCCTTCGGGACCATCAATTTCAAGCGCATGGTCAGAATCAGCACCACCTAAGTATATAAAATTACTCAATATACCAGTATACGCTTGGTCAACATCAAAACCATCATCACCTTGAAATGCTACTAAAGCATTGGTAACATTTACTGATCCTCCAAAAAACTCAATTCCATCATCCAATGTACCAATTACTTCGATATGGTCTATTTTGGTACCACTACCTACACCACCAAGAGTAAGCCCATTAATTTCATTTCCTTCTCCTATTAACGTTCCACCAAATCGAATGGATACATAAGTGAGAACACCAGAGTTATCTGCAGGATTAGAACCCCCATAGTTCCCCTCAATAACATCCGCAGGAACTCCCTCAATTTGCTCTGTAGTTCCCGTTTTAGGTGATATTGGAGCGTCACCTAATATAATAAGACCACCCCAAAAACCTTTTGTTTTTGTTGTACTTAAATTCGTTCCGAACTTTTGACCTAAAGCAATCTCGTCAGCTACCGAGGTAAATATAATAGGATTATCTATTGTTCCTTGTGCATTGATTTTAGCTCCTCTTGCTATAATAAGTGCAGAAGCATTTGCTTCTTGACCTGCTTCACCTTTTATTATTGTACCTGGTTCAATTTTCAATGTGACTCCAGGTTGAACTATAACTCTATTTTGTAAAACATGAATAGAAGAAGCAGTCCATGTTTGATTTTCACTTATGAAACCTGAGTGATAAATTGTTCCTTCAACAGGTGGGTTGTCAATAATTGGCTTTTCTTCTTTACAACCTGAAATTAATGTTACCCCGGCTGATAATATAATTAGGGTTAGTGTTTTTAATTTGTTTTTCATTTGATCTGATTTGTTAAATTTATGATGCAATGATCTTTCAGCTATATTAAGTTAATATTAACCTACCTTTATGATTTAATAAAAATATACTGAAGTGTATAGAATATTTAATTGAGTATGGTAAATACTTTTTAAATCATTATGCCCACACAATCCATCTCTGTATTATTTTATAGTATATTAAATTTGTTTTACCTAATCTTCGGATTGGGGTTGACTAGATACTCAGTGTAGAGATTCGATAACAATCTCAAAGCCTCTACCAGAGCGGAATCGTTGAATGTTTTGAGTCTTGTTGAATAGTTGGCTTATCGTTTCGACACTTTGTTATTAGAAATCGCTCGTTGACGAGTACACTTAAATCGATTGATGTCTGAAGAGCGTTTTTTTAAATGCTTTTGACTTACCCCACTATTGACTCGTTTTCTCCAAAGTTTGAATGAACTTGGTTTAAGTTCCCTACGCATGAGTTGAATCGTTTGTGCTTCTGTATAACCAAATTGATACGCAATGGCCTCAAATGGAGTGCGATCCTCCCAGGCCATTTCTATAATTCGATCTTTTTGAATTGCGGTAATTTCTGAAATCATTACTCACACAAAACAATGAGTTTAAGACATTGTTCATCTGATGACTCCGGAATAACAGATCTAATTGGAAATATACAAGGTATTTCCTTGCCTAGATAATCGGTAGGTTTTTAAGTTGCATCTAGCTGGACCACTCAGATAAAGACTGTTAAGCCCATAAATGGACCCACAACAGGGTTCGAAAACATTATCATTTTGCTGACCGCAAACCAACTGAAGGTTGGTTTCGTCATAGATCACTTGAGCACATTCTTTTTCAGATTGATGGGGGCACGTTCGTTCAATAGCATAAAACACATCGTCATAATTGTGAATGATATATATACCCCGATTTCCTTGATTTACTTCTAGATACTCACCGATATTTTGAAGGTTAAAATACAAGGGCAAATCCATATTAATGGTAATATTTACCGATGGGCTAGGAATGAAACAATCCCCATCATACGGATCATCTGGTTTACAGGAAGAATTGAACAAAAAAGTAAGTAAAGAAACGATGAAAAATAACTTTTTCATGATTCGTACGAATAAAAACCTCGGCCAGATTTTCTTCCAAAATATCCTGCCTGTACCTTTTTTTGTTGAATACGACTGGGTCTAAATTTAGAATCATAATTGAATAATGCATACATAGATTCGGTGACCGACAAATTGGTTTCTACCCCAATTAAATCCATTAATTCAAAAGGGCCCATTTTAAAACCGGTACTACGAATTAAATCATCTATTATATCATGTGACGCTACATTTTCTTCGAGTATTTTAAGCCCTTCTACATAAAAATGACGAGCTACCCGATTTACAATGAAACCAGGTGCGTCTGCTGCAATAATATACTTCTTATTGACCGATGAAACATATGAAATAGCTTGTTCTAAAACCACTGAGCTTGTTTGCTCTGCACGAATGATCTCGACCAATTTCATAATGTGTGCAGGGTTAAAAAAATGAATACCTACCATTTGACTTGGATAGGTAAAACCAGCAGCTAATTGAGTAAGTGGAATGGAAGATGTGTTGGATGCATAGATGGTTTTGTCCCCATTTATTTCTGCTAACTCTCTAAATAAATTGGTCTTAACGTCTAGTTTTTCAACAATAGCTTCAATTACTAAATCAACCTTGACATCCGCTATGCTATTGGTAAATTGAATGTTTTTTATGCTTTTATCTTTTTCTTCCTGTGATATTTTACCAAGTTCTACTGCTTTAGTTACATTTTTTTCAATAGCTTTTTTAGCCACTTCAACCATACTATGATTAATATCAAATAATACAACATCATACCCTCCCATAGCTGATACTTGGGCTATTCCTCTACCCATAACTCCTGCTCCGATTACACCTACTTTCATTGGGGCTAATATCTTACTTTTAAAACGGATAAACAATCGTTGTATAAATCACCTTGATTCTTACCTTACTTCCTTCTATAGTTAGTTGGGATTTTAAAGATAAAATCACGGATAGGAGCTTGACTTATATTTTGATAATTAAGCTCTAGTTTTAATGATTCGCTAGCTTGATTTATAGCGATAATTAACATTTTTGGTAACACACTGTTTTCCCCTACTTTTTCATAGGTGGAATACCTTATGGATGCTGATCGCGTAGTGTCTGATGTGATAATTTCGGAAACTAGAGTATGAAATAGTACGTCCATTTGTATACTGTTTTTAGTTAAGCCAGCTCTAGCAATGATCCTGTTTTGATCGTAAGCTGTATATAATGATTGAGAAAAAGCAGCATTACCAATCAACATATTTTGAAGCTGATTTACCTGTGGTTTAAAACCCAAATACTGTTCCAAAAAAGCATGATCATATTTCATATATTCTTGTGTAATAGAATTTATCATAAAAAAACTATCGGGTGTTATGAGTGCATTCATACCGAATCCAAATAGACTAAATTTAGCCCATACGATGCTGTCTTTCTTCATTTTAATGTGCATGGATACCGTGTTTTTTTTGTTGTCCTGAGTTATGGTTGCCTTCCCCCTTAATTGAATATCGTCGAAATCAAATTGATTTTCCCAATAACGAGCAATATTAACCGGGGTTGCCGGTAAATCCGTTGTTTTATGAATTGTCCTACAAGCCCCTAACATCAATAAAAGTGTGGCTATAAGATATAGATTCAAATTAGTTGTCTTCATTGAAAGAATGAATTTTTTGATTGATTTCATCTACTTTTTCGTGCTGTCTTGTATGTATATAAATGGCTTCTAATTGGTGATAATATAGCTTATTTAAAGGGGCTAAAGAAATAGCTTTATTTAATAAATTAATGGCATTTATATGCTCTTTTTTAGCGAATAAAACAGCAGCTTTGGTAGCTATTAAATCTGCATTTTGAGGTTGTATAATCAGTGCTTTTTCAATCATAAATAATGCCTCATCTAATTGGATACCTTGATTCGCTAGGGACAGAGAATAGCTCTTTAATCCTAAAATATGATACGGGTCTGCTAATAAAACTTGTTCAAACAAAGTTTTGGCTTCTTCAAATGATTTAAGACCAACATAGCTATTAGCTTGAGCAACCAGTAAATTGAGTTTATCTTCTTTGTCATAGGCCATTTCTATACCTTCTTTAGCTACGCTTAATGCCTGTGAAAAAGAATCTAATTCACAAAGTACCTTGCTTTTTATAAAGTATAAATGGGATACATGAGGATACAAGCCTAACGCTTTTTGTACATCAAATAATTGTTGTTGGGTGTCATATAATTGCTCGTTTAGAAATATAATTTTTTTCCAAATTGAATAACTCATAGCATCTAGCTCCATAGCTTGATAAGCCCATTTTCTGGCTATTTTATATTCTCCTAAAATACCATGTATATCTGCTTTTAAAAGATATACTTCTGGATTAGACGGATATTCACTTAACAATATATCTGTGATTTTATGGAGTTTATTTCTTTGCTTTTCATTTGATTTAATTCCCTCAAAAAATGGACTGATTGCTTGAAGCTTTAACTCCATACTCATATCGTTGGACCGAAATGATTTGACTAAATAATCAAAAGCAATATCCGCTTCATTTTTTGAGGTGTAAATGACATATAGTGCAATGTTTGCTTTTCCTGAAGTAGAATCCATTTGAATAATTTTATGGAGAGTTTCAAACACTTTTTCTTCTTGTCCATCACGATCATATGCTTCCGATAGACGACCTAAATAACTGATTTCGTCAGGATATTTTTGAACTATATTTTCTAAGACTTCTATAGCTTTTTTATGTTGTCCTGTTATTGAATATATATTTTCTAGTTTCCATGTTGATTCATGCTCAATACCATGTAATGATTGCATTTTTTCTAATATGTCAATGGCTTTATCATATTCTTTTATGTTTTTAAAAGCATCGGCAGCTTTCAAGTAGTTTGACATATTATTTGGTTCTAATGCAGTCATATCCAGAAGAACTTCCGCACTTTGCTCATACAGCCCTAATTTTATATAAGATCTAACCAATAAGTCAAAGTACCAATAGTTGTACTCCGTTGCATTTTTTATTGCTTGTTGAGCAAAATGAAGCGACAATCTATAATTATCTAAATCATAATTTAGATGGGATAGCTCATACATGCAAGCATGACTTTGTGGGTTCAATTGGAGTGCATTAGAAAATAACTCCATAGCTTTTTCCTGGTTATTTAAAACCTTTTGCTTAGATGCTTTGTAAAAAATGTCTTCAAACGCTCTTTTTTTCTCAAAACTAAGAGGTTGATAGACCGTTACATTTTCTGTTGTTTTACAACTAGACCCAAATAAAATTACAACACATAATATTTGGGCTATCTGTCTCAATCTTTTTGAGTAGAATAATCACTTAAACTGAGCTCTTTAGCTGAGCCGTCATATTCAACATAGTTGCCAATCATCGAATTATGCATGCGTGCATTTTGAATGTGAGCATGGCTGTAAATAATTGTGTTTTCAACTTGGCTATTTTCGATAATCGTATGATCCCCAATACTCACATAGGGTCCCACCGTAGCATTGACTAGTTTAACATTTTCTCCAATAAAACATGGCTCAATTATAGTTGAACCTTCCTTGGTTACCGTTTCAGAAATCAAAGATTCATCCTTGCTGTTAAACAGTACCCTTTGGTTGGTGTTTATAGTGGCATTTTTATTCCCACAATCCCACCATTCTTCTACTTTACCAGGAACAAATTTGCAGCCCTGGTTCTTGAGGCTATCCAAAACATTTGTTAATTGATATTCCCCTTTTTCACGAATATCATTATCCAACAAATACTCTATTTCTCGAAGTACAGCTGCTCCATTTTTGAAATAATAAATTCCAATTATAGCCAAATTTGATTCTGGATTATCTGGTTTTTCTACAAAGTCTACAATTGTGCCTTCTTCATTTAATTGGACCACACCAAATGCTCTTGGGTCTTCTACCTCTTTCACCCATATGGTTCCATCTACGTTTGCATCCAATTTGAAATCAGCACGAAATAATGTATCCGCAAAAGCAACAATAACATTGCCTTTTAGTGCTTGTTTAGCTTGATAGATAGCGTGAGCGGTGCCTAGAGCTTCATGTTGAATATTAATACTCCCTTTGGCACCTAATTGATCAGCAACATTTAATAAGTGGGCTTGAATTTCTTTACCAAAAAATTGTTCACTCGGACCTATTATAAAGGCAATTTCCTCTATGTTTTCATGCACAACTTTAACTATATCCTCTACCAGTCGTTGTACGATTGGTTTTCCAGCAACATGCAACAAGGGCTTGGGAACGGTCAATGTATGGGGTCTCATTCGTTTTCCTATTCCTGCCATCGGTATAATAATATTCATTCTTTTCTTTATTTAAATTCCTGTATGACCATAACCACCTTCACCACGTTCCGTTTCATCCAACGTATCTACCAATATGAAGGAAATCTGTTCATATTTTGTAACTACCATTTGAGCTATTCGATCGCCATTTTGAATCACAAAATTCTGATTTGAATGATTAATCAAAGCGATTTTTATTTCGCCCCTATAATCGGCATCGATTGTTCCAGGGCTATTGATTATAGTTACACCATACGTAAAGGCCAAGCCACTTCGGGGACGTATTTGAGCCTCAAAACCTGAGGGTAAAGCTATATATAACCCGGTACCTACTAATTTTCTTTCGTTAGGCTTTAATATTACTTTTTCCTCAATAAAAGCACATAAATCAACACCTGCAGACTGTATAGTCTGATAAGATGGCAGTGGATTATTACTTTTATTTATGATGGGTAATGGGATCATATATGGGGCAAATTTATGATTTTCTTATTCTAACAATCAACGTATAACCTATTGTAATGTATGTTACCAATAAAACTATATTTAATAGTATGTTATACCAACCTTTAAAAGATAAATTTTCAGACAAAATATAAAAACCAATTGCCATAATTAACAACCCGATTATTTCTATAATATTGTATGGCACTGGATAATAATATCGACCAATACTATAACTAATTAAAGTCATTATAAAATATACAACTAGAGTGGTATATGCTGCTGCTTTGAATCCATATTGGGGCACATACACGTACAATAAAAAAATAGTAATTCCTGCACCCAGCAATGATATTCCTGCACCTAATTTTGTTTTGTTATTTAACTTATACCAGATACTTAAATTATAAAATATTCCTAAAAATAAATTGGCAAGCAATAAAATAGGAACAATAGTTAAAGCGTCAGGATGGTCAAAATAAGTAGACTGTTTGATTAATAAGTGAGCGATTTCGTCACTAAAAAGTGATGTTATCAAAAAAATAAACCCACACGCAAACACAAACCAATTCATGATAGCAACGTAAGCAACCTTCGCATCTTTTTGGTCTGCCTGATCAAAAAATAGAGGCTCTGCTGCATAACGAAAGGCTTGGATAAAAATAGTCATAATCATGCTTAGTCGATAGAAAGTCCCATATACCCCTATTTCGTATTTTGCAGATGCTTCGGGAAGTAATTGGTTCATTGAAATACGATCAAAAGTCTCATTCACCATACCTGCAAAACCAAGAATAATAAGTGGCCAGGAATACCCTATCATTTGCTTCCAAATAGAAAAATTAGGCTTTCCGTAATGGGTCCAAATCTCATTGGATAATAAAATCAACTCCAAACTACTAGCAATCAAATTTGCAATAAAAACATATTCAATACTTCTTTCAATATCAGCTATATCAGGGTAATAAACAATAAAAAATATATTTAAACCCACATTGGTTAGAATACCTATGCTTTTTACTGCAGCAAATTTTCTTGATTTATTTAAAAAACGCAACAAGGCATATGGAATAGATTTTAATGTGTCAAGGGCTAAAATGAAAACGAACCAAACCACATAGGAAACCTGATGCGGATAACCGACAAAATTGGCTACATCGTCTCGATTCCTCATCATTCCCAATATAAAAAACAAAACGACAACGCCTACAGATATTAATGCCGTAGCAAATACATCTTTATACCTAGGCCGTTCACGTGAAAAATTAAAAAAGGCCGTTTCCATACCATGTGGAAGTACAACAAAAAAGAATGCAGCGTAAGCATAAAATTCTACTTGAGGTGCCAATAATTCAGGGGTAAAGTAGGCCGCAAAAAAGAAAATCAATATAAAATTGATGAACCTTCCTACAATACTAGGTATACCATAAATAGCAGTATCACTGGCAAGTTTTCTAATAATGCTCATGCTATTACAAATCTATTCTAGTTTATTACAGGAATATACACATCCTATTTTGACTTGTCCAATGTATAGGCAATCTGGAATCTTATGGAACGTGGAGAAGCAATATCTGCTGGTCTGATCGTATATTCCTTATTGGTTATGTTACTAAAAATTAGATTAGAATCCCAACGAGAATTAATCTCATACCCCACTCGAGTATTAAAAACTAAATGCTCGGATAATTCTTGATCCACCGACTCTTGAACTCCTTGAATTAATAAGGTAAAAGCACCATCAATGTTTTGCACCACTGATTGATAAGTGACTCCAGTTCCAATGTGCCATTTTTTGTAACGAACCATTATATCAGCCTTTGCCAAATGTCGAGGACGGTACTTAAGTACATCTTGAGTGGTGTCTGAACTTGAGTTTCTATAAGAAATATTGGGAGCTATCATTCTTGTAGGTTCAAGAGCTCTTGAGGCAGTGTACGTGTAACCGAAAAAACCTTGAACTGAAAACGAATTGAACGAACCTTCAAAAAGTAAATTAGATTCTATTCCTTTAACGGAAGTTTCCCCTGTATTCAATGTCTTAAAACCCGCTCCATACGTTGGAGGCTCAATGGGCCCCCACTGACCGAAGGTAAATTCCATCATATTATGATATCTGGTTTGAAAAAAAGCTACATCCAGCATCAGTTGAATTTGATTGATGCTAAATCCTTGTTGTATTGCAATTTCAAGATTTGTACCCGATTCTGAAACTAACTGATTACTTGGATAAACACTTACTGGACCCACACTCGTTTTAATGAATGATTCTGCTATGCTCGGAAATCGATATCCTTGACCAAAACTCGATCTTAAAAATGTGTACTTTGCAAGGGAATAATTTAATCCTGCCCTAAAAACGGGTTTTCCTTCACTGCGATTGTCCATAACAAAGTGCTCGTATCTGCCTCCTCCCGATAAACGTAATTTTTTCCATGGATAGTCCAACTGAATATACGATGCATAATTTTTAGAGTAATGATCTCCATCAAATAGTGGAGATTTAGAATAACTCGACATTACTACAATACCGCCAGTGACATTTAGATAACTATTTTTTGGAGAATAATTGGATTGAAATTCTGCATACCATAAATTAGAGGCATTGGATTGATCAGTTGCTATATCTCCATTTTCAACATCATTATTTATCGTTAAAAAACGGGTATTCAGCGTGTATGAAAAATTACCTTTTTGCCATTTAATATAGGGGTCAATACTTAGCCTTTGAGATAGATTTTGGTTAGGAACACTATCCGCAATAGTGTAACCAAGCGCTAACGATTCCCACAATAAAAAACTACCTGATTTTCCCTCCTGGTAAGCAGCATTTAGACCATATATCAGATGATGTTTCGCTGCTGTTTTTCGCAGCCCCAAATGTACTCTTCCTCGTTTATCGTAATCGCTCATCTTATAACTTTGATCATCCAATAAATTTAAGCCAACAGACACACCAATACCAGTATAAATTCCTGAATGAAACGCTGTCATATTAGATAAAGTATTCCGTTTATTGCCTTGATAATGAAGAGATTGTCTTTTAGGTAAACTATAAAATCCACTCGATAAAGATACCCGAGTATATGGAGTTACAGTTGGTTTTCTTGTTTTTAAATGAATGATACCGTTCAAGGCTGAACTTCCATAGATAACGGAACTAGCACCTTTAATGATCTCTACTCCAGAAATACCTTCGGTTGGTATAAAATTCCATAGTGGCTGACCAGCATCCCCAGACAGCATTGGAACACCGTCTACTAAAACACCAACTCGCGATCCGGCTCCATAACTCCAACCACTACCACCGCGAATGATCGGTTGATTATCTACAATTTGGACAGCGTTGATTCGCTCTATTGTTTCAATAGCATTGGTGGGTGATGTGTTCTCTATCAAGTTAGGCTGTATAATAGCCATAGATATTGTAGCTTCCTTGAGTAGAGTTGCTCTTTTATTCTCACTTACCACTACTGCATTAAGCAGTTTTGAAGCTTCTTTTAACGTAATGAATTGATCATTAAAAGTGATCCGTTTACTTGAATACCCTATCTGCTGAACCAAAAGTACATTTGTATCAGAAATAAATTCAAAAAAACCTAAATCATTCGAAAGTGCAATTATCTTCAAAGAGCTTGGTTTAATAAATTGTGCTCCAATAATAGGTTCGCCCATTTCATTTTTTAACTCTCCTTTAAAAACATACGTTTGAGTGTATCCCAAAAAGGTGAAAATCAGGAATAGACCTTGCAGATATAGTCGCTTAACCATAAATTTGTTACTTCACAAATGTATTTAAAGCTTGCAATAATGAAAAAAATATACTTAACACTGATTCTTTTAGGGCTAATAATGGGTCCCATTTTTGGACAAATTTGCACTCCAGATAATAGCATTACTCAATCAGGCGTTTATCCGGACCAACCCGATACAGCCTATGCAGGACAAGATTATGACTTCAGTTTTCAAATATTAACCATTAAAGATACAGCAGTAGTTTTTGGTGGTACACCTCTCACAGCAACTATTGATTCGGTAATAGTAAATGATGTGTTGGGATTGCCGGCCAGTTTTTACTATGCATGCAATCCTAGTAATTGTACTTACACCTATAAAGCGGTAGGCTGTATTAGTTTAAAAGGAAATCCAACCCAAAGTCAGGTTGGTACCTATGATATTAAAATAGCAACTACAGCATATGCAACTGCTGGTATTCTTAAACTTCCAGTTCCCGACACAACAGATGGTTATCAATTGGTGATTAAAGGAGATGGATCTGCATCCATATTTGAAAGTAACCTCAATGCAATAAACATATACCCCAACCCCTCCTCAGATGGTGTATTCATGTTGCACACTAGCGTTCCGATAACATCAATAGAAATTCATAATGTCCAAGGAAAATCTATCCTTTTCAAAGAAGAACATAATGGCTCTACTTATTCGTTTGATTTATCAAACACCCCATCAGGTATCTACCTACTGAAAATGGTTTACGACGGAAAACAGATTATCAAAAAGATTATCCATTAGTTGGGAATGGGCTAGTAAAAGATAAAACTTATCTTTGCACCACTCAAATTATGACAGCCCCTCTAGTAAAAGACCAAATATCCATTACTAAGTCTGATTTTATAGATCAAGTAATTCAAGATTATTCCGTTGCATATAGTAGTCGTTTGGCATCACTTATAGGTAGAAAAGAAGTACTGACGGGAAAAGCAAAATTTGGAATTTTTGGAGACGGAAAAGAAGTGGCTCAAGTAGCCATGGCTCGATTCATGGAAAATGGTGATTTTAGAGCTGGATACTACCGAGACCAAACGTTGATGTTCGCTTTAGGATTGAGTGATATTCAAAAGTTTTTTGCACAGTTATATGCTCATCCTAGTGTTGAACATGAGCCAAGCAGTGCAGGCAGAAGTATGAATGGTCATTTTAGTACGCGTATGCTTGATGAGCATGGGGACTGGTTACCCCAAACGGATCGCATCAATATTTCTTCGGACATCTCGCCTACAGCTGGTCAAATGCCTCGAGTTTTGGGTTTGGCTTTTGCATCCAAAATTTACAAATCGAATGAAGCACTTCATCAAAACACCAATTTTTCTAACCAAGGTCGTGAAATAGCTTGGGGAACTATTGGAAATGCAAGTACCTCTGAAGGACACTTCTGGGAAAGTATTAATGCGGCTGGAGTTATGCAAGTGCCTATGCTGATTAGCATTTGGGATGATGAGTACGGAATATCAGTGCATGCCAAACATCAAACAACTAAACAAAACTTAACAGCTATTTTATCCGGATTCAAAACAGATAAATTCGGAGCTGGTATCGAACTTATAACCGTAAATGGTTGGGATTATCCAGCGCTTATCAATGCCTATAAAAAAGCATCTGAAGTATGTAGAGAAAAGCATACCCCAGTAGTTATTCATGTTAAAGAAGTTACTCAACCGCAAGGTCACAGCACCTCCGGTTCTCACGAGCGATACAAATCAAAAGAAAGACTGGATTGGGAAACGGAATATGATTGTATTGCTAAGATGAGAAATTGGATGATTGAAAACAAAATCATCACGGACATAAAATTAACAGAATTTGAAAAAGACATAGATACACAAGTCAAAGAAGCTAAAAAGGTAGCATGGGCGTCTTTTAGAAGTGAAATCAAAACAGAATTAGACGAAACTGTAGAAATAATTTCTTCTTTGAATGATGATTATGCTCAAGAACTAAAAGAGATTATGGATGCTGGAAGAAAAGATATCCTTAAAATTCTTCACAAGACCATGCGTCAAAATGTAGGCAACCCTGCAATCGAAAAAGTTGAACATTTTTATACTCAATATTTAGAAAAATATCAGACTATTTATAGTAGTCATCTTCAGAGTGAGTCAAATAGAAGAGCCGTTAATATTGTTGAAGTAAAGCCTGAATATCATCCTGAAAGTGAGACATTAAATGGATTTGAAATTTTAAATAGAACATTTGATGCTTTATTAACCAAACATCCTGAAGTCATTGCCTTCGGTGAAGATGTAGGTAAAATAGGCGATGTGAATCAAGGATTTTCTGGACTGCAAGAAAAACACGGAGACACTCGTGTAATGGATATGGGTATTCGTGAAAATACGATTGTAGGACAAGCCGTTGGAGCATCTTTGCGAGGGTTAAGACCTATTGCCGAAATTCAATACTTGGATTATCTACTTTACGGTATTCAAATCATGAGTGACGATATCGCTACGATTCAATACCGCACTAAAGGAGGTCAAAAATACCCTTTAATCATTCGAACACGAGGACATCGACTAGAAGGAATATGGCACAGTGGATCGCCCATGGGTATGATTTTGAATGCCGTAAGAGGTATGCATGTTTTAGTTCCTCGAGATATGACTCGAGCCGCTGGATTTTATAATACCATGATTCAGTCGGATGAGCCTGCAATTATTATTGAATGTTTGAATGGCTATCGATTAAAAGAAAAGCTACCGATTAATTTAGAAGAGGTAAGTGTTCCTGTAGGTGTACCCGAAATTATCCAAGAAGGAACAGATGTTACGCTCATTACCTATGGTAGTTGTGTACGAATAGCCCAAGAGGGTATCGTTATGCTACAAGAAAAAGGCATTTCTGTAGAACTCATCGATGTGCAATCTATCTTACCTTTTGACATCCACCATAGCCTAGTAGAATCCATCAAAAAAACCAACCGTGTGGTATTTATGGATGAGGATGTAAAAGGAGGAGCAACGGCATTTATGATGCAAAAGGTATTGGAAGAGCAAGGAGGTTATCGCTACTTAGACAGCAACCCCAAAACCCTGACCTCTCAGGACCACAGACCGGCATATGGGACTGATGGTGATTACTTTTCAAAATCTAATCCTGAAGAAGTCTATGATGTGGTCTATGCTCTCATGCATGAAAGCAATCCGCAACAATTTCCCTAGAGTTCTTAAATATTTTGACTAGGGCCGTTTGGCATTGACCCACTCAATTTTTGCAGCTTTATGAATCGTGTATTTTCTGTTGTTGGATAAATTTAAGCAAACTACCCGTGTTCTTCGTGTTTCTATCTTTTGATAGTGGTGGATGCCAAATACAAAATAAGCTCCTTCAGGCAATTGTTCTAAATAGATTCCTTGTTCCTCGTCATGAGCCGCAAAAGCTCGTTCTACACCTACATCGATGCCGCTACATGCTCTTGGATTTTTTAATTCTTCAGCAACTACCCGTTCAATCTGCTCGTCTTTTGAAAATTCTTCATCAATATGAAATGCGTAATACAATTTTCTAAAATTGATTTTCCATTCTTTTCCGTGTGGTTTTACCCTATTTTTATGTTGCATGAACGTCTCCAAATGCGCTAATTCGTGCATCAATGTAAATAAAAAACGAAAGGAATTGACGTCGTGATTTACAGATATGGACCGTTTTTCACCCTGTTGTCGAAAATCGCCACGTTTGGTTTTTCTCTGACGCGTAATTTTTAAAGTGCATGTACACGCTGATAGGTAGTTGATAATAGATTGCGCTTTGGCTGCAGGAAGGTGTTTTTCTAAGTATTCAAGAGTGGTCAAGGTTTACTTTAATATCCCCAGCAACGATTCGGCGGCTGTTACTTTTTGACCAATAGCTACCTGAATATCCGTACCTACAGGAACAAAAACATCTACTCGTGAACCAAATTTAATAAAACCCATCTCGTTGCCTTGAGTCACTTGGTCGGTTGGTTTGATATACCAACGAATTCTTCGTGCTACTGCTCCTGCAATTTGTCTAAAAAGAACTTCAACGCCACGATCTGACTTGATCACCGCAGTAGTTCTCTCATTTTCAGTACTAGACTTGGGGTGCCAAGCTACTAAATACTTACCCGGATGATATTTGAAATAAGCAACGATACCCGAAATTGGGTTTCTATTCACATGCACATTTAAGGGAGACATAAAAATAGAAATTTGTATCCTTTTTTCTTTGAAATATTCCGTTTCTTCAACCTCTTCAATGACAACCACTTTTCCATCACATGGACTGACAACCCCGTCGGGTGTCTTATCAGCATATCTGGGTGGGTTTCTAAAAAACCGAACCACTAATACATAAAGTATTAATAATGGAGCAAATAGTAAAACTTGAAGCCAAATCGCTAAATTAAAAAATGCCAGAATGTAAATAGCAGAAACAAGAATAAGGGTAGCTATAAAAATAATTTTGTACCCTTCTCTGTGTAAATTCATGATATTATTTTAAAAAATGCCGCGTAACGATGACGTATCTGCTACTTTTTTGATTGAAACAATATACGCTGCTGTTCGCAAGCTGCATTTATGTTGTCTAGCTACTTTATATACATTATCGAAGGCTAACTTCATAATTCTGTCTGCTCGTCGATTGACCCGTTCTTCTGTCCAGAAGTAACCCAATCTATTTTGTACCCATTCAAAATATGAAACCGAAACACCACCTGCATTAGCTAAAATGTCAGGAACCACCATGATACCCTTTTTTTCTAATATATCATCAGCAGTAGAAGCTGTTGGGCCATTGGCACCTTCAACAATCAATTTAGCTTTTATTCTACCCGCATTTTCTTCCGTTATTTGATTTTCTAGTGCTGCTGGTACCAAAATATCAACATCTAGCTCCAATAGCTCTTCATTGGTGATTTTCTTTCCACCTTTGTATCCTTCTAAACTTTTATTTTCCTCAACATATTGAATAGCTTCTTCAATATCTAACCCATCAGAATTAAAATAGGCTCCAGAAATATCAGAAATAGCAACAACTGAAACTCCTTGCAATTCTATAAGTTTGGCAGAAATTGAACCTACATTTCCAAAACCTTGTACAGCACAAGTAGATTCTGAAGGATTCATTTTAAGCTTAGCCATCGCGCTACGAGTAGAAACCATCACACCTCGACCTGTTGCCTCTACTCTTCCAAGAGAACCTCCAAGTACTAATGGTTTTCCAGTAACAACAGCAGGTGAAGCCTGGCCTGTAAGTTTAGAATACTCATCCATAATCCAAGCCATGGTCTGAGAGTTTGTACCCATATCGGGTGCCGGAATATCTCGTTCTGGACCAATGACATCGCGCATAGCTCCAGTAAAAGCTCGGGTGAGTCGCTCCAATTCTCCTTGAGATAATTCTCTTGGATCACATTGAATACCCCCTTTTCCGCCGCCGTATGGTATACCAACTACTGCGCACTTCCACGTCATCCATGCAGCAAGTGCTTTAACTTCATCCAAATTTACCCCCATAGAATAACGGATTCCTCCTTTACTTGGACCTAATTTAGAAGAATGAATCACTCGGTACCCTTGAAAAACACGAATTTTACCGTTATCCATGGTTACGGGTAAACTGACAATTACGGCTTTTTCAGGTGACTTAAGGGCGTTGTACGTTGATTCGTCGAGACCTAATATTTTTGCTGCCTCATCAAATCGCTCCATCATAGACTCTAACGGATTAGAATGATCGGTTATAGGAGCTGGTTCTTTGAACTTTAATTTCATATTATGTTAAAGCTTAATGTGTAATATTTGGCAAATGTATTTATTCTAATGAAGAGATTATAATGGTGTATTTTTTTTTCTAGCCAATTATGCTTAAAGTGACCAAATAAGGTAGTAATGACAAGTAAATTGAATCCATTCTATCTAAGATGCCTCCATGTCCAGGAATGAGATTTCCACTCTCTTTTACTCCAATTATCCGTTTCATGTAAGATTCACAGAAGTCACCCAAAATGGCAAAAAATATAATAATTACACACAATACTAGAGGGTTAACTGGAAGAAAAAAACTAAATTTATTCAATACGTACATGGATATCAACGTTAAAAATAAACCACCAAGGGTACCTTCAATTGTTTTTTTTGGAGAAACAATCGGAAAAATTGGTCGTTTACCCCATTGTTTACCTACCACATAAGCCATTGAATCGTACAACCAAATAGTGGTAAAATAAAACAACAAGTACTCCGCTTTTAAATTCGTTTGCTGAGAGAACCATATTGCAACAACGATAAGTGGTAAAAATACATAGACACTTGTCGTAACATATCCGATTTGTTGCCTATTCTTTAACCATAAATAACCTAAAAAAAGACAAAGGATTTGAATTGCCCAACATACGATAATAGTTGTGATATTGCATGTATTTGCTCCGAAAATGGTAATTAATACTATTGAAAAACCAAAAATTATGGGGACTACCCAGATTTGTTGTGTTGATTTTTTATTGGCTAAAATAGCTGTCTCTCTCACTGATAAAAAGGTAAAAATAGCCATCAAGTATTCAAAATAAGGAGAACTGGCCAATACCGAAAAAACCATTACAGCAACATATATAGACCCAAAAATGATACGTAAATGAAGATTAGACATAAAAACGGGTCGTTTTAGTTGATGATCTTTTTTGAATAAAAATAAAAAGGAATATGGCAATTCCTAACAAAAATAAATGGGTAGACCAACTCATACTTTGACTTTGATCTAAAGACTTTTGATAATCACCATCCGAAAAATAAAACAATTGCACCACCGCTAATGTATTGTTTAAAAAATGAGCAGCAATAGCGGTCCATAAACTTCCTGTCCAGTATACAACATAGCCAAAAACAGTTGCTAAAAAAAACATAGGTACAACTTTCATGAACTGAAGGTGCATCATGCTAAATAGGAGTGCTGTGAATAAGATAGCAAGATGCATATTATTAAAAATACCGTTGAAAATATTCATCAAAAAACCTCTAAAAAAAACTTCCTCTGCAAAAGCAGGTAAAAGGGCCATAAAAAGTAAACTGATACCAAAAGAACTTGCAGACCGATCTCCAATCAATGATTCATACATGCCATTATTGGTTGCTTCTTTTTCCATAAGCCATGCGTATAAATCAGGCCACTGTTTAAAATTAATGAGATTATTTATTTCTAACATAAATCCCATCAGAGGAATACTAACTAATATGAATAAAAAAGACCAACCCAACCACTTTGCTTCTCGAGGTAGCTGCAGCAATAAAAAATCACTTGGATTGGCTTTCATAAAAAGTAAGGTAATATATGCCGCTATAATTAAAGGAAGAGTAGAGCTTAAAAAAACAAAAATATTTAACCATAAACTTTGGTTTTCTAAATCGGCAACCAAAGTACCTAGTTCACTAAAACCATGAAATTCCCCATAAATAGCTATGGAGCAGATATAGGCAGACAAAGCACTAAAAATCATTAATGATCCCAGAAAAAACAATGTTCCTATAAACAAATGTAAAAATGCCTGAATTCGATCGGGTCTTAACGATGGGGTTTCTTTATCTTCGCGATGTTGAATATTGTCCATTCTTTATAATTAGGGCAAATATGGTGAAAATAGGTAACATAGAACTTGGCAATTTTCCGTTGCTACTCGCTCCCATGGAAGATGTGAGTGATCCACCTTTCAGAGCTGTTTGTAAAGAACATGGAGCAGATGTAATGTACACAGAGTTTATCTCCAGTGAAGGGCTCATTCGAGATGCTGTAAAGAGTACGCAAAAACTAGACATATTTGAATATGAAAGGCCTATAGGTATTCAAATATTTGGTAGCCATATTGAATCAATGAAGCAAGCAACTGAAATAGCCTCGACTGCAAATCCGGATATCATTGACATCAACTATGGTTGTCCTGTTAAAAAAGTAGCTTGTAAAGGTGCTGGAGCGGGTATTTTACAAGATATTCCTAAAATGGTTGCCATGACCGCAGAAATTGTAAAAAGTACCCATTTGCCTGTCACCGTTAAAACTAGGTTGGGGTGGGATGAAAATACAAAATATATTGAAGAAGTAGCTGAGCGACTCCAAGATGTTGGTATTCAAGCTTTAAGTATTCATGGAAGGACCAGGAAACAGATGTATAAAGGCGAAGCAGACTGGACCCTTATTGGTAAAATCAAAAATAACCCCCGGATACATATTCCCATCTTTGGAAACGGCGATATTGACAGTCCTGAAAAAGCCAAATTATACAAAGATACGTATGGAGTGGATGGCGTTATGATTGGTAGAGCAACCATTGGAAATCCCTGGATATTTAATGAAATTAAACAATATATAGCTACTGGTAAAAAAATAAATCCACCGACCATAGCTCAACGCGTAGATGTATGTAAACGTCACTTTATGTTTGGCATACAGTGGAAAGGTGATGTTCTTGGTATCGTCGAAATGAGAAGACACTATAGTAACTATTTTAAAGGCATATCGCACTTTAAAGATTATCGAACACGATTGGTTTCAACCATGGATCAAGACGAAATAATATCAATACTGGATGAAGTAATTGATAACTTTGCTGAACATGAATTTGCTCATTAACTATGCACAAATTCTCTCCAGTTTTCTATGAGATCTTTTTTCAATACCCTCGGAAATTTTACCTGAGCTCCAAGTTTTCCATTTGTCCTTAACCATTCATGAAATTTGGATGATGAAACTAAATGAACGATTACTTTTTTAAGGGCAGCTGATCGCTCCACTCTGTAATCATCATTCAATACTTTAAGAGTCATGTCTAGCTTCTCGCCTAATTCTTTTTCCCTTCCATTTAAATTTATATCATCACAAGCAATAAACCATTCATGTGCAAAAAACCCTTGAAAGGGTATGCCACAAACGGTATATTCTTCCATGGCTACGTGATATTCGTCAGATAAGATTTCAAGAGCCCGATTCATATTATCTAGAGATAAATGCTCCCCACATAATGATAAAAAGTGTTTTGTCCTTCCTGTGATTTTTATTTCACAACGTTCCAAATTGGTAAATTTTATGGTGTCTCCAATCAAATATCTCCATGCTCCACTACATGTGCTCATAAGAAGTGCATATTCTTCATAATCATTTACTTGTGAAAGAGTGATCGCTTGAGCTGTCGGCAATAAATCTCCATTTTCTGTGAAATTTGATGAATTAAATGGTACAAATTCATAATAAATTCCATTGCGCATAAGTAAACGCATGCCACCCTCACTATCTAGTCTTGTTTGATAGGCAACAAACCCCTCGGAAGCCAAATAGGTTTCAAAATATTTGATAGGTTTGCCCATTAAATTATCCAAAGATTTTCGATAAGGACTTAAGGCAACACCACCATGAATGTATGCCTCGAAATTAGGCCATATTTCATGTATGTTTTCTACATGGTGTCGTTGTATTACGCTTTCTATTAAAAGTTTGACCCAGGCAGGCACACCTGCTACTAAACCCACATCCCAATCGGGAGCTTCAAGTGTCATTTTAGCTATCTTATCTGTCCAATTTTTTTCTTTTCGAATATGGATGCCCGGTTTAGAAAGTCGTTGGAAAATAATAGGAACTTTGCCAGTTGTTATTCCACTTAAATCACCAGAATAATACATGCCATTGTATTCCAGTTCAGTACTTCCGCCAATCATCAACCACTTCTTGGCAATATGGTCTTTCGGAACGTCCGTTTGTAAAATACTGAGAACTTGACGAATACTTGCTCTTCGTATGTTTTTTAGCATAAGATCAGTTACTGGAATGTATTTACTACTCCCATCGGAGGTACCTGAGCTTACAGCATAATTTTTGATAAAACCAGGCCAAGTTACATTATCTTCTCCCATTCTACTTCTAGACCACCACGGAAGCATGGTCAAATAATCTCCCATTTTAACCGCTTCTCTATAATCAAATAATATATGGGATGAATGAAGAATATCCACAAAATGATGTTCTTTGCCAAATGCCGTATTTTCAGCCTTTTTCAAAAGTTTTTGAAGCGTCTTTTTTTGAATAGCTTCACCTTGCTCAATATTAACTTTTGAAAAAACACCACGTTCTTTCGCACCTTTGAGTAATCTTTGTAGCAACGTTGGCATAAAGCAAATTTAAACCAACTATAAGAATGAAAGAAACAAAAGAAGAAACCACTAAAGAAAAGTGGTTTAAAATTCGTACTCTATTTGAGGAACGATTTAATAAAACACCTGACCTGAGTGCTATTTTATATATCATTGGTATTCGAGAATTAGGAAAAAACCAAACTGAATTTAAAAAAGAAGAAAAGGTACGACTCATGCATATAGCAACATGCCGAGTTTTAAGTACTTCTGGTCATTATACGTTAAGAGGATTAGATGAACAAGATTGGCCCGTTTGGGAACTTGCAGAGAAATTGCCAAACCAAGATATGTTGGAGCAGGAGATGTATCTTAGACATCATATCATTCATTACTTTGAAGAAGAGGAATTAATTTAAAGAATAGGTTTCCCTTTTCCCACCTTTTCCACATCTCTTGTTGCCTTACATTTATACTTTAAATTTGTCCAATTTTAAACAACAATGCCAAAAGATAGCAGTATAAAACATGTTCTGATCATTGGAAGCGGGCCTATCATCATCGGACAAGCTTGTGAATTTGATTATTCTGGAAGCCAAGCAGCACAAAGTCTTAGAGAAGAAGGAATAGAAGTTTCATTAATAAACTCCAACCCAGCAACCATTATGACCGATCCCTCTATGGCCGATCATATTTACCTACTCCCGCTAAATGTAAATTCATTAGAAAAAATACTTCAAGAACAAAACATATCTCATGTTTTGCCTACCATGGGCGGTCAAACAGCCCTTAATCTTGCCATTGAAGCAGATGAAATTGGTCTTTGGGATAACTATAATTGTAAAATTATCGGGGTAGATATAGCCGCTATAGAAAAAACTGAAAATCGAGATCTTTTTCGGTCATTCATGATCGAACTTGGAATTCCCATTGCTACATCTAAAATTGCTAATTCATACCTTGAAGCAAAAGAAGTAGCTCAAGAAATTGGATTTCCACTTGTGATTAGGCCGAGCTATACCCTTGGAGGATTTGGCGGTGGTTTTGTGCACAAGAAAGAAGATTTTGATGAATATATCAAACGTGGTTTGGAAGCATCTCCAACCCATGAAGTACTTGTAGAGCAAGCCGTATTGGGATGGAAGGAGTATGAGTTAGAATTATTACGCGATTCCAATGACAATATTGCCGTAATCTGCACCATTGAAAATTTTGACCCGATGGGCATACATACTGGAGATTCTATTACCGTCGCTCCCGCTATGACCTTGAGCGATACCTGCTTTCAGGAAATGAGGGATATGGCATTCGATATGATGCGAAATTTAGGAACGTTTGCTGGCGGATGTAACGTTCAATTTTCCGTAAACCCAGAGAATGAAGATATTATTGCTATAGAAATAAACCCAAGAGTATCTAGAAGTTCTGCATTAGCATCTAAAGCTACAGGTTATCCGATTGCTAAAATTGCTGCCAAACTTGCACTAGGTTATTACCTTGATGAACTTAAAAATCCGGTAACTAAAACCACCTCAGCATTTTTTGAACCTAGTATCGATTATACTATTGTTAAAATTCCGCGTTGGGACTTCAATAAATTTAGAGGTGCAGAAAAAACATTAGGCTTGCAAATGAAATCTGTAGGTGAAGTAATGGCTATTGGTAGAAGTTTTCAAGAAGCCTTACAAAAGGCCTGTCAATCATTGGAAATAAAACGATTAGGTATTGGGGCAGATGGATACGAACTTAAAAATTTAGAAGAAATAATTCATAGTCTAGAAAACCCGAGTTGGGACAGAATATTTCATATTCGTGATGCAATGGCTCTCGGTGTTCCTATTACATCTATTCAAAAAATCACTAAGATAGATCGATGGTTCTTGGAACAGATATATGAATTAGTGAAAACAGAACGTGAAATCAAAAAATATTCTATAGAAAATATAGACCCACACGTTTTGAGAACTGCCAAACAAAAAGGATTTTCTGATGCCCAAATTGCACATCTACTCGGAAAGGAAGCTACAGACATGGATGTTCATGCCAAAAGAAAATCACTGGGCATAAATAGAATTTACAAAATGGTAGATACGTGTTCAGCCGAATTTAGTTCACCTACCAACTATCTTTATTCAACTTTTGATGGTGAAAATGAAAGTATTGTATCTGACAAGAAGAAAATTATTGTTATTGGCTCTGGACCCAACCGCATTGGACAAGGAATTGAGTTTGACTACAGTTGTGTACATGGTATAAAAGCAGCTCAAGAAGAAGGATATGAAGCGATTATGATAAACTGTAATCCCGAAACAGTAAGCACTGATTTTAATACCGCCGACAAACTATACTTTGAACCTATATTCTGGGAACACCTGTGGGATATTATTGAATTAGAAAAACCAGAAGGAGTTATTGTACAACTCGGTGGCCAAACAGCATTAAAACTTAGTGAACGCATGCGAGATCACGGTGTTAAAATCATTGGTACCTCTTTCGAAAATATGGATCTTGCTGAAGATAGGGGTTCTTTTTCTAATCTATTGAAAGAACTTCATATCCCTTATCCTAAGTTTGGCGTAGCTGAAAATGCTTTTGAGGCCATAGAAGTAGCCAAACAAGTAGGATATCCGGTATTAGTTAGACCGAGTTATGTTTTAGGGGGACAAGGAATGAAAATTGTTATCAATGATGATGAACTTCAAAAAGCGGTCATTGATTTATTAGGTGACTTGCCCGGGAACCGTGTACTTATTGATCACTTTTTAGACCGAGCAGAAGAAGCCGAAAGCGATAGTATCAGTGATGGTACAGATGTAGAAATGGTGGGAATTATGGAACACATCGAACCTGCAGGAATTCATTCCGGTGATTCTTCTGCAGTTTTACCGCCATTTAGTTTATCAGAAAATGTGATTCAAAAAATTGAGGCATATACCATCAAAATAGCAAAAGCTATGGATGTTCGTGGTTTATTGAATATTCAATTTGCCGTCAAGGACGAAGAAGTCTATGTTATAGAGGCTAATCCCCGGGCCAGTAGAACTGTACCTTTTATTTGCAAAGCCTATCAAGTACCGTACGTTAACATCGCTACTAAGATTATGATTGGTAACCAAAAGCTAAAAGACTTTGACATCAAACCTGTTAAAAAAGGTTTTGCTATCAAACAACCGGTTTTTTCTTTTAATAAGTTTCCAAACGTAAACAAAGAATTGGGACCAGAAATGAAATCAACTGGTGAGGCTATTCTTTTTGTGGACAATACAAAAGACCCCATATTTAGAGACCTATACAACCAAAAGTCCATGTTTTTGAGTCGATAATATGAGGTGGATTATCATTAGTTTATTTATTTATTGGGTAATTAAACGGGTGTTTCGAATAATCCATGTTGTTCAAAATCAGGATTCCAATCAAAACAGCTCCAATAACTCAAAAGACGATGACGGATTCACGGATTTTGAAGAGATCGAATAATCAACAAAACCAAAAATAATCTTTGTTGCTAACTAACGTAGTATCGTCCAATACACGACTTATTTCTTCCTGGTCCGTCGGAGATGAAATAGCAAGAATTAATTGATACGGTGTTAATGGAATACTGCTCCTAGGTTTAATAATGATGTCAAAAATATTAACTCCATACTTTATGGGATTATCCGTAATCCAATTGAACTTTATTTTTTTTTTGATTAACGCTTTTGCCACTTTCTTTCCTTTTTTACCAACTCCCCAAACCAATAGGGGTTTTGTATCATTTCGATCAATGGATAAAAAATGATGCACTTTTAAATCCATATAATTGACAGGGAAATACGTGGGATTTATTCTAGACGTTCGTAAATTACTGTCACGCCAATGATGAATGACTTGGGGGATTGATTTCACCAAAATACCAGATTTATACATTCTAAAAGCCAAATCATAATCTTCGGGTAAACGAGAAGACAAAAACCCACCTATACGCTCAAAATGAGTTCTGTGGATGAGCCAAGCCGAAGAAGGAATAGGGCATTCTTTATATATATCCTTCCATAAGTCACCGGATACCATTAATTGATTGATCCATGCACTATATTTTTGATATCCATCCCCCAAATCAAAGTCATCAGAAAAATAATCGACCATACCCGTCACTATACAATTATCATCCATTACACCTACCATCCTTTCTAATTTGTCGTAAGGCATAACATCATCAGCATCCATTCTGTGAATATATTCTCCACAACTCTGCAAATACCCTGTTTGAAGAGCTGCCACAATCCCTTCTCCTTTGGAAAATAGATGCTGGATATTGGAATAGCAGCTGGCATAATTTTCGAGTATTTTATCCGATCCATCTGTACATCCGTCGTTCACCATAATTAATTCCCAATTTGTATAACTTTGAGTAATAATTGAATCCAGACATGGAATAAGATATTTCCCTGGATTTTTAACTGGCATAATGATCGATATCATATTCTTACTATGCCACAATTGTATTAATTTTGTAGTTAAGGACTGGTCATAATTGAAAAATTTACGCTGATTATTTTTACGACCTTCACCAAAGCATATAAGAGCAGGCCTCAAATCCAGACTTGTCGGTAAAGACCTTATCTAATGATAGGGAAACGTTGGAAGTTCGTGATGCTTAGGTGGTCAAATCCTGTTTTTTTGAAATTTTTCAAAAATCCCAGTCCTTATTTTAAGCGATTACACCACTCCCTATTAAAACATCATGAGCATACCACGCTGCAAACTGCCCTTTAGCAACTGCCTTTTGTGGTTTATTAAACTTAATAACTAAACCCCCATCTATTTTAATCAATTGGGCACTAAATAATGACTGACGATATCGTATTCGTAGTTGATAGGTTCTTTCTTCGCTTATTTTCATAACATCCATTGGTTTTATCCAATGGATGTTATCTTCTGCAATAAATAACCCTAACCTTAATAATCCCGGATGATCATCTCCCTCCCCCACATAAATTGTATTGGTTTTCGTATTGGTTTGAATGATAAATAATGGATTAATCTGGCCACCAATATTTAGTCCTTTTCTCTGACCAATGGTGTAAAAATGCGCTCCTTGATGTTCTCCAATTTTATGACCATCCGATTCGGTGTATGCGTGTTCCTGAACTGGTGTTAATGTGTTCTTATACCCATTCCAATTTTGTGGTATTTTTATTATGTTTCCTTTTTTTTCTTTTAATCGTTGTTTTAAAAAATCCGGTAATTTAACCTTTCCAATAAAACAAAGACCTTGAGAGTCTTTTTTTTCTGCCGTAATCAATCCTTGCTCCGTAGCAATTTTACGTACTTCACTTTTTTTTAAATCTCCTATCGGAAAAAGAGCTCTAGCTAATTGCTGTTGATTAATTTGACATAAAAAATAACTTTGATCTTTGTTGTCGTCTAAGCCAGCTAGAAGCTCAAAACTATCATCTTTCGGTCTTTTTCTACAATAGTGACCAGTGGCAACATATTCTGCACCTAGTAATTCTGCATGTTTTAAAAAAGTATCAAATTTAATTTCACGATTACATAAAATATCAGGGTTAGGCGTTCGACCATTTTCATATTCAGCAAACATATAGGCCACTATTCGTTCATAATATTCCTTGCTCAAGTCTATCGTTTGAAAAGGAATGCCCAGTTTATCGGCTACAAGCAAAGCGTCTTTACTATCCTCCTCCCATGGACATTCGTCACTGATGGTGACATCCGTGTCGTGCCAATTTTTCATAAAAACACCGATGACTTCATGACCTTGTTTTACAAGAAGGTGTGCAGCTACAGAGGAATCTACACCTCCTGATAATCCTACTACTACTTTTGCCATTGGTTACTTGTATTGATATTATTTATGGAATTAAATATCCATAATCTCAAACAAAATTACATAGATTAGAATGCTAGTCCAATTTATTATTGACATTTGCATTAATTGATTTTTAAGTATGAGTAAAACAATCGGAGTATTGGGGGGTGGTCAATTGGGAAAAATGCTATTTGAATCAGGTTCTCCATCCAATATTAATTATGTTTTTTTGGAAAAATCTGTTGATTGTCCT